>Ga0209343_10001988_pt1 | contig 27034 bp, 25 predicted proteins | sample RifCSPlowO2_02_FD_184026 | JGI IMG/M metagenome (GOLD analysis project Ga0209343, IMG submission 184026) | Groundwater microbial communities from Rifle, Colorado - Rifle CSP2_plank lowO2_0.2 (SPAdes) (version 2) | ecosystem: Environmental > Aquatic > Deep subsurface > Groundwater | place... | reverse complement strand
CATCGGGAACGGCCGTCTGTTCGAGGGCCGCCAGGGCCGCCGCCCCGACATCAGCGTTGGCCACGGCGGCGCGCGCGCGGACCCGCCCATCCTCGTCGAGGACCACGGCGACGGCGCCGGCGGCGAGCAATTCCAGCCCTCTCATTGGACTATCTTCATGCTGCAGTTCGAAATCCGCAATCTGAAATATGAACCCCTCGCAGTGCGTGATGAACGCCTGGCATCGCACCGAGACGGGCGAGACGCCCCGCCGGGGCGGGACGCGAACGTTCACTGGCGACGACGCACGGAACGCACATCCGATCGTTCCCAATCGGTCTGGACGTGGAGCTTTCTGCCTTCGAGCGGCAGGGCCGCGGCCGCCGCCGCTTCGCCCTGAAACAGCACGCCATCGACCCGCGTCAGAAGCGACTCGAATTCGCGTTCGTTGGGTGCGTTGATCACCAGCACGCCGCTCGTCTCCTGAGGAGGAAACCGACGATCGTCGAGATAGTCGCGATCCAGCGTCACGAGCGTCCGCCGAAGCTGCTGCGCGAGCCGATAGTGCCGGGCGTCGGGCGCGCGGCGCAGCTCGTCCTCCTCGAGAACAAACAGCACGTCCCACTGAAGCCGGACGCGCATATGCGCCACGAGGCCGGCGGGCACGTTCGCGTCGGCGTAGATCCGCGGGCGCGGCGACAGGCGTCCGCTTCTCACTTCTTCTTGTCCCTCGCGGCCCTGGCCTGCCGCGTCAGATCGGCCACGAGCTGCTCGCGGTGATGCAGGAGCTCCTTGCGCGGGCGCCGGCCGTTGGGCGATCCAATCGCGTACTCGCAAAAAATCGGGAACGCAATCGTCGAATCGCAGTACGCCACGACCGTGTCGGGCAGGACGCTCGGATTGATCTTGCCCCAGCTGACGGCTTCGGCCGGCGTCGCGCCCGACAACCCGCCCCAGACGACCTGGTCGGTCGTGATCTGGATGAAGTAGTCGTTGCCGCCCTTGGGAATGCCGTACACCTCCCAGAGCGTCGGCTGCGCCTGGAGGTAGAAGTTCTTCGGCGAGCCGCCGCCGAGAATCACGCAGCCGTTCCGTTTCCCCGCGAGCACAATCGCGCAGACCTCGTTGACATCCTTGTTGGGATCGATCATGAGCCGACTGCCGTTCATCAGCTCGTGGTACGCGATGTTCATGCCGATGGAGCTGTCGCCGGGCGACGAGGTGTAGAGCGGCACGCCCGCCAGTGCGGCGCGCGCCACCACCGAATGCTCCTCGCAGCCCGGGAAACGATCGAGCAAGTCGCGTCCGAGCCTCTCGTGGAATTCCGACGTGGCCACCGGCTCGTTCAAGCCCGAACGGACGATGAAATCGCGGATATAGGCGTCGGTCTCGAGCAGCACCGTCGCCGGAAACAGCACGTCGTAGATGCGGATGACGCCTTCCTCGTAGAGCTCGACGTCGTTCAGAAACGGGGAGCCGCGGTACAGCGTGAAATTGAGCGCGTAATGGAGGTCGTGATAGAGGTTGGCGCCGGTCGAGATGACGAAATCCACCAGTCCGCGGTCCATCAGCTCGATCACGCATCCGCCGAGTCCGGCTGGCGTCATCGCGCCCGCAATAGTGAGGCCGATGGTCGTCTCGTTGGCGGGCGCCAGCATCTTCGTGGTGAAAATCTGGCACGCCTCCGACAGCCGCCCGGCGTTGAAGGCCTGGAAGCCCTCGTCGACCAGAAGTCGGACCTCGCTGCCGCCCTTTGGACGGTAGTAGCGAATCGGTTTGCCGGAAAGAAACTGCTGGCGAGTCTTCCCTGAGCCGGGCGCGCGGTGCGGCAAGTAGGATCTCCTGTGAAAAATAGCTTAACATCGACGGTTGTGACTGGCGAGTCGGGGTGGATCGGGTGGGTGCTCTTCGGCCTGGCGGCTGCCGTCGCGCTCCTCGGCGTCTGGATCTGGCGAAAGGGCCGGCCGTTCGCCCAGGGCGACGTGTTCCGGGCGAGCCGCATCAGCAGCGGCAATCGCCTGTTTCCCGTGCAGGTGCTCATCACGTCGACGAGCGTCGTGCACTACACGCCGCAGTGGATTGGCAAGCTCGAGGAAACCATCCACATGGCCCATGTGGCGTCGGTGAAGATCGATACGGGCCTCTTGTTTTCGAGCGTGCTCATCGAAACGAGCGGCGGCACCCATCCCATCGCCTGCCGCGGCCATCGGAAGGGCGACGCCGTGCGGATGAAAGCCTTGATCGAGCGGTATCAGACCGACTATTACCGGCAGGGCGCCGCAACTAACACCCAGGCGGTTTCCGGCCGATAACGTAGAGACCGAGATGGACGACCTGACCTTCAGCGCGCGACGGGCCACGTCGGGAACGACGGTCCGGACCGCAGAGCCGACCGATCGGGAGGCCCGATTCCGCACGCTGGTGCAATCGCCGCTGCGCGCGGGGATCCTGCGCTACCTCAACTCGCGCCCCGACGAGGCGTTCGACGTCGAGTCGCTGATGCAGACGTTCGGGCGCTTGCGGCTCGACGTGGAAAACTGCGTTCGCGAGCTGGCCGATTTCGGCGTCGCTCGGCAGGTGTCCGAAGCCCCCCCGCAGTACGCGGCAATCCGACCGGCCGACACGGCGCTGGCCGACCTGCTCGACCACTTTCTCGAACGCCGCGCGGCCGTCAGCACTGAAGATCAGTCGCCGTCGGTCCAACGCTTCCGCGAAATGATCGGCCGCGACGAGAAGATGCTGATCGTCTTCGAATGGATTCGCACCGCGGCCAAGTCGGACATCTCCGTGCTCATCCTGGGTCCGACCGGATCGGGCAAAGAGGTTGTGGCGCGGATGATCCACGAGCTCAGCCGGCGGACCGATGCGAAGTTTCAGGCGGTCAACTGTGCGGCGCTGCCAGACACGCTGTTCGAGTCCGAGATCTTCGGCTACGAGAAAGGGGCGTTCACGGGCGCGCACGACCGGAAGCCCGGCCGGCTCGAGCTGGCCAACGAAGGCACACTCTTTCTCGACGAGATCGGCGACATGTCGCTCATCGCGCAAGCCAAGCTCCTGCGTGTGCTCGAGGAGCGGCGCTTCGAGCGGCTCGGCGGCCACAAGTCCATCCACGTGGATTTCCGCCTGATCTCGGCCACCAACCGCCCGCTCGAGCAGTTCGTGCGCGACGGCCGGTTCCGAGAGGACTTGTACTACCGTGTCAACGCATTCGCCATCCGCCTGCCGTCGCTCCGGGAGCGGCAGGTCGACATCCCGGTTCTGGCGCAGCGCTTTCTCGCGCGCTACTGCGCGGCACAGGGGATGCCGCTCGACAGCAAGGGGTTTTCGCGGGAATCCCTCGACCTGCTGATGGCCTATCCATGGCCGGGCAACATCCGCGAGCTCGAAAGCACCGTGTCGAGGGCCGCGCTGTCGGCGCCGGGCCGCAACATCCGCGCGTCGGACGTCGAGTTCCTCCACGCGAACGCGCCCTCGGCGCAGCCCACCGGGGACCGGCTGCCGTCGCTCGCCGAGGCCGAGCGCGCGCACATCGTACGGGTGCTCGAGGCGGTGCAGTGGAACAAGAAAGAGGCGGCGCGGGTGCTCGACATCAGCCGGGGCACGCTCTACCGCAAGATCGTCGAGTACACCCTGGAACCCGAGCCGCGGTCCGGCGACGGCCGCCGCACTCGCGACGAGGGCGCGTAACAGCCGGTGGCGCGCGTCGGGCGACGGGGGTCTGACGCTCGTCTGTTTCTGGCGTATCATTATTGGGTCCAGCCGGCTCCCCCGGCCGTTGTGCCTGTTCGCCCGATGTCCCAAACGCTCGTCAGGCTCGTCAGGCTCATGCTCTTCCGGGGCGGCAGCCGATGAAGGACCTTCCCTTCGCGGCGCGCCTGTACGTGGCGACCGTTCTGGCGGCCGGCGCCTTGGTGCTTGCGCTCTTCGGTCCGCCGGCCGTTCAGAACCTGCAGAACGTCGCCCTCTTCGCCGTCCTGCTCCTGCTGTCGTCGCTCGCGTCCGCGCTCAAAGTCAGTCTTCCACTGACCACGAGCGGGTCGACGATGTCGGTGTCGTACGCGGTGGATTTCGCGTCGCTGCTGCTGCTCGGCGCGGATGCCACGATGCTGGTGGCGGCGACGAGCGCGTGGAGCCAGTGCACGTTCCGCACGCAGACGCGGTCGCCGCTGTATCGCACGCTGTTCAGCATGGCCTCGCTCGTGCTGACCGTGAAGGCGACGGGGCTGGTCTACACCGGGCTGGGCGGGCCGGCGCCGGGGGTCGAGTTTTCCTGGCAGATCGCCAGGCCACTGGTCGGCGCGGCCACGGCGTACTTCGTCTGCAACACGGCGTTCATCGCCACCGCCATCAGCCTGTCGTCGCGGCAGCCCATCCTGCGGGTCTGGAACGAGAACTTCCTCTGGAGCGCGCCGAGTTACTTCGTCGGCGCGATGGCGGCCGCCGGGGCGGCCTGGGTGATCGATCGCGGCGGCTACTGGATGGCGCTCCTGTCGGCGCCGCCGCCGTACCTCATTTACCGGACCTACAAGATCTATCTCGGGCGCATCCAGGATCAGCAGCGCCACGTGCAGCAGGTGTCGGATCTCCACCTGGCCACGATCGAAGCGCTGGCGCTCGCCATCGACGCCAAGGACCAGACGGCCCAGAGCCACATCCGCCGCGTGCAGGTCTACGCCGCGGGACTGGCGCGTTCGCTCGGCATGCCCACGGCCGAGATTCAGGGCGTCAAGACCGCGGCGCTCCTGCACGACATCGGCAAGCTCGCTGTGCCCGAGCACATTCTCTCCAAGCCCGGCCCGCTCACCCAGGAGGAATTCCAGAAGATCCGCATCCACCCCCAAGTAGGCGCCGAGATCATCAGCGGCGTGCCGTTCCCCTATCCAGTGGCGCCGCTCATCCTCAGCCACCACGAGCGTTGGGATGGCAAGGGCTATCCGTCGGGGCTCAAGGGCGAGGAGATCCCGCTCGGCGCGCGCATTCTCTCGGTCGTGGACTACTTCGACGCGCTGATGTCGGAGCGGCCGTACCACAAGGCGATGAGCATCGAGGCGGCCGTCGGTCTGCTGAAGCAGGAAGGCGGCAAGGCACTCGATCCGCGAGTCGTGGACACGTTCATCGAGATGTACCCCCTCCTGTCCTCGGAGGCCGACTCGAGCCGGGAGCCGGCGCGCAAGCTCACGCGCGTCGCGACGGACGCGCCCGCGGCGCAGCCGGCCGTGGGGTTTGTCAACGAATCGCCCGCCCGCACCAGCGTCTTCGACGACATCGCCCTCGCCCATCGGGAGATTTACGCGCTCTACGAAATCGCCCAGGCCATGGGTAGCAGCCTCGGCGTGTCGGACACCATGGCGCTCATCTCGTCGAAGTTGAGCAACATCGTGCCCTTCTCGTGCTGCGCGCTGTTCCTGTACAGCGAGGACTCGGAATCACTGCGGTGCCGCTTCGCCACTGGCGTCGAGGCGGACGTCGTCCAGCAGCTGTCCATCCGCAACGGCTACGGATTGACCGGCTGGGTCGCGCGCAACCGTCGGCCGCTCGTCAACGCGAGGCCGAGCGCCGACTTCGAGGCCGCCGGCCTGGTCAACCAGACGACCCTGCAGTCGGCGCTCGTGTGCCCCCTCGTGTTCAACGATCGGTTCATCGGCACGATCGCCGTCTATCACACGGGCAATTCGGTCTACACCGACGACCATCGGCGCCTGCTGGATCGGATCTCGGAACAAGCCGCCGCCGTCATCTACAATTCAATCGTCTTCGAGCAAACACAGGAAGACTCGCTCACCGACCCGCTGACCGCGCTGCCGAATACGCGGTTCATGTTCATGCATCTCACGCGCGAGCTCGCGCGCGCCAATCGCCTGAAGACCGAGGTGTCGCTGCTCGTCATGGACCTCGACAACTTCAAGGAGATCAACGACACCTACGGCCACCACATCGGCGACCGGGCACTCAGGGAGGTCGCTGGCGTCCTGCGCGCGGGAATTCGCCCCTACGACATTTGCGTACGGTACGCGGGCGACGAGTTCATTGTCGTGCTGTCGGGCTGCGACGGCGAGGAAGCCGAGCGCAAGCAGCTGGAGCTGCAGCGCGCCGTTGATCACCTGCAGTTCGAAGCGCGGCCGGGCAAGCAGCTGGCGCTGGCGGTCAGCGTCGGCGCCGCCGTCTTCCCGCATGACGGCGACTCCTACGAAACGCTGCTCGCGACGGCCGACAGCCGGATGTACCGCGACAAGACCCGGCGAAAGAAGAAGGCGGCCGGGTCGGTCGTCGCTAGTCGTTAGTCGTTAGTCGCTAGTCGTTAGTCGATCCAGTCGGGCTTCACCCCGGTCACGGCCGTCCAGACGAGGGCGGCGCCGGTCGCGCCCGCCACGAGGCTGAGGCCCTCGATCCACCACGCGTCGAATCGCCCCGCCAACCGTACCCACACTGCCGGGAGTGCGAGCAGCACGCCGACAGCCAGACACAGCCCGCGGCGGCGCACCAGCCGCAGCACCGCGCCGCGAACACGACGGATTACGGGCATCGGGTAAATCGAGTAATCGGGTAATCGGGTAATCGGGCAATCGAGTAATCATATGCGTTGTGCTGATGACGCTGCGGATTCGGGAGGTTCTCCCGGCGACGCCGCGGGCGCGCGTCGTCCGACTCGACCTCGTCGGCCAACACCTTCCGTATCTTGCGGGACAGGCCGTGCTCGTCGCGAGCCACGGCTACGAGCGACGACGGCCGTATTCGATTGCCGTGGCGCCCGAAGACGTCGAGCGTGACGGCTGGCTGGAGCTGCTCGTGGGGGTCGATGCCTCTGGTGTGGCAGGCCCGCACCTGAGCCTCGAGTGTGGGGCGCTCGTGGACGTCGAGGGGCCTCTGGGCCGCTTCACCTTCTCCGCCGGTCCCGGCGAACGACGATTCGTCTTCATTGCCGGCGGCACCGGCATTGCCCCGCTCCGGGCGATGCTCAGACACGCCCTCTCGGAGCCGGGTCGCCGAATTGGATTGTTCTACAGCGCCCGGACGTCAGGCGAGTTCGCGTTCGAGCCGGAATGGCGGTCGCTCGCGCGCGCGGGACGCATCGAGTTCCGTCAGACCGTGACGCGCGAAGCGGACGAGGACTGGACTGGCGCTCGAGGGCGCTTCGGTCCGGGCGATCTCGCGCCGCTCATCCACGATCCGAAACCCGTGTGCTTCATCTGCGGACCTCGATCGTTTGTCGAAGAGATGCCGAGAGTGCTCGGTGAGTTGGGCGTCGGCGCCGATCGAATCAGAGTCGAGGAATGGGGAAGTGAAAGTGAAAAGTCAGAAGTGAGAAGTTAGATGCCCACGGCGTGGAAGCCGCCATCGACCATCAGCACTTCGCCGGTGACGGCCCGCGACGCCGGGCCGAGGAGAAACATCGCGGCGTCGGCGACCTCGGCCTGCTCGACATTCTTTCGAAGGGGCGCACGCTCACGATAGACCTGCAGGATGCTGGAGAATCCCGAAATGCCGGCGGCCGCCAGTGTCTTGATCGGGCCAGCCGAAATAGCGTTGACGCGAATCTTTCGAGGGCCGAGATCGCTCGCGAGGTATCGGACCGTCGCTTCGAGCCCAGCCTTCGCGACGCCCATCACGTTGTAGTTGGTGAACACCCGCGTGCTGCCCAGATACGTGAGCGTCAGGATGCTGCCGCCGCCGCGCTTCTCCATCAGCGGCTGCACGGCGCGCGAGAGCGCGATGAGCGAGTACGTGCTGACGTCGAGCGCGATGCGAAAGTCCTCTCGCGTCGTTTGCACGAACGGATGATCGAGGGCGGACGAGGGCGCGAATGCCGCGCCGTGCACGAGAAAGTCGAGCCCGCCGAACTCGCGTTCGAGCGTCGTCGTCAGCGCCGAGATCTGATCGTCGCTGCCGACATCGCACGGCAGCACGAGCGGGTTCTCGAGCTTCTCGGCCAGCTCGCGGACGTTTTCCTCGAGCCGCGCGCTGGGATAGGTCAGGGCCAGTCGAGCGCCCGAGGCCTGAGCCGCCTGGGCAATGCCCCACGCAATCGAGCGCTTGTTGGCCACACCGACGATCAAGCCGTGCGTGCCGGTCAGGTCGGACATCGAAATTAAGAATTAAGAATTAAGAATTAAGAATTGAGAATTGAGAAACGGAAATGAATTTTTGGATGCAAAGTCAGGATTTTACTTGGAACGTTTATGGGGCGGGCCGTGATGCCGGCCCGGGGGGCGGGATGACGCCGGGCCGTGTCCGTGATGCTGGTGCGGAGGCCGGCCGCTCGCCTGGCGGAAGCCGCCACCGCCGGCGTTGCCGCCCGGGCGGTTACCGAAAAACTGCTGGCCGCCGCCGCGCTGCTGGCGTTGGCGAAAGCGGTTCGGCCGTCCGCCCGGTTGTCGGATCGTGAAATCCGGCGCGGGCCGCTGGGGCGGGGGCTGCCCTTCGCCTCGCGGAAGCGTCGCCCGAATCAGCGGACGATGGACGGGACCTTCTTCGACTTCTTCGACTTCTTCGACATCCTTGGCCTCATGCGCGGGTTCATCGGGCTCCGCGACCTGGTCGGAGCGCTGCGCCGCCGGCGAAGCGGCGGCGATCTCTGGGGGCGGCGCCGGACGGCCAGGTTCGCCGGGGCCGGGCACCTCTGTCTCGGGCGTCGGCGCAGGGGCCTCGGACTCGTGCGGCACGCGCTTGGGACCGCCGGCCTGGGTCGGCGCGAAGAGCGCCGCCGGCGTGTCCGACTTACGCCGCTGGCGGGGCACTTTCGCGTGCTTGTATTCGTGGTCGGCCTCACACGTCGTACAACGCGTCTGCTTGACGTCGGGGCCGACCATGGCGACGACGGCGTGGTTGGTGAGGCGGTGCTCACGCGGACAGTAATCGTCCAGAATGTCACCAAGCCGAAGCTGGCGCTGCTGCATCAAGAACTCCCGAAGGATCCTCGCTGGCGGGGAAAGGAATTGGCGAAAGGCGAGATTCATCTTAGCAGAGCCTGGCCTACCCCGCAACGCCAGCCAGCCAGCGGCCGAGATCGGCGAGCGCGTCGCGAACCGCATCTGGCGCGGTCGACTGGGGCGTCCGTTTTGCCGCCACCGAGGCGCGGGGCGTCACCCGGTCGGCGACATCGGCGCCGAACAAGTCGCTCGCGCTGTGCCATTCTTCGGCACTGAGCGCCTGGAACGCGCGGCCCTCCGTGTGCAGTTTCCGGACGAGCGCCCCGACGATCTCGTGCGCGCGGCGAAACGGCACGCCGCGGCCCACCAGGTAGTCCGCCACATCGGTGGCGAGGAGCAGTCCCGACGCAGCCGCTTCGGCGCGCGCGCGGTTCAACGTCAATCCCTCGACGACAGCCCGCGTCACCATCAGGCAACCGGCCAGGGTATCTTCCGCGTCGAAGACCGCGTGCTTGTCCTCCTGGAGGTCTTTGTTGTAGCCGGCCGGCAGACCCTTGAGCGCGGTCAGCAGCGCCGTCAATTGTCCGATGGCGCGCCCGGTTTTCCCGCGTACGAGCTCGAGCGGATCGGGGTTCTTCTTCTGCGGCATCATGCTGCTGCCGGTGCTCGTCGCGTCAGAGAGGTCGAAGTACCCGTGCTCGTCGCCGCACAGGATGATGAGGTCCTCGGCCAGGCGGCTCAAGTGGATCATCGTCAGCGCGCAGGCATAGAGGAACGTGACCGCGAAATCGCGATCCGACGACGCATCGATGCTGTTGGCGACGACTCTGGAGAAGCCGAGGTCGCGGGCGAGCGCCTCCACGTCGATGTCGTAGCTCGTGCCCGCGATGGCGCCAGAGCCAAGCGTGAGAGCGTCGGCTTCGCGGCGCGCGCCTGCCAGCCGATCGTAGTCTCGCCTGAGGGGCGCGGCGTGCGCGAGCAGAAAGTGCGCGACGAGGACCGGCTGCGCAGGCCTGAAGTGCGTGAAGGCCGGCATCAGCGCGTCGCCGGCCTGCAACGCTTGGCGGTAGAGCGCGCCAATCGCCGCCGCGACGGCTCTTTGCAGCAGCGGAACACGCCGCATCAGGTACAACCGGAGGTCGAGCGAGACCTGCTCGTTGCGCGATCGGCCCGTATGGAGCCTCCGCCCCGTGTCGCCGAGGCGCTCGACGAGCAGCCGTTCGACGAAACTGTGCACGTCTTCGTCGGGACCGTCGACGAAGGCCGGTTCCGCGCGCCCACGTTCGAGAATGGCTGTGAGCGCCGCCTCGAGTCTCTGCGCGTCGTCGTCGTCGATCACGCCGGCACGCTTCAGCCCCCGCGCCCACGCCAGGCTCCCGATGACGTCGTCTTCGAAGAGGCGTCGGTCGAAGCCGAACGAAGAGCCCCACGCGAAGGTGAGCGCGTCGGGCGGGGCGTCGAACCGGCCGGACCAGAGGTGGGTCGTCATAGTCGATAGTCGATAGTCGATAGTCGTTAGTCGTTAGAGGTGGGTCGTCATAGTCGATAGTCGATAGTCGTTAGTCGTTAGTCGTTGGCCGCAACGTGGTTGAACGTGTCGGCCTGGTCGTACGTGGCCAGGTCGCGCTCGTAGAGCGCGAACGGTGATCGGCGGCCGACGACGTGGCAGCCGCCTTTGAACAGTTTGAGACGCACTGTGCCGACAACGCGCTCCTGCACGCGCTCGACGAACGCATCGAGCGCCTCGCGCAAGGGCGTGAACCACGAGCCGTCGGACACGACGTCGGCGTACTTCAGGCTGACGGTTCGCGCGAAGCGATGGAGGTCGCGTGTCGTCACCAGCTTCTGGAGCTCCTTGTGGGCGGTGTGGAGCACGACAGCCGCCGGCGCCTCGTAGACTTCACGCGACTGGGTGCCGACCACCCGGTTTTCCACGACGTCGAGGCGGCCAACGCCGTGCGCACCGGCGATGGTACCAAGACTGCCGAACAGGTCGAGCAGAGGCATCGCCACGCCGTTGATGCCGGTCGGCACGCCGCGCTCGAACGAGATCTCCACGTAGGCCGGCTCGTCGGGACAATCGGCGGGCGATTTCGTCAACGTATAGATGTCTTCCGGGGGCTCGCGCCACGGGTCTTCGAGGACTCCGCACGCGATCGACCGGCCCCACAAGCTCGAATCGATGCTGTACGGGCTGTCGACGGTCGCGGGGACGGGAATGCCCCGCGCGTTGACATACGCGATTTCCTCAGGCCGAGTCATTCCCCACTCGCGTGCGGGCGCCACGACCCTGAGCGACGGGTTGAGCGCGCGGGCGGTCATCTCGAGGCGCACCTGGTCGATGCCCGTGCCGGTGCACCCATGCGCGACGGCGGTCGCGTGCTCGATCTCGGCAATCTCGACGAGCTTCCGGGCGATGAGGGGGCGGCTCAGGGCCGTGCCCATCGGATAGCGATCTTCGTAGAGCGCGTCGGCCTTCAGCGCGGGCAGGATGAAGTCGGATGCAAACTCCTCGCGCAGGTCGAGGACGTGCGCGCGCACGGCGCCGGCCGCCAGCGCGCGATCGCGAACCGCCTCGAGCTCCTTCCCCTGCCCGAGGTCCAGCGTCACGGCCACGATTTCGGCGTCAAAGCGCTCCCTGAGCCAGGGAATCGCCACCGACGTGTCGAGGCCGCCAGAGTACGCCAGGACGATGCGTTCCATCACACTCCTCGTCGAACGTGATCAAAAGGCTGACACGAAGACTTCAACACACGAAACAAATCAGATCTCTTTTTCGTGATTTCGTGGTTTCGTGGCTGCATCCTACAGTCCCGCGTACGTCTCGAACCGCTTCATCAGCGCCGCGGCGCGCCGATCGTCGCGCGCAACGATCAGAATCGTATCGTCGCCAGCGATGGTGCCGACGGCCTCGGGCAGTTGCGCGCGATCGATGGCAAGGGCCAGCGGCTGAGCCTGCCCCGGCCCGGTGCGGATGACGACGAGCTGCTGCACGCGGTCGATCCGGCGCAGGAAGCTGGCGGCCGCGCGCTCGAGCGCGTTCAAGGCCAGCTCGGGGCTGGCTACCGCGACGCCCTGCCGCTGGTACGCTCCGTCGCCTGCGCGTTTGACGAGACCAAGCTCCTTGATGTCGCGCGAAATGGTGGCCTGCGTGGCCTCGCAGCCGTGCTGGAGCAGGCGCCGCCGCAGCTCCTCCTGGCTGTGCAACGGCTCGCGGTCGGTCAATTCCAGGATCAATCCTTGGCGGCGGGCTTTCATCGAGTTGCCCGGCGACGCGTGCGTGGCGGGCAGATCTGAGAATACACGATGTCCGCATAAGTCGCTAGAGCTTATTCATCGATTTCTATTGATCCAATTCGAGTTTGAGTGTATAAATATACTCTTTCGTGCATACAATCACGCCGGCCGTCGACCCCCTGGGGAACATGGGGGACACCGTCGACAACGTCGACATGGTCCCCAGGGCGAAGGCTCGTGTGGCGGTCGCCGGAGCGACGGGCTATACCGGCCAGGAGCTCTTGCGCCTGCTCGCGCGTCATCCGGCGGTGCGACTGACGCTGGCCACCTCCTCGGGCGCCTCCTCGTCGGCCCGGCGGCTTCCGGCGCTCGGTCATCTCTGGGACGGCGCCATCACACCGCTCGATCCGGACGCTCTCAAGCGCGAGGCCGATCTGGTGTTCTTGGCGCTGCCGGATGAGGCCGCCGCCGAGCTCGCGCCCTCGCTCGTCGACGCCGGCACGCGCGTCATCGATCTATCCGGAGCGTTCCGGCTGCGCGACGAGGGCACCCGGGCGCGCTGGTATCCGGAGACGCGGCGGGTGCCGCCAGGCGCGGCGTACGGGCTGACGGAATACGACCGCGATGCGGTTCGAAGCGCCCGGCTCGTCGCGAACCCGGGATGCTATCCCACGACCGCCCTCCTGGCGCTCAAGCCGATCGCTGCGGCGTCGATCCTCGTTCCTGGTGTGGATGTCATCGTCGACGCCAAGTCCGGCGTGTCAGGTGCGGGCAAGACGCCGTCGGAGCGCACCCATTTTTCCGAGTGCCACGGGAGCCTCTCGGCGTACGGCGTCTTCGGCCACCGGCACGGCGCCGAGATCGAGCAGGGCCTTGGCGGGCCGGTCACGTTCACCCCGCATCTCGCGCCGCTCGATCGGGGGATCCTGGCGACGATCTACATCCGCGTCCCGCCGGGGACGACCGAGGACGCACTCGGCGCCATCTACGAGCGCGCGTACGAAGGGGCGACCTTCGTGCGCCTCGTGGGACAGGCGCTGCCGGCCATCAAGCACGTGGCGCACACCAATTTCTGCGACATCGGCTGGCGCGTGGATCCGTCGGGACGGGCGATTCTCGTGTCGGTCCTCGACAACTTGCTGAAGGGCGCGTCGGGCCAGGCCGTGCAGAACATGAACGTGATGCTCGGCTTCGATGAAACGCTGGGGTTGCTGTGACGCGTGGCGAGGCTCGATGAGCGCCCCCGTCCCCATCGTCGTGAAGCTCGGCGGGGAGCTCGTCGAGAATCCGGAGCGTCTCAACACGGTGGTCGTGGCGATGGCGCGCGTGGCCAAACAGGGCCAGGCCTTGGTCATCGTTCACGGCGCAGGAAAAGAGATTGATGCGGCGCTCAGCGCCGCCGGCATCGACCGACGACAGGTCGACGGTCTGCGAATAACGGACGACCGTACGCTGGATGTGGTGGTCGCCGTTCTCGGGGCCGTCAACACACGGCTGGTCGCGGCCCTGGCGGCAGAGGGCCTCGCGGCAGTCGGGTTGACCGGCGCCGATGGCCGCTGCGGCCCGGCTGAACAGGCGCCGCCTCACCGCACGGTTGATGGACGGCTTGTCGATCTCGGTCGTGTGGGGATTCCGAGCGAGCAGGGCGAACCGCGGCTGGTGAGTGTCTTGGTCGAGAACGCGTTCGTGCCCGTCATCGCGTGCATCGGAATCGGAAGCGACGGCGGGTTGTTCAACGTCAACGCCGACACGTTCGCGGCGCATCTCTCGGCACGCATCAAGGCCCGGCGGTTGGTCATCGCCGGGACGACGCCCGGTGTGCTGGACGAAGCCGGCGCGACGATTTCGACGATTGACGCGCCGGCCGTGGCGCGGCTCATCCAGGCGGGCACTGCGACCTCGGGCATGATCGCGAAGCTGCGGGCGTGCGAGGCTGCGCTGGCGCGCGGCGCGGGCGACGTCGTGATCGTCGACGGGCGCGACGGCCGGGCCCTCGAGGGCGCTGCGCTCGGCGCGATACCTGAGACGGCGACGCGAATGGTGGCGTTTGAACAGATCAGAACATGACGACAGTGATGGACGACGTTCAGGCTCGAGAATCCCGCTACGTGCTGCAAACCTACCGGCGGCAGCCGGTGACGTTCGTCCGCGGCGAAGGCGTGCGGCTCTACGACGCCGAGGGCCGGGAATACCTCGACTTGCTGTCGGGCATTGGCGTCGCCTCGCTCGGTCACGCGCATCCTGGCCTTGCGGGCGCCATCGCCGATCAGGCGAAGACGCTGTTGCATACGTCGAACCTCTTTTTCCACCCACTCCAGGGTGAGGCGGCCGAACGGCTGTCCTCGCTTTCAGGACTGTCGCGCACGTTCTTCTGCAACAGCGGCACTGAAGCGGTCGAGGCGTGCCTGAAGTTCGCGCGGCGCTATTGGTACACGCGTGGCGAGCCGCGCGCCGAGCTCATCGCGCTCGAGGGGTCGTTCCACGGACGCACGTTCGGCGCGCTGTCGGTGACCTCCGACGAGCATTACCGCGCGCCGTTCGAGCCACTCCTCGCAGGGGTCCGTTGGGTGCCGGCGAACGACAGGGCGGCGCTTCTGGCGGCCGTGTCGCGCAAGACCGCGGCAATCATCGTGGAGGCGATTCAGGGCGAGGGCGGCGTGCGGCCGCTGACGCCGGCGTTTGCCGCCGCCATCAACGAGGCGTCGGCGAACACCGGGGCTCTCGTCATCGCCGATGAAATCCAGTGCGGTCTCGGCCGGACCGGCCATCCGTTCCACTTCACGGCGATCGGCCTGAAGCCGCATCTGTCGTCGCTCGGCAAGGCGCTCGGCGGCGGGGTGCCGATTGGCGCCGCGCTCCTCAGCGAAGAGGTGGCCGCCACGATCTCGTTCGGCGACCACGGCAGCACCTACGGCGGCAACCTGCTGGCCTGTCGCGCGGCCCTGGTCTTTCTGCACGAGCTCGTCGACGGCGGTCTGCTGGCACACATCGGACGGATGGGACGGTTCTTCGAGGCGCGGCTGAAGACGCTTGCCGCGAAGCACTCGATCGTGAAGGAGGTTCGCGGCGCCGGCCTCATCTGGGGGCTCGAGCTCACGCGCGACGCCGCCCCCGTGGTTCCGGCCGGGCTCGAGCAGCGCGTCATTGTCAATCGCACGGCGGAAACGGTTGTCCGGCTGCTGCCGCCCCTCGTCATCACCGAGCCCGAGGCGGATGAAGCGCTCGGACGGCTGGACGCCGCGCTCGACGATTTCGGACGGAACGGAGGCCGGTAACCGCATGACCCCACGCCCCTCTCTCACGCTGCGGGCCGCGACACCGTCGCAGGCGGGCAAGCTTCACGCGCTCATTTCGGCCAATCGGGAGGAGGGCCGCCTGCTGCCCCGCACGCTCGACGAGCTCCGCGTGCACGCGGAGCGTTTCGTGGTGGCGACGCGCGGGCGAAAGATCGTCGGCTGCGCCGAGCTGGCGCCGCTCAGCCCGAACGTCGCCGAGGTGCGATCGCTGGCCGTCGACGCGACCGCTCGGCATCTGGGCGTCGGGACGATGCTGGTCGAGGAGCTCCGGCGCCAGGCTCGCCGGAGAGGATTCGAGAAGCTGTGCGCGTTCACGCACCGGCCCGGCTATTTCATTCAGCTCGGCTTTTCGATCGTGCCGCACTTGTGGCTCTCCGAGAAGGTCTTCACCGACTGCGTGAAGTGCCCCCTCTTCAGACGCTGCGGCCAGTACGCCATGGAAGTGGCGCTCGATTCGACGTTCGAGCCGGCCGATCGCTCGACGGCGATCACCTTTCGGCACGCATGACGACGCTCGCGCCGAACGTCCTCGAAATGGCCACCGGCGGGGTGACGACGCCGGCCGGATTCCGAGCGGCGGGAGTCGAGGCCGGCATCAAGGGCCGTGGGGGGCTCGATCTGGCGCTCATCGTCTCGGATCGAGCGGCGCACGCGGCGGCCGTGTTCACGACCAACAGGGCGCAGGCGGCGCCCGTGCTCGTCTCGCGCGAGCATCTCGCACAATCCGGCGGTTTGGCGCGCGCGATCGTCGTCAACAGCGGCTGCGCCAATGCCTGCACCGGCGACGAGGGTCTGCGGGTAGCGCGCGGGATGGCGGAGGAAACCGCGCGGCTCGTCGGCTGCCCGGCCAACGAAGTGCTGGTGGCGTCGACCGGCGTGATTGGCGTCGGCCTCGACATGAACAAGATTCGCGCCGGCCTGCCGGCCGCCATGCGCCTGCTCGGCGCCGACCAGGGACCACTGGCCGCGCGCGCCATCATGACGACCGATCCGTTCCCGAAAGAAGCGGCGGCCCGCATTTCCGCAGGCGGGCGCCCGATCACCATCGGCGGCATGGCCAAGGGCTCGGGCATGATCGAGCCCATGATGGCCACGATGCTCGGATTCGTCACCACCGACGCCATGGTGCCGAGGCCCCTGCTCGATCGGGCCCTGCGCGACGCGGTCGACGATACGTTCAACGCGATTACCGTGGATGGCGAGTGCTCGACCAACGACTGCGTGATGCTGCTGGCGAACGGCGCGAGCGGCGCGGAGATCGACGCTGGCACCTACGACGTCTTCGTGCAGGGCCTTCGCGCAGTGTGCCTCCGCCTGGCGCTCGGCATCGTCCGCGGCGGCGAAGGCGCGACCAAGCTCGTCACGGTGTCGGTCTCTGGCGCGGCTAGTCGCGCCGAGGCCCGGCAGGCCGCGAAGGCGATCGCCAATTCGTTGCTCGTCAAGACGGCCATCCACGGCGGCGACCCGAACTGGGGGCGGCTGATAGCCGTGGCCGGGCGCGCCGGTGTGGCCTTCGAGCTGTCGCGCGCCTCCGTCATGATGGGCCCGATCGTGCTCTTCAAGGACGGCCGGCCCCACGACGAAGCGGCGCCGGAGGCGGCCGCGTACCTGAAGCATCCCGAGCTGACGGTGGTCGTCGACCTCGGCGCGGGCACGGCGTCCTCGACGGTGTGGACGTGCGATCTGAGCGCCGAGTATGTCCGGATCAATGCGGACTATAGAACTTAGAGAACCCCGCGAAATTCAGAATCAAGAATTCGGAATTAAGAATGGACCCACGAATTCTAAATTCGTAATTCCTCATGCTTAATTTCGCAGTCCGCTCTGAGATTGGTGTTGTGTCTCACATATGACGACGTCGGTCACGCGGACGCGTAAGGACTTCCTCTCGATCCTCGATCTGGACAGCGCGGATCTCGAGCGCTGTCTCGACTTGGCGGCGCAGATCAAGGCCGATCGCTTGCTCGGACGCGAGGCGCCCACCGCCGACGCGCTCGGCGGCCGGCACGTCGCGATGCTGTTCGAGAAGGCCTCGCTGCGGACGTGGACGACCTTCGAGATCGCGGTGCAGGAGCTCGGAGGGCACGTCGTGGCGCTGCAGCCCGACATCGTGCTCGGCAAGCGCGAAGCCGTCGCTGACATCGCGCTCAGCCTCGAGCGGTGGCTCGACGCGATCGTGATCCGCACGTACTCCCACAAACAGCTCGAGCAGTTCGCGACAGCGGCGCCAATGCTCCACGTGGTGAACGCGCTCTCCGACGACGAGCACCCGTGCCAGGCGCTCGCCGATTTCCTCACGCTGCGCGAACACTGGGGCCCTCTGGCCGGCCGGACCGTCGCCTACATCGGCGACGGCAACAACGTCGCGTCCTCGCTGGCGCATGCGGCGGCGATGCTCGGTGTCCACCTGCACGTGGCGAGCCCCGACGGCTACACGTTGCCAGACGCGGTCGTCCAGCAGGCGACGGGCGCCGCCCGACACGGGGCCCGACTGCGTCTTTTTACGGACCCGGCGGACGCCGTCAGCGGTGTGGATGCTGTCTATACGGATACCTGGACATCCATGGGCCGCGAGGCGGAGGCCGAGGTGAGGCGCGGGGTCTTCGCGCCCTATCAGGTGAACGAGGCCCTCATGTCGCTGGCCAAGCCCGGCGCGCTCTTCCTGCACTGCCTCCCAGCCCATCGCGGCGAAGAAGTGACCGCCGAGGTGTTCGAGTCGCCCGCGTCGATCGTCTTCGACCAGGCCGAAAACCGGCTGCACTGCCAGAAGGCGCTCCTCGTGATGCTCTTCTCGACGGCGCCGGCCTAGAGCGGATTGCGAAATTCAGAAGTAGGAATGCGGAATTAAGAATGCACTCACGAATTCCAAGTACTCGATTCCTAATTCCTAGTTTTCCGCAACGCTCTCTTGGATATGACGGCACATGACGGCGCCGTGGCTGGAACACTACGACCCCGGCGTCCCGCGGACGCTCGCGCCCTATCCGAGCCGGACGCTCGTCGACTACTTGTCGGACGCGTCGCGGACGCATCCGGAAGCGCCCGCGCTGCTGTTCAAGGGCGCCCGCCTGAGCTTCGGGGAGCTCGACCGCGCCAGCGATGCGTGCGCGTCGGCATTCGCCGCGCTGGGCGTGACACGCGGTGACAGGGTCGCGCTGCTGCTCCCCAACTGCCCGCAGTTCTTCATCGCCGAGTTCGGAGCCTGGAAGATTGGCGCCATCGTCGCGCCGCTCAATCCGATCTACACGGAACACGAGCTCGAAGGTCCGCTGCGAGAAAGCGGCGTCGAGACGATCGTGACACTCACCCGGTTCTACGACCGGGTGAAGCGCGTGCAGCCGCGCACGCCGCTCAAGCGCGTCATTGCCACCAACATCAAGGAGCATTTTCCTCCGGCGCTTCGGCTGCTCTTCACGCTGTTCCGCGAGAAGAAGGAGAGCGACCGGGCGAGGCTCGCGCCCGGCGACCACGAGTGGGCGCGGCTCCTCGGCGCCAGCCGCGGGGTGGCGCCAGCACGCGCATCGATCGGGCCTGCCGATCCGGCGGTACTGCTGATGAGCGGCGGCACGACCGGCACGCCGAAAGGCGTCGTCGGCTCGCACGGCGCGTACGTGATGACCGGCCTCCAGGTGCAAGCGTGGAATTCCGCGGTCATCGGCATGGGCGACAGCGTCATCCTGCTGCCGCTCCCGATGTTCCATGTGTACGCCAACCTCGGCGCGCAGGGGCTCGGCTTCGTCACGCGCAACTCCATCGCGCTCGTGCCCAATCCACGCGACCTTGGCGACGTGCTCGCGACGATTCGACGCGTCAAGCCCGCGTTCTTCATTGGCGTGCCGACCTTGTTCACCGCGCTCATGAATCATGCCGACGTGCAGCGGGGGAAGGCGGATTTCAAGTCGATTCGGATCTGTTTCTCTGGCGCCTCGGCGCTGATGGCCGAGACCAAGCAGCGGTTCGAGGCGCTCACCGGCGGACGCATCGTCGAAGGCTACTCGCTGACCGAAGCGATGATGGCGCTGTGCATCAACCCGGTCGCGGGGCCCAACAAATTGGGGTCGGTGGGCATGCCGCTCCCTGACGTGCGCGTGCGCATCTACGACGCCGACGAGGGTATGCGGGAAATGGAGATCGGAGAAGTCGGCGAGATCTGTGTGGCCGCCCCGCAAATCATGACCGGCTTCTGGAACCGGCCGGAGGAAACCGCGAAAGCGCTGCGCGAGCACACAGACGCCGACGGCACGCGCCGCTGGCTTCACACCGGAGACCTCGGATATCTCGACAAGGACGGCTATCTCTTCATCGTCGATCGCAAGAAGGATCTCATCAAGACGAGCGGCTATCAGGTGTGGCCGCGCGAAGTCGAGGAGGCGTTGACGTCGCATCCCGCCGTCGCCGAGGTGGGCGTTGCTGGCGTGTACGACGACATGAAAGGCGAAGCCGTGAAAGCGTGGGTCGTGCTGCGCCCCGGCCAGACGGCGACCGAAGCCGACCTCCGCGCGTATTGCCGCGAGCAACTCGCGCCTTTCAAGGTGCCCTCGTACATCGAGTTTCGAAAAGAGCTGCCGAAGACGCTGGTCGGCAAGATTCTCCGGCGCGCTCTTCGAGATGGTGGTTAGAGCGCTTTGCGCCTGCGTGTAGCGCAGGACTTCAGTCCTGCCTGGTTCGTTGACAGCCCGGAATTCATTAGTGGGTGCTGAGCGTTACCTGAGCATCGACCTCGGCGATGAGGCGCTCGACCAATCCACGCAGGGGCCGCTTGTGCATGGGGATGAGGAGCCAAGGCCAGGCGAAACCCCAAAACAGAACCATGAACCAAGCGATGAGCAGGTTCTGATCAACAGACAAGCCTGGCAGCATTGACGTCGAATGCCGTGCGATGTAGCCGCGAACGTCGAGGCTCACGAGCAGCACGATTCCGATGAGCCCCAGCATTCCGCTCAAGGCGAGGCCGTACTGGACCCAGCGCCAATACCTCACCCGGTAGTGCACCGAGCCACGCTGCGGTAGGTCAAGCGCCAGTTCGTTGAGACCCACGTTGATCGCGGTCCACCAGTCGGCGGCGTGGACCACGAGGCGATCGGGCCCGGTTTCGCTTATTCGATAGTTGGAGCGCGGATGGGGCCGCCCTGTTAGGAAACCGGCACTGATCCGCTGGCGAAACGCCTCCAGGAATTCCGGGGCGGCCAATCGGATCGGAACGGCACCCTGGATTTGCGGGTTAAAGATCATCGCCGAAAGATGAAACGCGTTGTCCGTCAACGTGCCAAATGAGCCGCGCGCCTCGGCGACATATGATGCCACCACACCGTTGGGCTCCACAACCGTCAGCATCGCCACTATTTGCGGAATCGATCTCCACGTGAAGACGATGTACCTCTGCCTCCTGGACGCGGCCGGCCAGGTGCTCGTGCAACCGCCACGTACCGTCGACTCCAGAGGCGTTCCTGGAGACGATCGCCCCGCGTCTCGCAACTCCACGACGAGCGCGCGATCAGTGACGCGAACGTTCTGAGCTGCCGCCGTTTCCGTTTCTTCGCTTGAAGTAGTCATGCCACGCCTTCGAGTTGTACGCCATTCGCACGGGCGCGAGCCAGAACTTCGCGATCTTGCGGTCCCGCTTAACGTGAACGTGCGCGGGCTCGTTCCGGTCGCTGGAGAAGAAGAAAAACCGCTACGGGCCGCTCTGCAGGACGGTCGGACTCACCGAAAGTGATTGCGCCAGCTTTTCGGGCTGGCCGCCAATTCTTCGTCTTGATCCGGCTAACGACACGCGCTGAGCCGCGCGGCTCGGCGACAGGTTACCACCAATGACGATGGCCGCGACGGCTCCAGCGCGCTGTTAGCCGGCCATTAAGTAAGATCGTTAACCAAGCACTCAAGGCCAATAAGCGTTACGTGGGGATCTGAACGTGCCTGTTTTGAATGAGGTCCAACAGATAAGCGACCAACAGAGCGAGGCCACTCCGACGGACGTGGAACTGATACGTCTCATAGCCTGTCGCCATGGTGCGCCAATGCTTCAAGAGCATGTGCCGCTGCACGTCTGTCAGTTTTCTGAGCGCATCGTCGACATCCGGCCCAAGCTCAGTGCTGAGGAATTCGAAGATGTCTCCATCCTGGACGTGGTGGACAATAGCCGTTGTGTCGATATGGTCGTACTTCCGGGTGTCTGCCGCTCCATTCAGGTGAGTGGCGAGAACGGCCCACCGTAGCGTTTCCTGCTGGTCTTTGACGGTTTCGAACATTGCAGCACCTTGCGACTCTCGCCGCGTCCGGCCTTCGCTCGACCTTTCAAGGCTGGTTATTTTTGTTATTCACCTGGGTTCCATTGCGTCGGCTGGCAGGTTCCTTCCTGGGGCCAGATGGTTTTCGTTCGACCCTGAACCCCGATTTCATCGCACGATCATCGAACCTTGTCCGGCTAGACATAATGGCTGTCACAGCTTCGGCTCAGTCGACGGCGCGTCAGGCGACGGGCCGAGCTGAGATCGCGCCAGGACAGCATAGACCTACCGTCCTCGTCACATCGTGGATGATGTGTTGCGTCTCACGGCGTCACACCGTCCACACGAGGAGGTAGGTCATGGAGAACCGTAGCATGTTCGTAGGGCTGGATGTCCACAAGGAAACGATCGACGTCTCGATTGCGGAGGGGCAGCGGGAAGGAGAAGTCCGCCACTACGGGGTGATCGCCAGCGATCTCGAGCCGCTCGACAAGGTGGTGCGCGCGCTGCGCGCGCCGGACCGTCGCCTGCACTTCGTGTACGAAGCCGGTCCGTGCGGGTTCGGGATCCATCGGCACCTGACGGCCCGCGGGGAAGACTGCGTGGTGGTGAGTCCGTCGATGATTCCCAAGCGCAGCGGCGATCGGATCAAGACGGATCGGCGGGACAGTCAGATGCTGGCGCGGTTGCATCGGGCCGGCGAACTGCGCGCGATCTACATTCCGGACGCGACCGACGAGGCGATGCGGGATCTCGTCCGCGCGCGCGAAGACGCCGTCGTCGTCGGCACGCAGGCGAAGTACCGCCTGAAAGCATTCCTCCTGCGACAGGGGCGCCGCTATCCGGGGCGCGAGGGCTGGACGCTCCCGTACCGACGCTGGTTGACCGATCTCAGTTTCCCGAATGCGGCGCAGCACATCGCGCTCCACGAATATCGAGACGCGATCGACGAGACCGAGACACGCATCGACCGGCTCACGGAACAATTGCGTCAGCTCGCGCCGACGTGGCGCTGGGCGCCGCTCGTCGCCGCGCTCCAGGCGTTGCGCGGGGTGTCCTTCGTCACCGCGGTCGCCCTCGTCGCGGAACTCGGCGACCTCACGCGCTTCGGTCAGCCGCGCGCGCTCATGGCGTATCTTGGCCTCGTCCCATCGGAGTATGCCAGTGGGCCGAGTGTCCGACGCGGTGGCATCACGAAGGCGGGCAATCCGCATGTGCGACGCTTACTCGCGGAAGCCGCGTGGGCGTACCAAGGGATTCCGCGGATCGGGCGCCAGCATGCGTATCGGCAAGAAGCGCTCCCGAAGGTCGTCTGCGACATCGCGTGGAAAGCGCAACTCCGCCTGACGACGCGCTTCCGGCGTCTGGTCGCACGGGGCAAGGCGAAACCGAAGGTCGCCACCGCGATCGCGCGCGAGCTCACCGGATTCATCTGGGCGATTGCCCGGGAGGTGTCGCCCGCGCCCCGGTGAGGCGCGGCGCGTGGGCAGGACGTGTTCGTTCGTCGATCGTTTCGGCGGCACGGTGACCAGGTGGAGAATCCTCGAGGACGTGAAGGGCGGCAGCTGCGGCTGCGATGTCCGTGCCTAGACCTAGAGTGAGGCAGCTCCGCGACGCACAGAAGTCTGGCGGTAGCCAATCCGCGAATATCAGCAGCGTCAACCGTCGCTAAAACATCGTGCCGCCGAAACGATCGATGAACGACCACCGAGAAACGGAGGATCACTCACGACGGTGAGGACGGGAAGGTTTTGCCTACTTGACAAGTGACAGCCATATCAACGGCCTGCCGCTCAGCCGCGAGCGGCGCTCACGATGGTCGCGAATTGGCCCGAACGCCACCGCGCCGCTCGTCGGCTGCAGCGGCGTGATGGGCGGCCTGGGTTGATGCCAACCACGAGGCGAAGTCGTCGAGCCACCGTCGCTGTTCGTCCGTCTCCGGGACATCAAGGCCTCGCGACTCGCTGATGGCTCTGAGTGCAGCAGTGAGTTCTTCGCCGCCTGCCACAAGCACACCACCGACGATGATCCCCGACCGCCCGATCCCTTGACGACAGTGAACCACCACGTTTCGGCCGCTGTCCAGCGCGTCGACAATCTCGCGCGTGAGTGCCGCGACCGACTCGCGGGATGACGGTACCCCTCGGTCCGGAATGGGAAAGGGCCTGAAGGCGATTCCGCTCGCCGTGGCCGCCGCCGCCTCGCGCTCCAGGACCAATTGGGTTTCCTCCTCGGGCTCGAGGAGGGACACCACCACGTCGACACCGGCCTCACGCCAGGCATTCGTCTCGTCTTCCAACCAATCACCACCCCGCGGCCGCGGCAGGATTCCCAGTTTGCCCCGCCAAGGCCCGGCGACCCAGAACACGTTCGCTTGCATCACTCTCAGCTTTCAGGCTCACGTGGGATGATCTCTCGAGGAAGAGCGTCGATGCCGACACCGCGTTCCTGCAGCACGACGAGCCGATGGTGCCCTTCCAGCACGGTTCCATCCGCCCGAGTCCTCAGCGCGCCGGGCCGCCCTGGGCGGAGCGACTCGACGAGTTCAGCCGTCGACGCCGCACGAAACTGCTCCAGCTTCACATGGCTCAGCGTGGCTGCTGAATGCAAAAACCGGAGAGGTGGATCCGCCACAAGCCCCGTTTGTGATTCTACAACCGATTGCCAGAGGGTGCGTCGCCTCGGTCCGCCCAACGCCATCGAACTGACCCGCGGCGCGCGCAGCTCACGGGCGCCGTCGGGTCCAGTTCGTGTTAGGCGGCCGTAGGACTTGTTCGAACGCCTTCCTCCGTTAACGACCAAGTGGTTTGTCGAGCGAGTCCCAGTTGTACGTCGACGCAACCCGCGCCTCGATCTCACTGATCAGGGCCGCACCAGCGTCGCTGTTCGTCATGACGACAACTCCGTAGCCTTTTCGCACATGCGCGAGTAGATCGCACCGGAAGCCCCAATTGGATCCGCCGTGGCTGAAGTACCATCCCTCATTCCGTTTTTCTACCGTCAAGCCAACCGCAAACGGCCCGACACCTGTGGGAGACACCATCTCGCGCGCCATGGCCTGCTTCAGGATGCTTCCGGAAGGTCCACGTATCGCACGCTGAACCTCGATGGCAAAACGGGCGAGATCGTTCGGCGTTGTCCAGAGGCCAGCTGCCGCCTGCTCGGGATAAATGTGCCACGCCGCCCCCATACCCTTGCCTTGCCCGTTGTGGGCGCGACTCGCGCGCGTTGCCACAGAATCTGGAAGCGGCTGCTCATAAGAGCTGTTCACCATTCCGAGCGGTTGAAGCACCCGCGTTTTCATAAGCTGCGCAAACGATTCGCCCGTCAGATCGGTCAGGGCAAGTTGCATGATGGTGAGGCCACCACCTGAGTACTTGAAGGCCTGGAAAGGCGGCCGAGCGAAAACCACGCGACCAACATTGGAAGGTTGCTCACCGTCGAGTATCTGAACAACAGTCGGCCGGGCCGCTGTCGGGTCGTAACCGGGAAAGCCGAAACCATCGTCCGCACCCGACGTGTGACTGAAGAGGGCGCGCGGAGTGACAGGACGATCCCGCACAAAATCGCTCTTTGGTACGTGCCACGACTTGAGAAGCGTATTGACGTCGTCGTCGAGGGAGAATCGGCCGTCCTGAACCAAATGAAGCGCGGCCATCGCCGTGACGGGTTTGCTAATCGAAGCGGCTTGGAAAAGGCTATCGACCTGCACCGGGCGGCCCGTTTCAACGTCGGCAACACCGTAGCCCTTCGCCCAGTGAATGGTGAAATCTTTGATGACGGCGACGCTCACACCCGGAACCCGAAACCGCTGCATGACTTCCTGCAATGTCAGGGGATCGAGCCCCTGACGATTTGGTGACTGTCGAGATTCGATCCTTGCGATCATCGCCGCCGCATCGTCCTGTGCTCGTAACGGCTGCCCAGTCGGGCACACGAAAGCCACCGCGACGAGCAGCGTGACTCTCATAAGCAAGACCTTGACGCGCATGAAGAGCCTCCTGGAAGAAACGAATGTGTTGCAGCCGCCTAACGGCAACGCTTCAGCCGCGGCGGCTCATGATATACCGGCCGCCGCCGGCTGCAAGCGGTGTTAGGCCGTCTGCGCGTATCCTCTTTTTTACTGTCCGTGATGCTTCGCGACCTCTTCTTTGCTCAGGTGCAGAAAGGTCGCCGCGTTGTTGTAAAAGATGTCGCTCCTCTGAGCGTCCGTGAGAAAGGTTGCTGAGTTAATAGCCTCGATCCCAGCGCCGATCGCGCTGGGCCATTGCATTTGATCAGAGCCGAACATGATTCGTTTGCCTACGCCAGCGCGAATCAGTCCCTGCAGATAGTCGTGGAAGGTGTCTCGCGGGATGATCCAGGTGATTGTCGAGACATCGGCATACAGCTGCGGGTATTGCCCGAGCATGGCGACCATTTCTGATAGGAACGGATAGCCCGCATCTTCAACGTACAGCCGGAGCTTCGGATGACGAACGAGTACATTCTCGAGGAGCAGCGGGTTGCCGGCCGATGATCTGAAGCCTGGCAATGGCGCACCGACTCCCAACGTGTGGATCAAGACCGGTACATGCAACTCCTCCGCAAGCGCGAAATACGGTTCCAGCGCGGGGTCGTTTGGAGCATGGCCGGTGTACTGCGTTGCGATCTCACCCATCCCAGACAACCGCTTGGCCGCATACTCTTGCCGGAGCGTCTCAACGGCTGGCGTCCCAGGATCCCACACCAGCGGAGCGCCGATAAACCGACCATTGCCCGCAGCCACCCATGCGCCGACAGTTTTCAAATTGTCACCACTCAGAAAACCCTTGACGACACGGAAACGGTCCATCGTTTCAAGCGTGCTCTTGAGCGCCGCGTCACCAGTCAGAGCGCCTTGCGTCAAGCTCGACGAGCACGGTTGCGGAATGCAGCCAGGCGGAGTCCCATCGGGAAGCCGTGTGAGATCGAGGTCCGCGTGCATGTGCATGTCGATGACTGGCTGAATCGTGCTGGTTGCACGTGGTTGACCTGAACAGGACATCCATGTGAGAGCACCGATCGCCAAGATGATTTGTCTCATCCGCTTTGTACTCATCCCGATTGGGTGACGGCCGAACGCTCCGAATGAGCCGCGCGCGACCACGAGCCGACGCGCGACGGCTCCATTCGGATGTTATGCGGCGCCTGTTCTCATTTCTGATCTTCTTTCTGATCCTCAAGCCCTTTCAATGCAGCCTGGCAGGCGATCTTTAGACGAGGGACATCGTGCTCGACCGCACGATACACATAGTCGAGATCAACGCCAAGGTAGTCGTGAACCAAGACATTCCGGAAGCCAGCCAATCCTTTCCAGCCCACGCCCGGGTGCGACGCCTTGACGTGATCACTCAGCCGGCGACTCGATTCCGCCAGTATCTGCAAATTGCGGACGACCCATCTTGAA
>Ga0209343_10001986_pt1 | contig 27058 bp, 31 predicted proteins | sample RifCSPlowO2_02_FD_184026 | JGI IMG/M metagenome (GOLD analysis project Ga0209343, IMG submission 184026) | Groundwater microbial communities from Rifle, Colorado - Rifle CSP2_plank lowO2_0.2 (SPAdes) (version 2) | ecosystem: Environmental > Aquatic > Deep subsurface > Groundwater | place... | reverse complement strand
CAATGCAAACCTGCGTCGCTGCGCTCCGACTGCCTGTCCAAGTGGACGTGGATCAGGTGTCCAAGTGAGCATGGAACGAGTGTCCAAATGATCGTGGGCTGAGTGTCCAAGTGTCGTGGAATCCGCATGCTGTCGCTGCATGAGCAGATGTCTTCGAAGGACAAGGAAATAACTGCCAAGGACGGGCAGATTGAGCGCCTGCGTGAACAAAACGCGCTGCTGATCCAGCGTCTGTTCGGCCGTAAATCCGAGCAGAGCAGCGATGGGGATTCACCGCAGCTGGTCATGTTCAACGAAGCGGAAAGCCTGGCCGAAGCGGCGCCTAAAGCACCTGCCGATGAGGTTGAGGAAGAAGCCGTCGCGCCGACCAAGCGCCGCGGCAAGCGCAAGCCGCTACCGGCCGAACTACCGCGCGTCGAGGTCATCCACGAACTGCCCGAGCACAAACTGACCTGCGAATGCGGTTGCCGCAAGCAGGCCATCGGCGAGGAAACCAGTGAGCAGCTGGAAATCATCCCGATGCAGGTGCGGGTGATCCGCCATATCCGCAAGACCTACGCCTGCAACACTCAGGTGAATAGCTCGACATTACAGCTCTCTTTGACGCCCCCGATCTATCGTTTTGATAAATCAGCTCAGGCGACAACTAGCCTGACACCGGGGGGATGCGTCCCGACGCCAAAGTCGAAAAAGTCTACCTGTACCCCAAGCCGGTGGACTTCCGAAAATCCATCGACGGCCTGGCCGCCTTGGTCGAACTGGACATCAAGGTGGCGGTGTTCGACCCGGTGCTGTTCGTCTTCCTCAACCGTGCGCGCAACCGGGTGAAAATCTTGTACTGGGGTGTGTTACGAACGCTGGCGTAAGCCAGCGATGCTGTATCAAAGATGGGAGTAGGCCTCCCGGAGTCTGCTTGCAGGAGCCGGCTCCAAACCACCCGGTGCTGCTGCGTTCAAAAGGCGTGGTGGTGAGCGACCGTTGGAAAAGGCGCCGATAACGGCGTCAGGTAAGTATTGAGAAGATGAGCGAAAGCAAACCGTCCGAAGACGCATCGTTAAGTATTCAAGTGCTGTCAAAACTGAGGTCGCCCAGTAGCCTCAGGACCAGTCTGGAGGATACCTGTCTACTGTCCAGATGGCAGTCGGTGTATAGGCGGCATGAGCTCAATACAGGCTTTGATATGGAACGTGAGAACCTCGCCTTTGATGCCAAGGGAAATGACAAGCGGCTACCACCGCGAGGAAGAATACCGATGCAAAGGCCGAGGGGCGGAGCCATTCGCAGTAGTGATGAAGTTCTTGTAATGAGAATGGAGCGAAGGGGTGGCGTTGCCCAGCTGGCTTATGTCATCAACCCGTTTCGGCGGGGAGGAGTGGTATGAGCACAGCAAAGTCGTACAGCATTTCCAAACTGACAGTTTGGGAGGCCTACCAGCGTGTGAAAGCCAATCTAGGAGCCGCTGGGATAGATGAACAATCTATTGCCCAGTTCGAGCAGAAGCTGCAACGGCCGCCGGTTCGGCAGGTGGAAATTCCGAAGCAATCAGTAGACCACTACATCTGCCATGTGAGGCTGGCAGGAGTCGGCAGGAGCAGCCGGTCGCGAATGACCGGAGCCGGCCCAGACTGTGTAAAAACGCAGCAAGCGATGGCAATCAACTGCCGGGGGATTTTCTCAGCGTCCAGGAGGCCGCCGGAGGCCCAATCAGGCGCATTCGGTGATTCTGGTTGCTATGGCACTTTAGGCTTCGGCGCGCCTGCTGGAGGGCGGTAAGAGTCGTAAAACAGGCCTCAGGCCTTCATCGCTGCCATCAGGGCACCGCTGCCCAACACGCTCAACACGAGTTTGAGATTATAGGCGAGCACATGCAGGCTCATCTCGGTACTCACTCGGTCGAGAGTCTTGGTGAGGAAGTGGGTGGCGCCCATCCAAGACTTCAGCGTGCCGAACGGGTGCTCGACCGTCTGACGACGGATTCGCATCATCTCGGGCGCTTGATCCAGGCGACTCTGCATCGCCTCGAGCACCGCCTCATGCTCCCAGCGGCTCACTCGGCGCTCTGAGCTAGGCGTACAGTGCTCTTTCAACGCACATCCTTGGCAGTGCGAACTCCAGTAGCGGTGCAGCTTCAGCCCTTTCTCGACGCTTGAGTACCGCCAGATCAGGCTTTGCCCAGCAGGGCATCGGTACTCGTTCTTGGCTGCGTCATAGATGAAATCACCTTTGCCGAAGCGGCCAGCCGCTGTCGCACCCGAGGTCAGCGTCTTGGGTACGAAAACGGTGATTCCAGCGTCATGACACGCCAGGATTTCTTCGCCTTTGAAATACCCTCTGTCTGCGACCGCCGAGAGTTCCTCGACCCCCATGGCCTCTCGCGCCTGCTTGGCCATCGAGCTCAGCTGGTCTCGATCAACTCCGTTGTTCGTGACCTCGTGCGTCACGATCAGGTGGTGCTTCGCGTCGACCGCCGCCTGCACGTTGTAGCCGACCACTCCGGTGCCTCGCGTCTTCATCGAACGGGCATCGGGATCGGTCAGGGAGATCTGTTTATCCGGTGTTTCGTTGAGCTGAACCTCGATTTCCTTGAGTTCCTGCAGCTTCGTTTTCAAGGTCGCGATCTTGTCGTGGAGGCGTTCGGCTTTGACCTGCGCCACGGCAGGTTCCTGACGATCTGCAGTATCCAGTGCGCTCAGGTAGCGATTGATGCTGGACTCGATCTCCTCCATTCGCCGCTGAAGCTTGGCGCTGGTGAAGTTGCGGTCGCGGTTGTTGACCGCCTTGAACTTGCTGCCATCGATGGCCACAAGCGCTTCAGAGAACAGGCCAAGCTGCTGGCACAGCACCACGAACTGCCTACAGACGCCGCGGATTGCCTTGCCGTTATCCTTGCGGAAGTTAGCGATGGTCTTGAAGTCCGGCATCAACCGTCCGGTCAGCCACATCAACTCAACGTTGCGCTGAGCCTCGCGTTCGAGACGGCGACTGGACTGGATACGATTGAGGTAGCCGTAGATGTAGATCTTCAGGAGGTCGGCAGGATGGTAAGCGGGCCGACCTGTTTCAGCCGGGACGACACCTTCAAAACCCAGCGTGCCAAGGTCGAGTTCATCGACGAAAACATCGACCACCCGCACCGGGTTGGTGTCCGCCACATAGTCATCCAGGCTCTCGGGAAGCAGCGTGCTTTGGCCTCGATGCTCTCCCTGGATAAAACGCTTCATTGGCGTCTCCCACTAATTTCAAATCCATGAAATCACAGCAAGGTCGATGCCAACGTTATACAGTCTGGGCCGATCACTGCCTGTCGCGACCGGCCGGGTCGCAACGATCGCTACAGACAGAATTCGGCTAGAAAATAGAGCTCAAAATTTGATCAAGAAAACAGTGGGCGATACCCAACGATGTGCGACGCATAACAGCGCGACTCCTCGCTACAATGGCGCTACCCGTAATCGCTGTAGGGATCTCGCTTGACTGACACAAAACTCACCGAAGCCGAGATGCGGCGCGCACTCGGTCTTGACTCTGCTCCCCAGAAGCAGCCAATGCCCAAACCGTCCTCCACCTTCACACTCGTTGAACTTAGCGTGCGCAAGAATGGAGGCTCTCCATTCCGCTTCGAGCACCGCTCCCGCTCCATCAGCACTCTCGCCGCCCAGCTCGAGGCCGAGAAAGCTGCGCGGGAGAAGGGGTTTGAGGTATGGGTGGTGTTGAATATCCGGCAGGTTTCAACATAGAGCAGCAAAAGGCGCCAGTCAGTGCCAACTCGCTTAACGTCGTCCGGTAAACCGCTGCCGGACGTTTGACAATGATAGCCAAAGCTTCCGGCTTATCTTCTTGTGTGGCCTTCTATAATATTGATATATAAAGAAAATATTACTTCTTTTCGGGCCTAGAGATATTTCTTGAAACTCGCGGCGGTAATGCACACCGATACCCCCAGCAGGGCGGCGCAGGGCAGAAGGATCAGCAGCGGGCTGATGCTGATCGGGATCGCCAGGTAGACCGTCCACGGCACGATGGTGAGAGGAACGATGGTGGCCCGGGCCTTGTGGTACAGGTAGCTCGACTCCCGGCCGGATCCGAATTTGCGCAGATCGCGGCGAACCAGGCCATCGACCAGTCCGGTGAATGCTGCCATCGCGAACAGCGGAATGGTGAGCGTCAGGATCACCATCCTCACGCAGAAGGTCAGGACGGTATAGAGCGCGGCCAGGCCATAGTCCTGGAATTTGATGAGCATCCAGCCGATCTGGTACCGCAGGTCGAGGCTGCCAGTCTGCCGGTTGGTTCGCGCGTAGTTCGTCAGTGTATTGATCCCGTCCTGCAGGCCGGACTTGACCATGGTCCAGTCGTAGACCAACTGGGCCAGCCAGGTAGCGGTTCGTCCTGGCTCTTGAATGATCACGCTGCGCAGCAGGTCCTGGGACAGCCAGCTGAGCTCATGCTCGAACATCTGCTGGGCATGCTTCCAACCGGCATCCGGCCAGAAGACGTACAGGCACACCCATTCGACCAGGATGGCGCCCAGCAGGGAGCCGAACATCACCCCGATGAAGTGGAAGGGCAGCGCGAACAGCATCCCCAGTAAGGTCTTCTCGCTTTCCTGCTGCTGTTGGGCTTTCTCCGCGACATCTGCCATGGCCTGTCTCCGTTACGCCTAGGCGGCCTGCTCGCCGCTGGCCATGTTGCGGAAGTCGTTGACCAGGTCCGCCGGTAGCGACTCGTTAAGCGCCTGATAGCCGGGCGCTTGCCACCAGTCCGTATTCGCGGCCTGGCCCTTGCGCATGCTGTCGGCCAGGGCCTGGAGATCTTTCGGCATGACCTCGCCGGGATCGCTTGCCGGCAGCGGCATGCGAATCTTCCAGAGGTTGCCGCCTTCGATGAGGGCGAAGCACTGTCCCTTCGGCAGGCCGACCACATGGGCAGGTTCGATCATCGGGACGCTGACGCTCTGAATCTGATCGTGGGTGTTGGAGGTGAAGGCCGTCTTGCCGTTGATGGCATCGTTCGCGCTGCTTGCCGGCGTGCTGGTGAACACCTGGACCTTCGGCAGCTGGTTGGTGAGCAGCTCCGCCGTCGCGGTTTCGCGCACGCGCAGCATGAACAGGTTGTTGAAGTTACCGATCACCTGGCCTGCTTTGGCGCGGCTGCCGATCTTCGCCTCGATGTCGCTCATGGTCTGGGTGTAGGCGGTGACCTGCATGCCGGCGCCGCCGCCCTTGTTGATCATCGGGATGAATTCTTCGCCCATCAGCTCGTTGAACTCGTCGGCGTGGACGTTGATGGCCACCTTGCCGCTGCCGGCCCCGGGCAGTCCATCGTCGATGCCGAACTTGTAAATGTGGCCGGCAACCGACACCAGGTCGCTGAACATTGAGTTGCCCACGGCAGCGGCCACCTCGGTATCGGAGAGGGCGTCGAGCCCTATGTAGACCACGGCGCGTTTGCGGATGACCTGCATCCAATCGAAGATCGGCCGTGGATCCTCCAGGTCCTGGTAGTTCGGCGAAAGCAGCTCGGCAATCCGGCCGGTGGTGAGTTTTTCCAGCAGCGGCAAGAGCGATGCCACTATCTTGTCGAAGTAAGTCTTGTCATACCGAACCGCTGACCGCAGGCCGTCCATGACCGGATCGGAAATGCGTTGCTGGGTGAGGTACATGTCGATGGCCACCACGCGTAACGGCCGGTCCTTCATGGCGAAACTGAGGGTTTTGCGGTCGATCTTGCCCTCGATCGCCACGATGGTCTCCCAGGCCTTGGGATCGTGTTCGGCGAAGTATTTCTGGGCGTACTCGACGAACAGCGCATCGATGTTGATCACGTGCTTGAGGATCTGTTCGTAGTCTGGGCGCCGGCCGAGCGCGACCAGGGCACGGGCGATGATGTTGACGAAGCGCCAGGCGAATTCGCGGAAGGCCGCGGAATTGCCCTCGCCGGACAGTTGACCGGCGACCCGGGTTGCGACCTCCGAGATGCGGCCAAACCGCCCCACGGCGTTGTAGCGCGCCGAATGGTCCGGCCAGCCCAGGTGGAAGACATAGAACTCGTCGAGCCGGCCAGCGCGCTTGCACTCGACGTACATGCGTTTGAGGAGATCGGCATCGCCTTTGGGATCGAAGACGATCACCACTTCGTGCTGTCCGCCGCGCTTGCGACGAATGTCCTGGGTGATGAACAGTTCGGCCAGCCGGGTCTTGCCGACCCTCGTGGTTCCTAGCACTAGTGAGTGACCAACGCGCTCGCCCAGGGGCAGGCTGACGTCGTGCTCGCTTGGCTCAATGCCGTGGATGCGCGGCAGGCCTCCAACTGGGGGAAGCGGGCGTGCTGGGTTGAGGGGTACGTCCCAAGCCGTTGCCTTGGCTAACAGTTTCAGCGGGAAAGGGGCGAACTCCAGGCGTGCCTCGAGGCGCCGGGCACGCTGATACAGCGGTGTCGGTTCGACGTAAGGAGCGAATTTAGGCAGGTATGTGTCCATGAGGCGCTGGGTGTGCTTCTGGGTCCAGCGGAAGCCCTTGCCAATAAAGAGTCGCTCATTGCTGACCGGCATGTCCTTGCTTGTCATGGTGTAGTGGGGCAGTCGACGGATGTTGCGACGGTAACGCAGCACAAGCAGGGCCTGTTTCAGTCGCACGCTCCCGAGGGCCAGGAAGCCAAGCGCTGCGATCAAGCCGAACAGAGGGGTCAGGGCCAGCGTCCAAGGTGCAAACACGCACAGTGCGGTCGCCGTGAAGCAGACCACTGCGGTGTAGAGCTCGACGGCAGGCCGGAGTAGCGTTTCGATGGTATACGTGTTGGCCATGTGCTTACGCCTTTAAGGTTCCCTGTACCCGCTTCCTCGAACTGCGAGGTTGTTCCGCGTGCAGGGCAGCCACTTCTTCCCGGGCCTGCTCGACTTCATAGTCGGGAAGCCGTTCCTGCAGCCGTTCGCAGAGGGTCATTTCGTCCTCGAGCGACAATCCCGCCACGCTGCCTCCATAGAGACTGATGACATGGGTCAGTTGGTCATGTATCAGTTGCCGAGCACGTGGATCGGACGGTTGCTTGATCACCATGGTGATGAAGGGGGCTGTCACAGCTATCTCCTATTGCTGGATGGCAGTGGGCGTAAGCAATGCCGGGTAGTGGCGAAGGCCAAGACGCGCAGCCAGGTCGTCCGCCGGTGCGGGCAGCACCTGCAGGTTGCCTGCCCAACGGCGAATCTCCGCCAGGCGCTTTTCACTGGCGACGTTGATGGCCAGGCCTACCGCCTGCAGCTGCTGCAGCTGCTCTCGCCGCTGCAACAGCCAGGAGCGGGACAGTTGGTCGTCGCCGACCAGGAACACCGGTTGCAGCCCCGTTGCATTGATGGCTCGGCCCTGAACCGTGCCAGGGCTCAACTGAGCGGATCGGACCGGGAAGGCACCCGATCCGCGCACGCCAATAGTGGGAGAGGAGCTGGCGGTCAGCGGCTCTGGCTCCAAGTCCTGGTAGTAGGGCAGGGCGGTGGCACCGCCGCGGTCCTCGACAACGATCAGGTTTCCGGCTGAAGCGCCGGCTACCCAAGAGGTGAGCAGCAGGGACGCTAGGATGTGCAGGGTTTTCATGGATTGGCCGCCAGTAGGTTGATGCCCGTAACCCGGCTGAGGTGTTTCGCGAAGGCCTTGCGGTAATTGGCAGCTGCCTTCCCGCCGGCGGGCCGGTGGTAGCGGCCGGCGACAGTGATCCAGTCGCCTCCCTCCGCTCTCTGCTCGTTGAGAATGTTCACGACAGCTGTGAGGTTCTGATAGGGATCGAGGGCATCGCAGGGCGTGGCGAAGCGGTGTCCGTTCCAGCCGATGTTGACCTGTCCCAAGCCTGCGTCGACTCGTTTGGCGCCGGCTACCTGGATGGCCACCGTCAGCGCCCTGCAGGCATCGTCACGGGTGGCAAAGCGATAGCCGGCGCCGGCGACATTCAACGTCCAGGGCCAAGGCACCAGTTGCCCGCGAATGCGTGTTCCGCTCTCCTGTAAGGCTACGGAGTAGAGGACCTCCGACGGAATACCATGGGGCAATGCGATCAACTGGTAGGCCGGAGGCGGAATCTCCGCTGCCTGCGCGAGTGCGCCCATCAGCACCAGGTTGGCGGCCGCGGCCCTCTTGATTAGTGACGCTGCCATTGCCCGTTCACCTCTCGCACCACTGCAGGCAAGTCGCCGCCAAGGCCTAGTCCCATCCAGCGGCCTTGGTCATGGTTCAAGGTGATCTGGCGGCTACGCACGTTCTTCGGCTCAATGCCGGCAAGGATCGCCCAGCGACGGATGTGCTCGTCCTCACCCTGGCTGCCGACGAAATACAGGTCGAAAGCTCGCCTCTGGGCCTGCAGGTCCTGCACCTTGGCGATGCAAGGGGGGCAGTCGTCCTTCACGAAGATGGCGAGGCGTCCGTCACCCTGCAGAGCTGGCTTGCTGCCATTCAAGCCAGCAGATGGACTGGAGATCTGGATGACCTTCTCGCCAGGGAACATGCGGGCATTGGCTTCATCGTAAGCCCGCTGGTAAGCCAACTCCTTGTTCACCCGTTGCCGCTCCGCCTGGACCTGCAGCTCGGCGTATCGACGTCGTTCTTCTGCGCTACGAGCCTCGATTCCGAGAGTGGTGAGTGGATCCAGCCCTGGGGAGTAGACGCCTCGCGGTCCCTGCATCAGGGTCTGGTAGCGGCTGAACTCTTGAGACGTCAGCCCCCACTCCCGTGCCTGCTCCTCGTTGGAGCTTGCTTGATTCAGCCCTTGAATGGTCGTGTCGCTCTGCCGGGCTCGGGTCTCTTGCGACGGTTGTGCCTCGGCGAGTGCCTGCGGCGCCCAGACGCCCCAGACGGCAATCATGCCGCTGATTACCAATGTCGGCGTTGCTCTAGTGATGCGGTTCTTGCTCCAGTTGAATGGCTCGAACATGTTTGGTCCCTACGGCTGGATATTGATGGTTCGCGGCGTGCCGGCCACATCGAAGCGGGCCGAGCGATCGTCAAGGGCGTTGAGGTGCCAGGCTGTGCCTGCAATGGCATCACCCGGGCGAATCAGATAGATCTGACTCAGACGGGTGCTGCCCGGCGGTGCAACTGAGAGAAAGCGCTCGCCACCGCGGTACTCCACGCCGACGACATGAAAGGGTGGGGGGGCTGGCGCGGCAGGCTTCGGCTTGGCCTTCTGTGCCGGGGAGCTTTTCGCGGCGGCTCGCTTCGGGATGATCAAGGGGGGCGGTTTGGGCTGTGCCTTACTAAGCACCTGGACGCTACCGTCCAGCGTTTCGACGGTGGCCTTCAGGACCAATAACTCTCCGCTAGTGGCGGCATTCCGGGAAAGGTCCTGGACTGTTTCGTTCACCTGCTTGGCAAACGCCTGCGCGGCGTCTATGCGGTTCGACAGCGCCTGTTGGCCCGCGCGGAAATCTTCGCTGGAGACCAGGTGCTTGCCGTCGACGGAATCCAGGCGTTCGTCGATGTTGCTCAACCTGGTCAGGATGGCATCGATCGAGGTCTTTTCGGCGGCGCCGTCGACCGAGCCTCGAAGCTGGGTAATCTGGAAGTGCTGGTAGACCAGCCCTCCCGCCATCAGGGCCAGGCAGAAGCTGAGAAGCAGGGTTGAGCGGGTAGGGCGTGGTAGGTTCATGGATGTCCTCGCGCGAAGCCGGGGACACCCTCTCAAACCCTATGACAGGGTGCAGTAGAAAATCCATCTTTCGCCGCGGGGGGATTTTCGGCGAGGGCCATAGCCGGTTGGGGAGGCGGATTGCATGGGGCTCGCCGCAGCCGCCGCTACGCCTATCAGTGGCGGAAAGGGCGGGGCAACATGGCATGAACAACCGTGGCTTGAGCGCGTTGCATTGGCTGCGGGCTCCAGCCATAGTCTCCCGCATCGCTGATTGGGATCGGCTAATGCCATGCCGCAGTGTGATGATGCGGGTGTCGCTTGGGGAGATAGCGTTGGAGAAGGACTCGTATAGGGCGTTTCGCAGCACGATGCTGGAGCAGTACGAAGCGAGGGCATCATTCCAGGGATGGAGGGTGTATGCAGACGACTACACCCCTCTACATCCGATCCAGCAGTTGCGGGTCAAGATCGGGGCCTTTCGCGGACAGGTAGCCTGCGATGCAAGCAGGCTATTACGAGATTCGCCCCAGTTGGAACCGCATGTCCGCCGTGCCTTGGGAATCCCCGCCACGGTACCGCTCCTTCCCGATGGATGGGCGGTGGCTAGGCAAATAGGCCTCCGCCTTTTGCCCGAGAGACTCTGCTTCCGTCGTGCCCGAGGATTTCTGAATCCCGTGCGTTTCAGGGAGGGGCGGGAGTTCCTATTCAAACAGTTCGTGCAGAAGTCCCTGCCGGGCTTGCAGTATTACGACGGGTCCTATGACTACTTCTTAAGTCGTTCCCTTGTACTACCCCGCACTGTGCAAGAGCTCGAACGCATCCAGTGGCTGGATGATGGCACCATCTGGTCCGCCGATCGGCTCGGCTTGCGGACGCCAGGGGAGTTCGCCAGAGCGTTCCAACCCTCGTTGTTGCGGCTGGACGGTAGATTGTTGCGTGTGCTCGTCGAGGAGGGGGCCGTACAGAGTCAGGCCGAGCTGGCTTGGGTCAAGAACGGTAGCCGGTATCACAGCGAAAGCATCTTGAGCCCCGTGGATATTAAAAGGGCCAGATGCCAGGTGCGGGTGCTGTTGACGTATGGGGTCTCGCGCCAGCAGGTCGCGGAAGTGTTCCGCTGGTCATTCCAGCGTTTCGCTCCGGAGAGGCTGGAGGCGACGCTGGCCTTGCTGCGAGCGTTCGCCGTCGATGACCTGTCCAGGGTGTTCAGCGAGGTGGGCGATAGCTTGTGGCTGGTCTCGACAGAGCGATGGCGATTCCTGCTGGAAGAGGTACGGGCCAGAACCGCCCAGGACATCGGTCGGTTCAAGCCGTTACTAGAGGCCTACCACTGCGTTTCGGTGGACATGGTTCGCTGCCTGTACCGCCTGGGGGCGGACCTCGAGGGGATGGCCGGCTGCCAGTCGATGTTGCGGGAAGTGGCTCGCCAGGAAAACTCGCCGGTGGAGGATCTTGAACGGCTTGCCGCGCCCGCGCATGCACTGAGCATCAGCCAACTCGCGCAGTGTATTTCCTATCTCGATGGCCGACGTGATCTCGCCGGGTTCCTGGCGGTACTGTTCCGACACGGTTATGGCGGTGCGGAGTCCGTGCTGGCGTTTCAGGTTTGTTATGAGCACGTGGGACCAAAGTCGCTCGACCACTATCTGTCTGTCGTCGGCGAACGAGGCCGGGGCGAGCCCGACGAGGCCGTCGCCGAGTGGGTGCTGCTGGCGGCCAAGGGGGGCTACTGGGATTCGTTCGAGTACCTGGTCGCCACGGTCGATCTGCCGAGCCTGGCCTCACTGCACCAGGTCTTGAAGGTAGCCAAGGTCGGGGCGGAGTTGCTGCGTCATTTGGTGGAAGAGCGTGGTCTGACCACGCGTAGAACCCTCTGCGACTGGTATCAGAAGGCCGAGGGCATTCAGGAATACCAGGGCGGTGGTTTCCACGACGCGTTGGACCGGGTCTTGCTGGACGACGCCTTTGCGCGCAACCGCTTCAACCTGCTGGAGCACAATCAAGCCTGTGTGGCGAGCGTGGTGGGGGATCGCGTCACGGAGCGGTTGGGCCCCTGGCCTTCTTCCCGCGGGGACGAGGCCACACGGCAGGCCTACTGGGCGGCGCGGGACGTCGAGACCCGGCGCGAGCGCGACTACCTTGTCCCGCACCTACCGCCCTTGCTGGATAGGAGCGGAGGGCTATTGTTGCCCAGCTTGCTGGAAACGCTGTGGGCCGGCCCTCAGGAACTGGACAGGCAACTGACCCGATTCTCCCCGTTGCTGGATGAGCTACTCAAGGGGCGAGGCCCCACGAGCGATACCCTGAGCAAGCTGGAAATCGATGCCATCGGCTGGGTGTATTGCACCGCGGCATCCGTGGTGCGGCAGCGATGGCCGGAGTTGCTCGGCCGCGAGGGGGACATCGCTAAATTGAGCCTGCGCAGCGAGTACCCCATGGCGTGGACCCGGACGCAATGGCGAATCAAGCGTCCCCTGGACCGGGAGGGCCTGCACGCCTTGGCGAAAGCCGCAAGCTTCGCTAAGCGTTTCGCGCCGGCCGAGTTCACCGATATGTTCGATGCTTGCCGGCACCTCCGCCCCGGGCTGCTCACCGAGCCGTCGGCCGATGTGTTGCTGCTGCTCCGGCACCTCGGCGTCCTACTCGCCGCGGCCGCGCTGGACACGGTGGTGGCGGAATGGCTGCGCGAAGGCTTTGCCGCACTCCGGGAGATCGATGACGACAGCCTCGTAGCGTACCAACGAATTCGGGATTTGCATGATTTCTTCTGCGTGGCGCTGCCCGATGCCCTGGCAGCTCATCAGGAACAGTTCGTTGCGCGTTTCAACGAGGGGGACGCCATGCACCTGGCGTCCCGGCTCGGTGTTGCGGTTCCGGAGCAGGCCCAGGGCCACGCCTGTTTGGCCGAGGCGCTGGCCCGCACCCGGGACGTAGTACTGCGCAAGTTCAGCGCATGGGCCAAGCGGGAATTGAGTAAGTTTGTGGATGATGACAAGGCGACAGGACAGGTTTCGCGTTTTTCGGCCACGGTGTCCAAGCACCCCGCCGCCTTTTTCGCCAAGGAGGCGGCTCTGCTCTGTACCCGTCCCAACATAAAAATGTGGCTCGAAGAGCGTCACTCGCACCTCTTGGTCTTCGATCCGGTGGGCAAGAAGCTGGTGGGCATGGCCATGCTCTATATCGAGCCCATCCCGGTGCTCCACCGTAGCCGGCCGAGCCTGATCATCCGGGCGATCAACCCGACCGAGCAGGCCATGGCCTGCCATGACCCGGCCTCGATAGTCGATGCCTTCCTGGGCGTCGCCGAACAGATCGCCCATGACAATCAACTGGCGGCGGTTGCGTTCCCGACGGGTGCCGGCATGCACTTGCTGTCGAATCGCCAGGAGATCGAGGACGATCTCAAGGCGCGCTTCATCAGTCGAGCTTCGCCATGGCTGCGGTACCGGGGGGACGAGGTGCCAGCCGCTGGCTCTTCCCGGCTCGAGCCGCCCCACGCGGTGGGGGCGACATTCGATGCCTACGAGAAAGGGCAAGCCCGGGTGGAGATTCTCTACGTCATCTGGCGCGCCGGGATTTCATCGCAAGAGGAGGAAGCAGTAAACCAATACTCGGATGAAGACTTTGGTTGGCAAGCTTCATGATTTGGCTGGAGATAATTCATCCTAAATAAGAAGCCCCCTTGCGGGGGCTGAAGTCATGCTGCAATGAGTTGCCGTGCCAGCGCCATCTCCACTGAATCACCATCCTGGTTCAACGAGTCGAGCCCGGACTCTGGAACGTCTCCCGACGTGCTCTGCGCCACGGCGATCTTCTTGGCCATGAGCTGCAGGCAGGTAATCTGCGAGCTGCCGGCATGGCCGAAGAAGATCACCCGCACCGGGTGTTTCTGCCCGATCCGCCACGACCTCCGCGCTGCCTGCTGCAGGGTGTACACGTTGTAGCCCGTCTGCAGGAACGCGATGGTAGGAAAATCCAGCAGATCCAGCCCGGTCTTTACCAGCTCCGGATTGGTGATCAGCACGTCGATTCCGCGGTCGACCTGGTCGAGGATCCAGTCCTCGCGCCTGGCCGTATCCACCGAGGCGCGCAGTACTGCCACCTTTAAGCCGGCCTGTTCCAGCACCCGCCTGAGCCGACTGGTTGTGTCGCGCGTCCCGCTGTATACGGTGTAGGTCAGCACCTTGCGGTTCTTGGCCTTCTCCGCGAGACAGAGGTCCACTAGCGCCTGCTCTTTGGGCATCAGCTCCTCGTCGCCGAATATCGCTGGCACGAATGCCAGCGTGTCCCGGGAGCGAGGATGCTTCACCACCTCCGTCCGGAAACAGCAGTCCGGCCAAGCCAGTAGCACGTTGAGCACTACGCCCAGGAGCGTGGTGTCCCGTCGTGCCAGGGCCTGACGCAGTTCCGCGGTCAGCGTGGCTGCCAGTCGTTGGTAGGCCGAGGCCTGCTCCGGCGACATGGGTACGTCGACGAACTCCTCCTGGTAGTCGGGCAAGACGTTGCCACCGATGTCCTTGAGCTTCAGGAACACGGTGAACGGCAGCACGAAGCGGTGGATGCCTTTCGGGCCGAAGCCCGGAGCCTTCACCGTTCGTACCGAGAGCTTCTTGCCCTTGGCCGTCTTGTGCGACTCGCCGTCGCGCTCGGTGTAGATGTCCTTCAGCACCCCGTGATCGCGCATGAACGACATGGCTGCAGGAGCCATGCTGCCGCGTGCGTTCGGTCGGTAGCCGTCCTCGATCATGCGCTGTGTGAGGATGCGGAACAGGAGGTAGAACAGGTCGTCGGCATAGCCGCCCATCAGGGTGCCGGTCAGCAGCACGGATTTCCGTGCCTTCGCTGCCAGCACGCCCATGGCCTGGCCCTGGGCCGAACCACTGTTCTTGTACTCGTGTCCCTCATCCACCACCAGCAGGTCGAAGAAGCCATCCGGCAGGTACCGCTTGATGAACTCCGTAGGTTGGTAGCCGCCTTCACCGAAGCCGAACTCGATGTTCGCCATGGCGCGCTCCATGCGCTTGGCCTGGCGATCGCTGAAGATGAAGTTGCCCTTGGCGTCCATCAGGTTGATGAACTCGGACACGTTGTCCACCAGCATCGAGGCGAGGAAGTCCTCCCCGAAGTCGTTCAGTAGCCGCTCGGCACGCACGGGGCCGATGGTCGGGATCCGACACATCGACTTCAGGATCGTCGAGCGGCGGTTGCCGCCGTCCGTTCTGCCCGGGCGCATCAAGGTCCACAGAGCCGCCTCACAGTGGGGGCAGCGCCGGCGGCGCTCCTCACGGTGAAACTCCTCGACTGTGATCAGGTTGCCCTCCTGGTCCTCGAGCATGCGCCCGCAATCCGGGCAACCTGCCATCAGCCGGCCGCCGGCGGCGCTCCGCTGCCAGCAGGCCAGACGCCAGTGGAATCCCATCCGCATGCGCACGCGGCCGAGAATGAAGAACTCCTGGCGTCCATCGTAGGGCTGGCCGACCTGGTCGCGCAGCTTCAGCAGCTTGACCAGGGTGTCGGGACCGTTGAGCACCCAGACGCGGGCGTCCGGGATGGTTTCGAGGATCTCGCGCCGCCACTTGTAGACCAGGTGCGGTGGCGAGATGACCAAGGTGCGGCGGTAGCCGGCTGCGTGCATGACGGCGGCCACGGCGATGGCCATCATGGTCTTCCCGGTGCCCATCTCGGCATTGATGACGCCGGCCTGCTCGTTGCGATCGAGCAGCAACGCGGCGATGGCCTGGACGACGTCCGCCTGAGCGGGGAAGGGTGTGCGTTTGAGACCATCCATCACCCGCTGGCGGGCGCCGTTGGCGTCGCCGGCATAGACCGGTGGATTGGAGCGGTTGAGGGAGTCCAGCAACTCGTCACCGAATTCGTCGATGAAGTCGGTGAGGCCGATGGTCAGTGGTGTGGCAGGAACCTGGGTGAAGGTCTGGGTCAGATCGTTCATGGTGCTTTTCCTGTTGGGGATGAAGCAGGGCATGCACGAGACCCGGCCGGGTATGTGCATACCCTGCGGGTTGGTTGAAGGTGCCGGAGTGGCGGTGGGTTAGTAGTCGTCAGGTAACAACAGGGTGGTCACGCTGCGATCGGCTTCGGTGATGATCCAGAGCCTGGTTTCGTCGCCGGCACAGATGTCGTAGCCGGAGAACAGCCGGTCCCCATACTTCAGGGCCTGCTGGTTAGCCTGCTTGTCGTCATCGGTCAGCTCTCCCCAGTCTCCCGCCAGATGGCGTTTCAGGTAGAGGGTCGGATTGAGCAGGCCACCTTCCACCAGATGGTGGACGGAGCTGGCCATTACCACACGACCGGGCGAGAACAACGGGCCAGGAAGCGGGCTCAAGGTCATCGGCGCCGGCGGAGCTGGAGGCTCTTCCATTGCCACTGCTGTAGAGCTGATGGTCAACACCCTGCCAAGGTTCGGTGAGCCTGGCGTTATGTCCCATGCCCGGATAATAGGCACGAAGCGATCGGTCAGGATCCTCACCTCGGAGACGTTGCCGTCCTCGTCCTCGGTGAATTCGGTCTTGCGGACCTTATCCTTGTAGGTATCGCCCTTGAGTGCCAGGACGCGTCCGTCCCTTGAGGTCACCACTCCGGAGATCGCGCCGGCGGCCAGCGCTAGCGCCAGGTGCCAGCGCGACATCTCACGGACCGGTGGCCGCGGCTGAATGCCAGCCTGACCGAAGTGGAGGGTGAAGTCCGGCCAGAGCCCTCGCAGGCGCTGGATTTCGTGACTGAACTGCTCCGGCTCCAGGGTGACCCGGTAGAAGTGCTCCAGGTCATTCGACACCGGCAGCACCGCGTAGGGCTCCCACGGCCAAATGGCTGGCAGCTCCTCGGCGGTTTCCTGTCCGGCGCCGATCGCCTGTAGGCGATCACGCACCTGGGCCACTTCCCGAGGCCTGGCCAGGTCCTGGCGACGCACACGAATGCCGAAGATGACCACCTGTTTAAAGGTGGCGTCGGCAGCCGCATAGATCCGCAGTGCGGTGAAGTGGTTGCAGAGCCAGCCAGTCAATTCGTCGTCCAGGACATAGTGTGGAACGATGAACACCAGCACGCCACCGTACTGCAGCAGCGGCAAGGCCCGTTGGTAAAACGCCTTTTCCAGCCGGCGACGACCGTTGCCCTGGTACTGCGACGCACCGGAGTGGTCGGCCACCAGATCGCCGTAGGGCGGGTTTAGCCAGAGCAGGCCGAACGATTGCCGGCTGATCATGGTGTCCATGAGGTCGCTGTGCAGCACCCGATCCAGCAAGGTGCGTGCGTGGTCGGCGCGCTCCCGGTCATATTCGACCGCGAACGCCTCGACCTGGTCGCACCCAAGAGCATGGGCTGCCTCGGCCAAGGCCACTCCCTCGCCGGCGCAGGGATCGAAGATCCGCATCTTGCCGGTGGTGGAAGGGGCCAGGGCCTGCAGCGCGCGCTCCAGGGTGATTTCGTCAGTGGGGAAGTAGCCGTTGCGGGCGAAGTTATGCGCCAGGCGCGGGAACATCAAAGCCATAAGGCCTCCTTGGTATGTGAAGCGCAGCAGTTGCGCGAAGTCGGGAAGAGGGCTCAGGCGGTTGGCTGAGCCTCAGTGGTCAACCTCCCTTGGCGGATTAGGTCGCCGAGGGCGGGTTCGAGTACGTCGAGCTGCATGTACAGCCGCCAGGCGCTGATCGCGCCCAGCGCCCCGGGGAGGGGCTGGAGCATGCCGTGTTGGGTGAGGACCTCCATCACCGGCTCCCGCCAGTGCTGCAGGAGCGGCAAAGGGCAGGTTTCGGTGACCAGCGGCCATAGCTGCTGGAGTGGGTCCGCCGCCTCCTCGAGGAGGGCATAGGCGAAGTGGTTGGCCTGGTCGGGCCGAGCGCAGCGCCGGTCGAACAGCCAAAGGTGCAGCAGGCTGCCGAACAAGGTGCCGCGGAACTGCCGTGTGGTGCGCTTTTCCAGCAGATCGACGTTGGGAAAGACCGGGAGACTCCGGCCATCCATGGTGATGTGGAACTGATCCAGGCCGTTCTCGGCGGAACCGAGGGTCAGCCTGGCCAGGAACTCCTGCAGGGCCGTGTCGCGCCCCCAGGCAGAGAGGAAGACCAGGTTGCGCTGCTCATCGCAGACACAGGCGTCAACGTAAAGGTCGGGACATTCCTCGACCTGGTGCAGCGGGGTAGGCAGCATAGGGTGTGGCCTCCATTGCAGATGGGGACCTGCCCGGGGAGGGGCAGGACTGCCCCTCGGGGTGGATGACGATGGTCGATCAGGCGGGCCGGGCCGGCCGGTCGTTGCGAAGGGCCTCGCGCCACGCCGGACAGACGCCGTCCGGCGCCATGTCCAGGAAGTGCAGGGGGCACCCGTAGTAATACGGGCCAGCGGATTCTGGGATCGACTTGCTGCCCCAGAGTCCCCCCTGAACCTCCAACAGATCGCAGTTGATGAAGGTGTAGGTGTCACCGACGGCATTGCCGTTGATGATGTTCGCTACCTTCAGCTCCAGTTGAACGACGGTCCAGAGTTCTTGGCCGGTCAGCGCGCGCTCCAGAATCGTGCGCTTGTGGGTGAAGTTTTCCGCGGGCTCCAGCAGCAGCTGAACCAGGCGGTCTTTGTCGCGGTGTGAAAATAGCCATCCCATGATGTGGGGCCTCATGTGGTGGCCGGGCTCCCTGGCGGGGAGTCCCCGGCAGGGTGGTGGTTGGTTAAGGATCAGGCGAGCAGACGATTCAGCCGTTCAAGCAGCCGATGGGCTGCCTGATTGGCGGACTGCCCGTCATCTGGGGAGGCGTGATGGACACGCATCCGCAGGCCCTGAAGGGCAAGGTCGACGTACTGGCGATCGAAGATCGCCTCTCGGAACAGATCAGCCTCCTGATCCAGGCCGACCTCGCGCAGCGCGCTGCAGGTCAACAGGAGTTCGTTGGAGACTTCCTCGCTGTGGTATCGCGGATCCATAGGCGCTCCTACGATTGTGGTTGGCGTTTCCAGAGTTGCAGTTTGAAATCCAGCTCGTACCCCAGCTCGCCGAGGCGAGCGCACTGGGCACGCAGGCGCTGGCGATCCACTGTGGTGTCGAGGCGAACTTCACTGCCCAACGGCCAGATGGTGCCGAATAGCTCGGCGTTTTCGTTTGGCTGGGAGTGCTTCGTGCTCGAGCTGGAACTGTCCATACCGAAAGGCGCATCGTCTGCCGGCATCTGGGCGGCCCGCGTGGGCGTGGGATTCCTTGTTTCGCGAGGAGCCTCTGGGGGCGAAGGCCTGACTGGCTCCTCGTCCAGGGGATCGGGTTCGCTGGGTGATAGCTGCGCGGCATCCTCGGCCGTGAGGTTGTCGACGTCCTCCAGCGTCATGCTGTCGACTTTCGCGCGGATCTCGACCACGAGGCGACCACCAGTGGAGTAGTACGACGGGCGAATTTCCGAAATTGCGAAATTGCCGCGGTACTTCCCTTCGGAGTACTGATCAAGGAGGGCGTCCTTGATGACGAACTCCCCGATAGAGGTTGCCAAGCGTCCGACGTTGAACTTGCCGTTCCGGCCGGTGATGGTGCGAATGGCCAACTGGCCATCGATGTGGATCATTGACGTCCTCCTCATAGAGCGGAGGCCAGCCCGTGAGGGGCGAGGCCTCAGCGGACAGTTGCGAGAAAAGCGAAGCCCTGGTGTGAGGCCAGGGCTCTGAGTGGTTGGAGGAGCGCCTGATGAACCAGGCGCATCCCGTCAAGCCGCCAGTTGCACAGGGTTGGGTTTGAGCGAGATCAGCAACTGGGCGGTTGAGCCCATGACGTCCTGATGACTCGCTTGCAGATCCAGCCAGAGCGGTTGGTGAGGGTTGCCATCGGGCGGTAGGCGGTGAAGACCGAAGTCGACAACGTCATCCGAGGGTGCGGCGAATACAGCTCTGTAGGCTGCAGCCAGAGTGGAGCAGAGGCGGTCTTCGATGTCGGCCAGCTCGTCAGCCGACTCCAGATTCACAGCTTGCTGCCATGCCTCGGGGGTGAATACCACCGGCATGGACAGAATCCGTGCCGCCGCAGGGGTAAGCGCAGTTGCGCCGTACAGTTTCGACATGGTGAATCTCCAGAGGAAAAACGGAGACGCACGTCGCCCGGGCTGGGGAGTGAATCCCCGCGAGGGTGGGTGGAGTAACTGATGTTGCGTAAGTGAGAAAAAGGCGCCCGAAGGCGCCGGTGTGAGCTAGATCCAGCCGTATTCGGCCAGGGACAGAGGACGGCCTTCGCCAACAATCAAATGGTCCAGGACACGCACTTCGACCAGGGCTAGCGTTTCCTTCAGCCGTGCAGTCAAGGTTCGATCCGCCTGGCTGGGTTGAGGGCAGCCTGAGGGATGGTTGTGGGTGAGGATGACGGCCGCGGCGTTGTGGGCCAGGGCACGTTTGACCACTTGCCTGGGGTAGACGCTGGCACCATCGATGCTGCCGTGGAACAGCACCTCGAATTGCAGCACCCGGTGCTTGGCATCGAGGAAAACCACGCCGAATACCTCATGATCCTGCTGCGCAAGCTGCAGTTTCAGGTAGTCGGCTACCAAGCTGGGTGACGTTAATTCGGGGCCTCGGGTGAAAATCCGTTGGTCGAGGATCTGCAAGGCTTTTTCGATCACCCGGTTTTCCTGGGCGATACGAGCGGCTTTGAAGTCCGTGGTTTCAATCAGCGTGAGCTGTGTGTTCATGGTGGTACCTCCGCGTTGAATACAGGGGGGTACGCACCCCATGGGGAGTGAATCCCCGCGTGGGTAGTTCGAAATATGCACTCCATCGCCTGAGGCGATGCGGTCGCGCTGCCGAGTGCTTGGCGACCTTGGGTGAGTCAACGCTTGCGCGCCGGAACCATGAGACTCAGGTTCCCTGGGGTGGTCTGCTGTCGACGACAGCAAGCCCAATCAGCATTCGCTTGGCCTGGCGGGAAATCCCGCCGGCCAGGTTGCTCAGTCCGAGAAGACCGGAACGCTATCAAGGACAAAAGCGAATGGATCTAAGAGTCGCTTCGTTGGGTCCAGGCGTTTCCAGCCAGAGCCTGTGCCGCTACTTCAGCGGTGGGGTAATACTCCACCGACTCCCTCGAGATAGGACCAGACTCGTCAGCCGTGCCGATATAGAAACCGGCACCACTCTTCAGGATCTGCAGCGGGTACTTAGTGTTGAGCTGGGCAAAAGCGAGTTTTCCGTAGGTCATGTGGAATTCCTTGATGGGGAACGGCTATGAGCCAGTGGGTCGCGTTTCCCAGTGGGTGTGAGTGAAGCCAGGGCACCGTGAGGTGCCCTTAGGTCATGCAGCTATTACAGCTTGGTCACCGGTGTTGCCAGCGAAGAGGATCCAGACCACGTCGCAGAAGTGACTGCTGGTCAGCAGTTCGGCTTCAACTTCGTTGATGGACACTTCCTCAACTTCCGGCAGAGCGGGCATATCTCCAGCTTGGGCGTTGTAGCTCATGATGATCTCCAAATGAATTTGGAGAACACCATGCCCTGGGGGAATGGTGCCCCCCGGATGGGTATGCGATGACAAGCGACGCATTGCGTAGGTGATGAAAGGCACCCCGAAGGGCGCCCTGTTTTTCAATCAAGCAGTCTGGCGCTGACGTGCATCAGATTGCTGTTGCTCTTCAGCCGAGGGTTCGTCGGACGATGCTTCAGGTTCACCTTGTTGGTTGTCCTGGGGCTCGCCGGCATCCTTCGGTTTGGCTTCGTAGACAGTTTCACCATCCACCTTGATAAAGCCGATGAAGAGCAGCCGACCCTTGAGGCTTGCGCCAGGTTGACCTTTCTTCTCGCCCTTTTCGTAGGTGAAGGCGTCTGCCCAGATGTCACCGATACGGAAGGACACGAGGACCTTCTTGCCGGCGTCGACGGCTTGCTCGCAGCGACGCACGAGCTTTTCAGCTTCGGCGCCGACGACGTTGCAGTCGATGTAGGTGTATTCCACGTCATCGGACGAGCCACGGAGGGCTGCGATGGTGGTGGCCATGAAAGGGGAACCCTTACGCGGCTTCACTTCGCGGATACGGTTGAGGTAACCGATACCGGTGGTGTGCAGATCGAAGAACTTGATTTCGTTGGATTGTGCGTTGCTCATGGTGATTCTCCAGTTTCGATAGACTGAAAGCGGAGAAACACTTCGCCCTTGGGGGAAAGTATTCCCCGCGAGGTTTAGAGCTTGGAAGGTGTGTGCTGGAACAGCTAGGTGAGGATGCTTCCATCAATCGCTGTCGATTGACCGATCGCGCTACCGGAAGCTCGGCGATCTTAGGTTTGATCAACACGGTTAACCGTGTCGCAGTCTCACAGATCATGACTGCTTGGGCATGGTCGCTGACGACGTCAGCAGCTCACGGATGAAAATATGTTAACAGCGGAAAGGAAAGTCAAGCCCCATGAAAGAAAAAAGCCCCTCTTTCGAGGGGCTGGGTGTAGTGCAGTTCAGTGATGGCGTTGATGCAGGCGATGCTTGTGGCACCAGTCCTTGATGTCGGGCCATTTTGCCCAAACAGCCATCCCGGAGCAGAAGAGAAGCAGGCAGGTCATGATGATCATGCCGAAAACGGTCTGACTCATTTCATTCCTCCTGGGTGAGAAAGATCCCGATGGACCAGATGATAACACCGACCAGGAAAGCGTACGCCGTCAGGAGCCGATGCTCGCTGAGGAATACACCTATCAGCGAGGCTGCAACAGCTGTTGTACCGATCTTGCGAAGATCATCTGCAATAGCAGATAGCTTCTTGGGAGACATGGTTTTCCTCGCGTGAATCGCCGGAAAACCTCCATGCCGGGGAATTTCCCGACGAGGGTGAGAGAAGGTGGATCAGCAGTTCATGGACGGCTCAATCGGAGCGATCAACTCGTTGAGAGAGCCCAGGCGAAGCGCATTGGTAGCGCCCTGAACCGGCTTGGTCTTGGGTTTTCGCATACGCGGCTTTTTCACCTTCACCGGCACTTCACGGGTGTTGGCTTCATGCCAGGCGTTGAGATCGACCTGTTTCCGGCGAACGATCGCGGGCACCTGGCACATGTGCTCCAGGACCTGACCGGAAGGGTGAGGGGCTGCTGCCGGCATGGCCCGCTTGGCCATGAGAGGCTTGGCGGGTGCAGCGGGCGTGGACTGTTTGACCGCACGCAGGAATTCCCGGGTAACAGTACCGAGGGCGTAACCTACGCGATAGCTGAACGTGGACATGGTGTTTCTCCTGCAGGTTGAAAATGCGGAGAAACACTGATCCTGGCGGGGAAGTGAATTCCCCGCTGGGTTGGCGGAAGGTGCTTCTATCGACCGAGGTCGACCGGCCGCGCTACCAGAAGCTAAGCGGCCTTGGGTGGATCAACACGGAAAAACCGTGTCGCAGCTTTTCGGATCCAAGCTGCATGGGCATGTTGCTGACGACGTCAGCAAGGCACGCGCTTATCATCGAAGGGGGCTGGGAATGTGTCAAGCAAGGAGGGATGGGGAAAGCAGAGGGAAGGGGGAGATGGAATAGCGACCGAGGGCAACCATGTCAGTAGTTACCCTCGGCTGTAGTCGGGGAAGCAGAATCGAGAAAAGTACGCCACCTGTGACAGTTGAAGCGTCGATCCCTGGGCATTGATCGTAACGTCTCACATCACCTGGCCGGTTATCGTGGCTGAGGCCAGCAAACAGAAGGCACGCATCCGCGCACAAAGGGAGCCCTGCGTTTCGCCGGCGGGCCACCGGCAGAGAAAAGCAATACCCAATGGGTAGCCTGATGACCCTTCGCAAGGTCATCAGGCTACCCATGGAGAATTGGGAAAAGTGTGGGCCGCAACACCAGTGCGGCCCTTGGATCACGGTGCACCGAACCTCTTGAGAACCCTATGTGTCTGTGAACTCGCATTACACGAGTTGACGGCTGCGTGACTAGCAAAAGAACAGGGAGACACAGGGAGAATCTTCAATCAGATCCGCACGCCCTTCCCGGAGCTCAGCGTGCTTTTGGTTTGGTGAAGAGGCGAACCTTCAACACCAGGGCGCTACTGATGACCGTCAGTAGCCAGCGGGGTGGAACAGTTGCTGATGGCATTATGTGTTTGACACCCCGAATTGGCAAGTGAACGAGTAGTTACACGGACTGTTCACGGAACCGACAATTGCCTGGTCTTAATCAAGGATCAGGATTCCATGTCAAGGTGTATCTGGTCCGAGTGGGACCGGGGCGATAAGGCAGCGGAGAGCAGTGAAGCATGCGATCCGATGCATCCAGTAGTAGAATCCGAGCCCCCGAACGGGCGCCTCAGAGTTGTGGCGGTCGGTAAATACCGATGTGCCGGTTACTAGGTGCTATCAGTAAACGCTTGGGCGGTATGGGCGTGAGTCAGATGTGAGAATAGGATCCATGATATGACACGAGACGAGCTACTTTCGGCCCCTGAGTCCGACTATATGAGCGAGGCCCAGTTGGCTTTTTTCAAAGCGATGTTGCTCATCCAACTTGATGAGTGCAGGGCTCGTATTGAGAGCGGCAAGGTGCGTTTGGCTGATCTGGAAAGGCCCGTGGACGTGGCGGATGTCGCCTCTGTCGAGGAGGAACGCATGACGCTGCTGAATATGATTGATCGAGACCGCAGGATGCTTCCCGTAGTCCAACAAGCCTTATTGCAGATCGACGATGGCAGTTATGGCTGGTGTGACGAGACCGGCGAGCCGATTGGTCTGCAGCGTCTGCTGCTGAGCCCCAGCGCGACCTTGTCCGTGGAGGCCAAGCAGCGTCAGGAACTGATGGAGCGGCATATGAGCCAGGCGTGAGCGGCTGGCCCCATGTAGAAAGGGCCTCGTCAGGCCCTTTCGTTCTATTGCGGAGAACGCTTAGTTAACAGCGTCTTTCAGCGTCTTTCCGGCTTTGAAACTGGGCAGCTTGGCCGCTGCGATCTTCAGCGTGGCGCCTGTCTGCGGGTTGCGCCCCTCGCGTGCGGCGCGGGCCTTAACCGCAAAGGTGCCAAAACCAACGAGGCTGACACTGTCGCCGTTCTGCAAGGCAGAGGAAATAGTGCTGGTGATGGCGTCCAGGGCTCGACCGGCTGTGGCTTTGGGCAGGTCAGTGGAGGCCGCGATGGCCTCGATCAGTTCGGCTTTGTTCATAGCGGGTTCCTTCGTGTCTTCAATAAGGCCAGGAGTATAACCAAGCTTTATTCAGGGGCCTGCCAATTTTCAGAGTGGCGCTCGCTTGCAGCGCCACTCTGAACGGTGAGCTGCCTCGTGATGCTTCGCAGAGGGTTGCATTGGTGCCTCGTCCATTGACTTGAGTTCAGCCCCCAATCGCCGCGGATGAGTCCCGCACGTTGCTGCTTACAGTGCTTGCTAACCGCGCTGCATTAGCAACGGTTTGTCCAGCTAGAAGGCAGAGTATTGAGCCTTTCACCATGGTTTAGGAACGTCAATTCAAGACGACCACTGCCCCCTCGGGGATAGGCGCTGGCAAAAGGATTCCCGTGTTTTCCGTTCGAGGCGAGATGAGGGTCCCCGAACGTTTCACACCGACCTGCTCTGACTCTGTTGTATCGGCAAGCGCGGCCGGCAAACCGGCCGGACCACTGGGGTAGAAGGTGTAGCTCTGCCCTCCGGCGATGTAGGCCGAGATGCCCGTGGGCTTTTTGAACCAAGTAGGCAGACTCAAGGCGACGTCAGCGGGAATACCAGTGAATGCCGGGTTTGCCCTGGCGAATTCGGCAGCAGCGGATCGGTAGAGCAACAGACTCTGTGCCAGGGTGTCGATCGTGGAATGCACTGCGGCCGACTCCGCCTGGTTGTGGGATCGCATCATCAATCCACCCGAGAATAGGAGGATCACCAGGAAAATCCAAAGTATTGGCATGAGCGACAGCTCCGAATGGATTCAAACACCGCAACTAAACCGTTGATGGCAACAGGCTCGCATCAGCGGACAATAGTCCGCGCGCACAGAATCCTGACCTTTGAACACCCAGGTCGGCCATTGAACAGCGATTCTCCAGCCCCCAGAGCTCACAACACCGTTTTTGGCCTTGTGCTCGCTGAGTCACATGTAGCCGACGACGTAGACACGGTACCAGCCGCCGCCGAACAGCTGATTCACCCTGAGTTGGATTGTATTGCTGGGTGTATTGAAGGGCAGGAACACCTGGCCGCCACCACCAGCTGAATCGCGGCTTCCAGCGGCTCGTCCAGCGGTGACAACATATTCAGGACTGAAAGTATTTGCGCGCCCAAATATTACCGAGTTAGGAGCACCATCTGGATAGGCGATTTCGAACAGGTACTGTAGCTGCACATATTGTGAGCCAGCCGGAGCATCCACAAGCGAGACCGTTGTCCAACCCACAGCCGAGGAGCCACTGAAAATCAGGCGCGGGGCTTGCATTCTCAGGCTCCGGCCCCCGACTTTGCTCCAGCGACCGGATTGGCAAGATAGCGTGAGGCCTGCCGCGTTCCGGCCGACCAGACCGTTCGGTGCGCAGCCCGTGCCCTCTGTGGCGACTCCACCGAGTTGTAGGTATTCACCCACGTAGGTCCGGCCATCTGATCGAACCTCTCCACCGCGCACTTGGCCCCCGGTGTAGATGCTCTTGTTCATCCAGGAGCGGACCCACGTGCTGTCGCTCATGTACCACCCGCCACCCCATTTTTCGCTGTACCAGCCACTGTCACCCCGGGTTCTGAACCAGCCGTTGGTGTAGGTCTCACCACGGATGTCTGCATTCTGGGCAGTGATGTTGCCTTGGGCGATTACTTGACCACGGGCGTTCACGTTCTGCGCGTTCACATCGCCATTGGCGTTGACTGTGCCAGCCGCTTCGATGTTGTTCCCCCCCATGTTGAGGGCGGTGTTCATCCGGTTGAGTTCCGGTCTGCCAGGCACGGCGTTGCGATACAGGTAGTCGTTTGCGATAGCCCCGTCCTGAAAGAACAGAGCAGTTGCGAGCCGTCCCGCACCTGGGGACACGCCGTAGTTGCTCAGCGGCACCTGCCAGGCCGCGCCCTGGGCCACAGATGTGTTGGTGGATGAGATGTAGCCGCCCTGGGCGCCGATGATCTGAGCGGCGCGACGGATGTCGATCTCTCCGGCTGCAGATCCTCCAGTGGTGATGATCAGGGTCTCCAACTGGTTGGCCTGGGGTTTGCGGGCCAGGATTCGGTAATCCTGGCCGTAGATGTTCTGTTCACTGAACCCTGCCGGCAGGTACTTGGTGTTCTTCAGCATCGCGACAGTGATGACTGCCGGAGTGGTCACCCCTGCCGCGGTGAGTACAGCGGCGAAATTGTCCTTGATGTATTTGCTGCCTGCCTCAGCGACCTTGATCTGCTGCTGCGCAGCCATCTGCTGGTTCAGTCCATCCAGGTGCTGCATGTACAGCTGCGTGCCTTTGACGACTGCGATCGCGATGACGGCCAAGGCGATCAGCAACTCGACGCTAATGAAACCGCTACTCCGTTTTTTCATGGTTAGCCCCATAGACTGGCCTGCTTCTG
>Ga0209343_10001985_pt1 | contig 27062 bp, 26 predicted proteins | sample RifCSPlowO2_02_FD_184026 | JGI IMG/M metagenome (GOLD analysis project Ga0209343, IMG submission 184026) | Groundwater microbial communities from Rifle, Colorado - Rifle CSP2_plank lowO2_0.2 (SPAdes) (version 2) | ecosystem: Environmental > Aquatic > Deep subsurface > Groundwater | place... | reverse complement strand
CTCACTCGGTCACCTAGCATACGCTGCATCACGACAATCCCCAAAACGGCAGTATCCTTCATCCGAGTCTTGCCGCCCCCATACTTGTGCATATCCGACGGCCAGCGCCATTTCCCTACCAGAGATGCAGCACGCACCTGTTTTCCGTTGTCTGATCCGACACCACTAAAAGTGATGCCGCGCGTCATGCGCGCAACGATCACGCCGACCACCACCGTAACGATGGACACGGCAACGAAAGCTAGCGTATCCATATGCAGCGTGTCCACGTTCGGGACCGGAACCCGTACAACCTCCGGGCGTAAAGAGGGATGTAGCAACTGTAACTGCATTGCATAGCCAGGTCGAAATTCCCGAATTCGCGCTGGATGTGGAGGCGGACCATCTTGTTCAGAAACTATAACCCCCTGGCATTATCCTTTTACGTCAGCGGATTAGCGGATTGCTAGCCAGAGCGATGGCTACCATAGTAGCCACGGTTTGTTGATGTGCTCGGCGTATTTGCAGGATCCGAGAATATTTCCACCAGACTCTTACCGGATCGTGCGACACCCGTCACCACGACAACTCTTACGTTGAGCAGACTCGCGCCGGACAAAAAGAGCAGGCTCATCTAAACACCGCAGTGGCGGGTGGCTTTTCGGCGAATGTGGATTGTCATACTTTTAGGCCAGCAGCATACATGCTGATTTCGTGCCAGAGATTGAAAGAATGCTCGCTATCCCCCCCCGGCGGCTTAAATTTCCTACTGGCTTCTTTCTTGAGGAGGTCACGCAAAGGCCTAACTTCATTACCGAATGGATCTACGGATGTAAAACCGCAGTCTACTAACCTTTGTTGCAGTTCCTTTCTCGTATACGCATTGACGTGTCCGTAGAGGTGATCATTCTTTGGTAAGCGCGACACGGCAAACGTTGAGAACTCCTTTACATCAAGCTTAGCGATAGCCTCTGCCAATTCTTCCCGCTTAACAACCGGAGGCCCGTAATATATCCATCGGCTACCGGGATGCCCCCCCGAATTTGTAATGTTTCCTGATCCTGCAAAGATAAACGTCGTTAGATTCTCTAAAGAGAGGTCGACATTGTTTATAGAGAAGCTGTATACAACGGCATCACCGAGACGCCACTGTCTGATAAATTCCCAACTTTTTTTACGACATTCACTTAATGCGAGTTCAAAATCCGGTACGACTATCATGATGAGACCGCCTTTGCGGAGGCACCGGAAGGATTCCTGAATTAATCTGTCGGCCGTAGGGTCGTCGATATGCTCGAAGGTGTGCGCAGAGTATACAAAATCCAAAGATTGATCCGCAAAAGGCAACACCGTCTTGTCAGTGAACCAGAGAGGTATTGTGTTTTCAAAAACTTCGTATCCAAAGCGAGTATCAAAGTTGATCCAATTATCTATATAAAAACCAGCTCCTCCGATGTTCACGCCTCGTATTTCATTCCGCTTTATTTGTGCGTACTCCTTGCTCTTATCGACTATATGAATCAGGGGCAAACCGGAACGAGGCTGCCATGGAGTAAGCGGTCCCCTGGAATCAAAACCAGCGACCTGGCAACTGATATTGCGGTTAAGAGACGGCAAGGCGTGAAAGGAAAGGAAGTCTATATGCTCGGCGTCACAATCTATCTCCAGTGTTTCGACCTTGGCATCGAGTATCAAAACATCCGACGATTCTATCGGGCCGAACTTCTCTCTCTTCGCCTGCAACCGTCTTACGTCAAATCTTTCCTCAGTACCATTTTTGCGCCCGGCCGAGAGAACCAAGAATCCGCACATGCCGAAATCAGGAGCGCTGAAATGCCCTAATCCATCCAGCTTGAAACGATTCCCATTCGGAAACAGACGGAATACATCGATATTCTGAAAGAATGGCCTGGAGCCGAGAAGTCTTTCGACGCGAAGGCCAAAGGTCGATCGCAAGAGACTCTGTACATTGTTTGGTTTATAAAGCCATAGCGGTAGGTAGGCTCTGTCGTCAAAATTGAATTGAGACTCTATGAGACTAAGAGGGACGATCGAATAGTGGTTTATATCTGGACCCATAATGAATGGGCGACTTCCCCTCGGCTGTGCGTCTAACAACTGTGATATTCGCTGGAATTCATCTCGGCAGCGCGATAATTGGGCATAGTAGGACGTCGCATCAGCTACAACCAATCTATAGAATAGGGAACAAACCCAGTTATTGTTTACTCGAATGCCAGCGAGTTGAAAGAGAGCGCCATCCAGTGTTAACAACAAACCGGGCAGCTTTTTCAGCAATCTGCGAACGACACGATAGGTTATACGCACTCCGGGCAGCTTTTTCAGCAATCTGCGAACGACACGATAGGTTATATGCACTACTGCCATCAGCTTCTCTTCAAAGCAACAGCTCTAGCGTCCTGGGGGAGCTGAGTTTTCTGCGGGAAAGGTTGTAATCGCCCTGTAAATGGGCATGAAATCGGTATGGTAAGGGGATGATGGACGGAGCAACGAGGACAGGTCACATTCATTTTGCCGCAGGGAGCGCACTCTTCGCCACAAGCGTCGCACCCCGGGTATGGATCGGGCAAACTGCCTGAGACCGCTACCGATACCAGTCCCGTTTTGCCCGTAAGGCCCCGGCCGTCTATTGGTCAGCCCATTGGCAAGATACGACCAGAAGGCCTGCTTAACCACGTCATACGCTTCTTCCAGGCTGATCCCATCTTGTCGAACCAGTTCTTCCGCCAAGGAGTTCCGAAAGGCCTGATAGGAGGATGGCCAGTTTGAACCGGTGATCCAATCCAAAAGATCGCTATGGCGAAATTGCGCAGGATGCTCCTGCCGCACCAAATAGAGGCAATCCAATGTTTTTGCCCTGCCATGAATAGCCGATAGAGAACCAGGCAATAACTCGGTAGCAAATATTAAATCTTCCAAAGGCATTTCGTGACGCCACATAGCCAGCCAGGTGATCCTCCGATGAACGGAAAATAAGACAACGGAGTAATTGGACAGATGGGCAAGGAGCCGCTCCGCCCCACTCTTTCCATCTATGGATCGTAACCCGTTATACCTGCCTATACCTACTAAATCTCCGTAAGGCCCGCTAGAATCCAGATTAAATATCATGCTGAGTCCGTTAGCGGAATGATATTCGCTATTATTCTCCAAACACTCTATGGCTTGATTCAGTCCATGCGGGACCAGAAAGTCATCATCCCCAAGATAGGCGACATACGGGGTAGAGATCATTTCGCTCATCAATCTAAAGCACCCGTCATTTTTGAGCCCAGGATATTCACGATGGACGATGTTCAATTTCCCCGCCATTTCGGCTACCACAGCCCTCGTTCGACGCAAGTGAATATCGTTACTAGAATCGGCTATAAAAACACAGCCCTGGAAATCAAGATTCCTATAGTAGCGAAGCAGCCGAGCGACAAATTCCGACCGGTTCATAGTAGGAATTATCAAGGTGATCATCGGGGCTGCGCTGTTCATCACAAAATAGGATGCACTAACGGGCAAATGAGACAAAGTTCAGTAAAGAGTCCCAAAACATCATCAGGCGCCATCCAGGACAAGATGAACAGCCGGGCAGCGGCACTTTACCCTTTTCCAAGGAAGAATGTGTGCCCTCGGTAGATTTCCCGAATCTTGTCCAGAGTTTCTTCGCTGGGGGCCGGTAGTTGGCTCGCCGCCACGTTTTCCTCAACTTGTTCCCTGTTCAGCATTCCGGGAATCACGGTAGCCACGGGATAGGATAAACAAAACCTCAGGGCAAACTGAACGCGTGTCCGATCCTCATCGGTCGCCGCGCACGAAAAAAGTCTATGCGCATTGGCCCAAATCGCGACCTGCTCGCGAGGCCAAGTGCCTCGATGATCACCACCATCAAATACGCTTTCTGCAGAATATTTTCCGCTCAAGAAACCAAAACAGAGCGGGGTACGGCAGATAAGACCGACGTTTCTCGCCTTACATAGCTCCATCAACTCGTTCTCGACAGCGCGTTGATCCAGCAGACTGAAATTTACCTGGACACACTTAAAGCCAAATTTCCTTATAGCTATCAATCCATCATCCGGGGAACGGACCGAAATTCCGAGGGCACGAATTTTCCCCTCTTTTCTTAAGGACTCGAGCGTATGCATGATACCAACGTCGCTCTCGAGCAGCATGATCGGAGGGCTATGCAATTGATAGAGATCGATATAATCAGTCTGCAAACGCCGCAGACTCTGTTCAATAGCTGTCCTGATGTGTCGCGATGAAAAATCCTGAGGGCCATCCGCTCTCAAAAAACCGACTTTTGATGCTATGGTAACTTTTGTTCTAACTCTCTTGAAAACTGCTCCAATCAGTGCCTCGCTGTGACCATAACCATAAACATCTGAAGTATCATAAAAGTTAATTCCCAAATCAAAAGCCCGTTGCAGCGCATCCACGGATTCTCTATCGTCCGTAGGCCCATAGGCAACTGCTCCGTTAGCAACTCCCCCAATGCCCCATCCGCCGAAGCCTATCTCAGATACTTTAAGCCCTGTGGCACCCAGTTGTCTATAATTCATTAAAAATGCCCCGCGACCTGAGCCTCGACCGCCTTGTTTCCGTAAAGGTACGCTCCCCTCTTGTTCCCGTACCAGACAACCTTTTCGAACCATTCTTCCCACGAGCACCACTGCTCGGTGGTCCGGTCAACCCGGTATGTGCGGGTTTCATGCTCGAGGCCGATAGGCTCTCCCCGCACCACCGAGCGGTAGAACTCCCAGACATTGAAGGAGCACTGAACCTCAAGGTTGCCGGACTGGAGCGGGAGTTTAAGCAAGCCTTGATTGAGCGCGACCGCGTCGTGAATCGCCGCTGCGGGCACTTCGATGGATCGAGACTCCAGCAGGAAAGCTATTGCTTTCTCGGCTTCCGCGTAGAATTGCCCAAGCCGCCCCTTAACGGCCAATTGAATAAAGATATACTCATCCGCCGGCCAGTAGATGTTCAGCCAGTCCGGCGCATGGCAGTATTCCACGCCACCCTTCTGGATGTCCCAGGCTTTTGCCGTAAAGAACTTCTGGATATCGGCCAGCACGCGGAATGACGCGGGATTCAGCGTGCCCTCGGAGAACAGCTCGATCAAATCCCGATAGCTGACACCAGTGATCTCATGGACGACGATAAACGGAATCTGCAGAATTTTGTCGAAGTGGAGCAGCCCGGCCGTCCACGCGAATCGCCTAGCGCGTATCCAGTCCTCGGCAGGCATCGCGTCGGTGGCAATGACCAACTCTTGTATCTCCGGAACCTCGTCGTCTTCTAAGAGACCGTGGATGTTGACGATTTTAGATGACACAGTTTTCAAGCCGTATTGCTCTATCTGCGCCGGGTGCGACATCTCGGCATCCGGCACGATAGACAGGTTATTGAACTGGATGCGGTTGTGCTGCCCTTTCTCGATAATCAAAGACACGCCGCCAGCAAACGACTCGTAGGTTTCACCCGGCAAACCCAAGATTAGGTCCGTCATCGTTTCAATGCCCTGAGCAGCAAAGAGGCTCTGTATTTCAAAAAAGTCATCGAGGCTGATGTTTTGCCGTTTGACGTTTCTGAGAGTCTGGGTATCCACGGATTGTAAGGATATTACCACGCCGGTACCAAGTCCCATGTTATGGATGACCTTTCGGACTTCGTAGGCGCGCTTTTTGACATTCTTCGTGTCCTGCACCGAGAGCTTCTGCGGGTAGCCGCGCTCCGCCTTTACCTTCGCAACATACCGCGCAATGTCAATGTCCCGCGGTAACAGGCCAAAATTCGCGTTGGCGCAGAAAATAAACTCAATCTTGTGGTCCCCGAACCAGTCGACGTCCCGATACACGTGCTCCAGGTCCCACATGGCCGGTTTACTCTCCAGCACCCCCCAGCCGCAGAAGGTACAGCTGAAGGGACAGTTCCGGTCGGTTTCCCACATCCCGATCCATTTTTCCCCGGGATTAGCCTCCATCAAGGGGGCAAACACGCCCTCGACATACGGCGACGGCACTTCCGCAAGATCTTTGAAGCCCGGCGCCATCTCAGTATGGTGGATGACGCCGCCCTTTCCCATAAAACTGACGGAAGGAATCTTCTCCCAGTCTTTAGCAATGCCATGCTCAAGGATCGCGACGAACGACTGCTCACCGGGGCCATGAACCGCCAAATCCACAAACGGATTGTCCCTCAGGAATCCCTCCACAGCCCAGGGGCGATCTCGCTTCGGAACTTGAGGTCCTCCGAAGGCAATGAGGGTCTCCGGATTACGGCGCTTGAGCGCCTGGGCAATCGCCAGCGACAACCGCACGTTCCAGATATAAGCGCTGAAACACGCGACCTCGGCTTCTTTCAGCTGCTCCACCGCCTCCTCCACGGAAATTCGCCGATAAACGGGCAAGACAAACTGGTAACGCTCCGGCTCCCGGAGGTGACGCCTGGCGTAGGCCTGGAGGATACCCACCGAGTACGGAAAGTAATGTTGACCCGAGAAGCTATTATTAATTTGAACCAACCCTACCTTGATTCGCCGTGAGTCCATATGAGGCACTAACACTTTCATAAGAGGAACCCCCGAAAAACGACTCGTTAATTAGCTTCCCCCTTTTTGGGACTGCCTGCTTTCAGGAGGTGATTATTTCTTTTTAACCATTCAATGGTATTCTTTATGCCAACCCGTAATGGCGCATAACGGAACCCTGACAGCTGAACAAATTTCGAATTGTCAGTACTCTTCCTGAAAATTCCACTCGGTTTGCTGGTATCGAACACTATTCTTCTTGTGTCAATTCCCAATTCCTCGGCAATCATAAATGCTATATCCTTAATCGAGTGCTCTTCGCTTGTTCCCACGTTCAAAACCTGCTCGGAGTCGTAATGAGACAAACACCACATAAACGCCCTTGCCATATCCGCTGAATAAGTTATCTCCCTCAGTGGCGAGCCGTCTCCCCAGACGACGATAGGTGAATCGTTATTTTTGTTCTCGTAAAAACGTTTAATCAGTGCGGTGATAAAGGTGGCCGATTTGGCGTCGAACTTGTCATTCGGGCCGAAAATCCCATTGGGGATAACACCTATCACGCTCACGCCGTATTCCGCCCTATATCCTCTAATGGCAGGCTCAATGAGACGCTTTGCGTAGGCATATGCGTAGTTCGAGGGATGGGCAGGACCCTGATGGATATACTCCTCTTTGATCGGGATAGGCGCGTCCGCTGGGAACATGCCGGAGGAAAGCGTCATAACAAGCTTCTTTATTTCCAGGATACGACTTATTTCAAGGACATGGATACTCATCAAAATATTGTCCCGCAACACTGTTGCAGGATGCTCCATGCTTAGGATCACACCGCCGCTGACAGCGGCAAGATGGACTATCGCGTCTGGACCGATTCCCTTCACATAATCGAGAGAAGCAGATAGATCCGTCAGATCACAATCCTTATCAGTAGCAAAAAACATCTCGTACCAGGGAAACTCATCCCGTAGGGCTTTGAAAGCCGACCCCAGGACGCCGGAACTACCTGTAACCAGGATACGCTTAAACGTTACCATAGCCTACGAGGGGCTAACGCGATCCCGGGCAGACCGTGAGCAGCCGCGATAATGTCTTCGAATGATATCCCATAGCGCTGATAAACGGCCGGCGGTTCGGTTAAAACAGACCACGGAAACATATCAACAGCTCTAACCGGCATAGGACAAATTTGCGCCAAATAATAGCCAGCGATCTTAACATCGTAGCTATCCTGGCAAATACTTTGACTGATTTGATTGTACATTCGCCCTAGGAGATAGGAAAAGTTCAGAAGATACGGTTTAAGGCCCTCGGAAGCTAGGCCTGCTGCTACTGCAGCTACGTTAGCCTCAGCAATTCCAGTTTCCACTAGCCTCCCCGATCCTTCAACCTTAAGGAATTCCCTCTCATGCGATCCACAGTCGGAAGACACAAAGACAAGAGCGGGATCTCTCTTAGCCAGATCTATAACCGCATCGGCATATGCCGCCCGCATGCTCTTATAGGCTACTTCACTTGGCACACAATAACTCTCTCCCTTCCTTCAGCCCTTTGTAGAGCGTTTCACCTGCAGCCTGATGCAGATGCTTTGTTTCCCATGATGGCACACCAAAATTTTTGACTGTATCAGCTCTATCAGGCATTTCGGTTTGCCAGCTTCCCTGAAACCTCGCAAGGCATTAGTAATAGCTCCAACGTCGTTCCCTCGCTTCACAAACGTGGTTTCCCAGCCAAAACTGTCCCATTTATCTTCAAACGGCTGAAGATTCATTAGCGCGTCCACATCTCCGTGATCAGCGTAATGATTGTAGTCAACGAGCACAAACAAATTGCCCAACCGATAGTGAGCAGCAAACATTGCCGCCTCCCATACGGAGCCCTCATGGCACTCGCCATCGCCAAGCAGGCAAAATACTTTATGGGTTTCACCCTTTAGCTTCGCTGCATAGGCAACTCCACAGGCAAAAGAGATACCCTGCCCGAGGATCCCGCCGAATACTCGACTCCTGGAGTGAAAGTCTCTGTATGTCCTTGGAAGATAGAGCCGAATTCAAGATATTGCTTGATTTTCTCCTTAGGAAAGTACCCACGCTCTGCAAGGACCGAATACATCGCCTCACACGCATGGCCCTTTGACAGAATAATTCGATCTCTGCCTGGCCACTTGGGATCGCAGGGATTCACGCAAGCTACTTCGAAATAAAGGGAGACGAGCATTTGTAGTATCGAAAGCGAGCCGCCTGCATGTCCAATGCCGTGGACCTCGAGAATATCGAATACGGTGCTTAAGCAATTTTTTTCTATTATCTTGAGATCTAAGTCTTCGCGAAGGCCCGTTTTATCTCTCATTTTTCCCCTCAACAGAAGCCATTATCCCATTATCAAAAATTGTTTTCGCAGATCATATCGTCGCTTGCGTCAAAAGACGACCTTAGGGAGAATTAGGCTAGCGGTGCACTGAGAGGACATCTCCCCTCGCCAGAGACTTCCCTTACTTAGTTAACTCCGTTTTTCCGAGGAGACCATTATTCCCAATTCAGACGACTTGAGAATATCCGGAAGATCTCTATTTGATTGAGCATATCAACCATTATGATGCAATCTCTCTGCATCTAGAATCCACGCTCGACCGCGCCAACGATCCTGGTCATCAATTTCTCGCAGGATGAGGTCACGGTAGCTTGTCACCTCACTTTCGTGAACCCACATCCGGCTGGTGCCAAAAGTTTTAAACGAAGCAACTGCGTATTTTACTATCTCCTTGGACTCAATGAGGCGAGTCAACTCCGGATCTAAGTCGAAGTCGCCATGCTCGATCGCCCAGGTCGAGCTCTCCATGTTTAAGGCCTTACTGCTGGTCCCCGGTACAATCACATAGCCCCTCGTTACCTCGCTTAATGAGGAAATATAACGAATGTTACACTCTTTCTGGATGGCCGGCGGGAGGGCATCAACGAAGGTGTTATTGTATGGGGTATCATACGTATAGAACTCTCGGATTCCTAAATCTTTTAAGGTTCTGCCCAGCCAAGCAGGCGCCATTCTAGCCGGCCAGACATCTTCTAGAAATACCCACAAGTTCCAGCCCGCGCTTATTAATACTGCGACGCCGTACACGAACCAGACCACTTTCTGTGCCTGAGGCGTCCACGTCTGATCGATCTGGAAGGCCATATACGGAATCAAGAGTAACAAGCCGGTGAAGCCTGGATAATAGGTATGTCCCACTTGCGTGCCGCGCGTGATTTCACCAAGGAGGATGGGCGACACGCTGAGCAGAACGACAGCAGCACCTTCCAATACCTGGCGCAATCCGTTGCCATAAAGAACGATCTGAACAGGGAGAAGCAGCAAACATAGCGCGTACAGAGCAAAATGCAACGGGGCCATGCGGCTGAAGTAGCGGATAATCCATGGCAGCCCGGCACCCCGCATGTTACCCCCGTGCGGTTTTCTAATTCTTGCCAAAAAATCCCTGTATATCATGTGATTAAAGCGATTGTTCTCCGCCTTTCCAAGGTTCCAATAGTCAAAGTACCCCCGTAGACTCTTAAGGACATTGGGGTATGTGAACAGGAGGACTACAGCGCAGATACCAAACAAAAGGATGAGTTGTGAGTAATAGAAGTAGGGTAAGCGAGAAAGCGCCAAAGCCAAACAAATGAAGAAATAGACAATAACAACAAGAGAGGATTTGATTAGAGACCGAACAATTCTATCGGCATGTGCTACGTAGTGTCCTAGACTGTGCTCACTCCTTTCCTCGATTACCCGATTGAGCCAAGAGGGCAACTGCTCAAAATACATCGCCGCGACAATACGCCTGTACCCCAAGCGGAGGCACACCACACCGAGAGCTAGCGCGGTTGCGAGAAAGATGATTGCAATTTCGATGCTCTCGAAGTGAGGGACACCTCCACGTAATGGTTGGACGGAGGCCCAGAGGCTCTGCCGCTGGCTATAGAAAAAGGCACCGGCAAGCAAGGGGAGATACTTTCTTGAGGATCCCGATGAAAACAACATGCAACCGATAGCCACCCCAGAGGCAAAGTACCATGCCAGTCCGGACCATTGCAGCCCGGTCTCGGCGTTCTGCATCAAGTAAACTGAGGCCAAAAAAAACATCTGTGCGACACAGATGGGACCCCCGAACAGAGCAAGGAGGTAGGACCAGAAACTAGTTATAAAAAGCGCGAAAACCAGTAAGCCGATACCCTGAGTCCAGTATGTCGTTGCAACTAGGAACAACAACACCGCGGAGATCGAATTCACCATGACGCACAGAGTGATGAGGGGGTATTCACTCACTCGGTCACCTAGCATACGCTGCATCACGACAATCCCCAAAACGGCAGTATCCTTCATCCGAGTCTTGCCGCCCCCATACTTGTGCATATCCGACGGCCAGCGCCATTTCTCTACCAGAGATGCAGCACGCACCTGTTTTCCGCTATCAGTATTGGGGCCAGCAAAGACAATGCCCTTAGTTATCCGTAGGACGCTCGCACCAACTGCTGCCGTAGTAAAGCATACGATAGCGAAAGCCCAAATATCTGCGAGGATGCTCATTTCTGTGCGCTATTATTTCGCGAGCAGTCGGGCAATTTAATACCCCGCCATGTCCGGACTATTTCCATTAGCGGGACTCATAGAACGCTATTCCAGCATGACGCGTGTGCACGATCTGATGTATCTTATGCGGTCTCCCGTCGATCTCTCCACGTTCCAGCTCAGCAAGGAATTTCGGTACCTCAGACATTGCGGCATTGTCGGTGAGAGAATCGTGGAAAGCAATGAGACCACCGTCACGCACCAAGTGGTGATACAATAACCAATCACACAAGACTGCTGCATAGCTGTGGTCGCCGTCGATGAACAGAAGGTCGACTTTCCGAGCTGTCGCTTCGTAGGTTTTACGTACGCTACCTGGATCTGAGGACAGGCCAAAGATAAAACCACTGCGACCGTCCCTGCCAGGCCAAACCCCAGTGTAGAACTGACTATAGGATTGAGCAAACGCACGGCAGCGTTCCGGCGACTTTTCGATTGTAATTACCCGATCGAATAAAAGCCTCCACAAAAAATGATTACTCCCATAATGGCCGATTCCGATTTCCAAAACGGTGCCTGAAAGATTCTGGGAGATCACCTTTAGAATGAATTCATACAGTTCATCACGCACCTGCTGAATGCCGTAGTCTGGTTCAATATTCAAAGGCCCGAGCGGCAAAGTATCTATCGGCAGATACTGGCCATTCTCATGACATGCGACCCAACGATCGAGTTCGGCAATAATAGCCTTAGGGTCTTTTGAGTTAATAGACCGATCTGTCGGCGGCATAGTCATTGCACCTCCTCACGAGCGAGATTCCCTTACAAGATTGGCCCTTAAAAAAGTAGTTAAGTGATTCATCCTGGCGATGGCATCCCTCTGTATTCACGATACCAGTTAATGGTCCTCCTCAACCCTTCCTCAAAGGACACCTTGGGTTCAAATCCTAGTAGGGTCTTCGCCTTGGTCAAATCCACCAGCCGGATAGGCATTGTGGTCGGCTTCGCGGGGTCATATATGACCTGAGCATCCAGGTGGTCCGCTAATTTGAGGACTGCCTCCACAGATTCTCTAATAGTCACCGGCTTACCTGACCCAATATTAACAGCACCGTCGTTCACCCCATACTCCAGCGCGTCAAGCGCCGCGCCAACGAAGTCTGTCACGTAAATAAAATCCCTCACCGCTGTCCCATCCCCCCAGACTTCAAAGGGGTTTTGCTTTTCCACTGCCCTACGGATCAAGGCAGGAAGGACATGGGCTGTTTCGAAATCGAACTTATCGTATGGGCCATACACGTTTGTGGGCCGAATGATAATGGTCTTAAGCCCATACCGCTTCGAATAGAATTGCGAGAGCTTTTCGACGTACCTCTTCATCCAGGCCGAGCCGAAAAAACTATCGTGGGGATCGCCGACAAAACCCTCATCCTCTTTCACAGGATGGACAACCGGTGGGTATACGGTTGAACTGCTTAGGAAAAGGAGTCGCTCCACCTTCGCTAGACAGGCAGCCTCTAGCATTTGAGCATTGATCAAAAGGTTCTCGGTAACATGCGCGATCGGGTTCGTTGCCACCACATGAGCGCCCGACGTGTTCGCCGCGCACATAAAAACATAATCAACACCCTCAACAGCCGTAGCACAATCTTTCCTTCTGACTAGGTCGCCTTTTAGGTACTGGATTCTTGAATCTTTGATAACTGGCGGCTTTCTATGTAGAGTTGCTCTGACATAAGCACCTCGTTTTACCAGCTCTTCTACTAGATTAGCTCCGATCAAACCCGTAGCGCCTGCCACCAAAACCTTTTTTTCCGCATAAAAAGTATAGGGGTCCATTTATATTTATATTCTAATCCTACCACCGGCCAGTAGGATTGCAGCAGTGCTTCCTAAGCTCTTGAATCGCTTTTTACGAATCATTTCTAGCACCTGCTTAAATGGAGTCGGTCTCACCTCGATCTCTTCTCCCTGATCCGGATTCAAACGCGAGGTGCGTCGTGCGTTGCGAGCCAAGTACATGAAGATGAGGTTATCCTGCGAAGGTGGATGGAGAAAAAGTTCTGCTAACAACGTCCAGCTCTGAGACGAATAGCCTGTCTCTTCCCGAAGTTCCCGGCGAGCAGCAGCTAGAGGCGTTGGGTCACTTGGGCTAACCATTCCGCCTGGTATCTCAAGCAGTATTTTGCGTGTACCATGACGGTATTGACGGACTAAAATCACTTCGTTTCTTGGCGTCAATGCCACCACGCCAACGCCGGTAGGAATTTCTGAAATATGATACTCTTCGATCTTATGACCATTAGCTAAGCGGCATGTATCGACCCTCCAGTTAACCCAGGGGCTCCTTTTAACGTAAACCGATCGGAGCACCTCCCATTTTTTCATCCTGCGGCCTGTTTATCCGTAATAAACTACGGATCTTTAATGGGGCTTCCAAACCACCATACAATGACCTTCCTGGTACAGGTTGCCCAAATAAAGTCTTCGTACTTCTAATATGGAAACCTTTCCTTCCGCTTCCAGGCTGCGGAGGGCGGTCAGGAACCCGGAGAGGTAATTCCTTTTTTGATGATAAGTTTTTGCTAGGAAATCTAAAAGGTTCTCTTCGTCGTAGAGTTCTTCGATAGGCTCGAAATGAGCGCAAACACCCGGTTTGTGCTTCAACAGGTAATTGAGGAAATGGTCGAAGTTTTTGCCAAGCTGTTCCATGGAATGCATGGTAATGACTCCGCATCCCGGCGAAAACGGGACATCGTCATGAGGGGCAAACATATCGAAATGGATGCCGGTGATGTTCCGGCCCTGTTTTTGGGCAAGAGCCTTGAGGAGCGATTGCGAAGAGGTGGCCCAGTCACAACCGATCAGCCGTTTTTCCGGAAACATATCGGATAATACAATCAAACTGGTGCCTGTGCCACAGCCAAAATCAATAACGGTATCGGCATCGGCCAGATACCGGGAAAACATGATTTGGCGCGTCACCGTGTAAAAAGCGGTTTCAAACCTAATGCTGGCCGGTGTGATTAGAGCACCCCGGTACCTGAAAATGTCGTTGCTTTGGCAATACTTCGGGATCAAAGACTCAGGCGTTGCCCCATGGGTCAGGTATTCATCCAGGTTTTCCTGCCAGCCCCTTTCCCACCGCTCGCGGTTGGCCGGACCGACCACTCCCAGCTGCCCGGATTCCAACACTTTTAAGATTTTCAGAATGCATGCATCGCGCTCGGGGCCGGAAAGTTCGGTATAGCGCAAGTCTGAGCCAGCAATGGCGCTTAAACACTGCTGGGGCAAACGGCGCTCGTCCACGGCAAACAACTCGGCGAAGTCGGCAGCAACCAGTGTCTTCATCTCGGATTACGCACTATTTTTCATCACACACCTTCACCGGTTTCAGACAAGCACAGCCTAGGACAGGACCGTGTGGAAGGTCTCGATTTGGGGAATCAGATCGGCGGGAGGATTGCAATACTCATGCCTGAACCCGGGTTCTATTCAATGCTTTTAAGGAAACCTGGGCATCGGTTGCGCCATAGGACGCCGCCCCTTTGGAAAGCCCTCCAATCCCCCATGACCCAAAGCCTATTTAAGATACTTGAATTCCCGGCGCGCCCAGTTGTCGATAATTCATAGGCCTACCGATGAATCGTTTCCCTGATTATTATCTCTGAGTCAATGGATTTGGCGTGGTGCTCAAGGAAGAATTGGATGGTGTATTCCAATGCCTTTCGAAGCGGCGTGTATTGGAAATTGGATAGCTTTGCAAATTTGGAGTTATCTGTTCCTTTTCGAAAAATTCCGGCCGGTTTCGTGGTATCAAAGATCAATCGATTGCGGTCAATTCCCAATATATCGGCGATCATGAAGGCGATATCCTTAACGGAAACTTCTTCCGTAGTGCCTACGTTCAAAATCTGCGCATCATTGTAGTTATCAAGACACCACATGAAGGCCCGGGCCACATCCTTGGCGTAGGTGATCTCTCGTAAAGGAGAACCATCGCCCCAGATCACAATTTTCGAGTCGTTGTTCCGATTTTCGTAAAAACGTTTGATCAGAGCGGCCGGCATGACGGCCGCATCTGGGTGGTAGTTGCTGTATTCTCCGAGAATACCGTTGGGCACCATACCGATGACATTCATCCCGTATTCTTCCCGGTAGGATTTGATCGCCGGTTCAATAAGCCTCTTTGCAAAAGAACTACCGTAGTTGGAAGAATGAGGGGGTCCGTCATGGATATATTCCTCTTTAATAGGAAGAGGACAATTCACCGGATACATGCCGGTGGTTAGCGTCATAAGCGTCTTTTTAATATTGCAAAGCCGCGCCGCTTCCATAACGGCAAAGGTCATCAAAACATTGTCTCTTAACATCGCCGCGGGATGTTTCATGCTTAGCGGGATTCCACCAGCCATCGCTGCCAAGTGCATAATGGCATCCGGTTGACAATTGCGAACAAAAGCGGTCGTTTCTTCTTGATTCCTAAGATCACAATCTTTCGACCAGATGAAAATAAATTCTCTTCCGGGATATTCGTCGGTAATCATTCGCAGGCCCCTACCGAGCGCGCCGGAACTGCCTGTCACGAGAATTTTACGGTACATTTATTATTTCCCCTCTCAGGCAACTTTCAATTTCGGCTCTGATCCCAGCCGTATCGATTCTAATGTCGTGCGAAATTTCTTCAAAAGAACCGTAAGCAGTCTGGAATCTGTCCGGGATTCCCATGCGACGGACTGTTACCCCAGGAATATCCCCCACCGTTTCCGCTACGAGAGACCCAAAGCCCCCACTGACACTGTGTTCCTCAACGCAAATGATATTTTCGACCTTTCTAGCCCGTTCCCGAGCCAGCTCAGCGTCAAAAGGTTTAAGAGTATGGAAATAAACCACATCGATATCATCGGAACCGACCGCTTCCAGGACGTTCTTTAAGCGCGGTCCCGTAACGAAGATGAGCAATTTGTTTCCCGTTTTGACCTGGATGCCCTTGCCAAACACGATCTGGTCGGGCGGGAATGAAACGCCGGAATTGGTGGCGGAAAGCCGGAAATAAGTCGGATGGCCATTGTTGTAAGTCTGTTTAAAAAGTGAATCAAACTCCGCCGCGGATCCGGGGCAAACAACTTCCATCCCCGGCAACACTCGTAAAACCGCAAAATCTTCATAATTGTGGTGCGTCGGGCCATCCGGCACATAGTCATAGGCTGCTCCGACCGTGACGAGGTTGGCGCCCAGTTTCTGGTAGCAAAGATCATCCTTAATCTGTTCGTAGGCTCGTTCAACAATGAAAGGAGAGATACTGTGAACCACGGGATGGAGTCCCTGCTGGGCCATCCCGGCCGCAATGCTGACCATGGCCTGCTCTAGAATCCCGATGTTAAAGAAACGGTCGGGAAACCTCTGTTGGAAATTACGCATGGAGAACACGCCGATATCTCCCAACACCAGAACCAGTTTTTCATCTTGGGCGGCGACCGTTTCAACGGTTTGAGCAAATTGATTTCTCATGCCAATTCCTTGAGTATTGTCTCATATTCAGTTTTATTGGGAGCGCGATGGTGCCAGGTTAAAAACTCTTTTTCCAAAAAGGACACTCCCTTCCCTTTCACGGTATTACCGATAACGATGGAAGGTTTTCCATTTTTGAGTGCGAGAAGAGAGCCGATCGCCTTTTCTAAATCGTCCAACGAGTGCCCATCCGCTGTCACCACGTTCCATCCGAAGGCTTCCCACTTTTCTTGAAGTTGGGTCATCGGTAGGCATCGGATTTGCGAATTATTGAGATCGAGCAAGCAGATTACGTTGTCCAACTTTTGATGCGCCGCCACCATGGCGGCTTCCCAGATGCTCCCCTCATTCGACTCACCGTCTCCAATCAGCACAAAAACCTTGTTCGTTTTCTTGCGGATTTTTAAACCCATGGCGATGCCAATACCAAGAGGCATCCCATGGCCCAATGATCCGGTGGAGACTTCGATTCCGGGGACCTTGTTACAATCGGGGTGGCAGCCGAAGAGACTGTTACGCTTACCATAGGTGGATAAAAGAAGTTCGACAGGGAAATAGCCGGCATAGGCAAGAACAGTAAAGATCGTTGCGGCCGCATGACCTTTGCTCAAAATAAAGTAATCCCGATCCGGCCATTGTGGATTCTTGGGATCATGTCGCAAGAACTTGTTGTAAACAACAATGAGCAATTCAACAACGGAAAAACAGCTTGGAAGGTGGCCAATCCCCGTGACGAACGTTAATTCGGCGATCGTACGGCGTACCGCCGCAGGATCGATGTTTTTTATCGCTTGAGGGCTGTTGGTTTCAGGCGTGAGCTGTAACATGCCTGGGAATCGCATCTCCCTTACGTATAGTTGAGCTGAATTGATTTTCGCGGTACCATTGTACGGTTTTGCGCAAACCTTCTTCCAGGCCGGTTCTCTTCCGAATGCCAAGAAATTGTTCTTGCCGAGATAAATCATACGCTCTGTGCGATTGACCTTCGGGCTTGGATGTGTCCCATTTCAATTCGCCTTTAAAACCCGTGATGTCGGCAAGTTTTTCGGCCATTTCTCGAATGGTGTAGTAAAATCCAGCTCCGATGTTGATCGGTTCCGGATCCTCGACTTTTTCCAATGCGCTCACAACATCTTCCGCGCAATCTTCAATATAAAGAAAATCCCTTGATGCCTTACCGGTCCCCCACAAGGGAACGGAATCCTTTTTCTGATCAACGGCTTCAATAAACTTCCGCACCAAAGCCGGAACCACATGCGCGTCTTGTAAGGAAAAATTGTCGCGTAGACCGTACAGGTTTGACGGAATCAAGTTGACGGCTTTAAATCCGTATTCCTGATTGTAGGCCATGTTTTGGATGGCCAACATCTTCCGCGCCAAAGAATAGGCGTAGCTGCTCTTTTCAGGAAAACCAGCCCAGTAATCCTCTTCTTTAAAATGAGGAGAAGACGGAGGATTGTCGGGATAAGAACACCCGGGAAGAAGTGCCACGAATTTCTTAACTTTGTTCAAATACGCATAGTGTGTCGTGAAAATATTCATACGAATGTTGTCGTAAAAAAATTGTCCCGGGGCTTTTATGTTGGCAGCAACGCCTCCCACCTTCCCCGCGCAATGAATAACAACGGTCGGCTTAATGTCTTCATAAATGCGCTGAACATGATCTTCACGGTTGAGGTCGTATTGTTGATGCGTGGGAGCAAAACAAGAGGAATATCCGTGTTCCTTGAGTTTTTCAATAACAGCGGAGCCGACAAATCCTGAGCCGCCAGTAATCAGAATCCTGTCACGATCTAAAGAGTTCAAACTCCCTCCCATAATCAATAAATTTGAGTGATTTTAACGACATTAAGAAGTTAATAAACCAATGCCAATAAAGAAGGCGCCGGGAAATTTATCATATTCTCTGCAATTCCGGCGGTAAAACTAGCGTGCTTTGATACAGTGATCCAACTCTTTTGTCAAGTACCAGAGCCTATAGTAAAACAAATTTTACAAAGGCTCAGGCTGGAAGCCAAAATTGCAGCCGGAATGGTAAAGTCGAACAGGCTCCTGGGCCTGTTAGCATCACAATGATGGCCGAGATAAGAAATGCGGTTGGAGTAACCAAAACTGGATAGACGAGCTCGCTTCACCATAGGTCAACTGCCTCACCGGTAATAGCGCCGGCTTCGTCCGAGGCCAGCAGCAGAATAGTTTGAGCTACCTCCTCCATCGAGATAAATCTGCGGCGGGGATTCTTTTGCTCCAGCATCTTTCTAACCTCCTCGTGGGGCAGCCTTCGGTCCCGCATAATCGTTTCGATGTTTCGCTCCTGGTTGGGCGTGTCAACATAGCCGGGACAGACAGCGTTTACAGTAATTCCATATTCGACCATTTCGAGCGCCACGGACCGTGTGAACCCGAGGACACCATGCTTGGTGGCTGAATAAGCGCTGATGTACCGTGAGCCGTGTTTGGCAGCCATCGAAGCTACGTTTACTACGCGGCCGTATTTTTGTTGCATCATGGCCGGAATGACAGCTCGAGTCATAAGAAAAACACTCGTTAGATTATTCGCGAGGGTCCGGTTCCAGAATAGGCTATCCATTTCCAGAAGCAGCGCACTCGAGGTGTCTCCCGCATTGTTCACCAAAATATCTATTTTTCCAAAACGTCTCTGGACTTGTTGCACGAAACTCCGGACCTCGCCTTCAGAAGACACGTCACAGGGCATACTGAATACTCCGGCGCCGATTTGCTCGGCGGCTTCGTCGAGCCTGGCCTTGTCGCGCGCACAAATTGCCACGCTGGCGCCCTCGGTAATAAAAGCAAGACTCACGGCCTTACCGATTCCCTGAGAGGCGCCGGTCACGATAGCCACTTTGTTTGTAAACTTCACAGGCTGCCTTCCGCAAGGCGATCGGGCTTCCGAACTGCCCACCCCCCACTCGGTTCCTGAAGGGGATGCTTTAGAGGGAGTTCTGTCTGAAGCTTATGTCTCCCGCGAAATCTTATCATCGCGGGAAAGGGCTTCGGGCCCAACTACCTTAGGGCGATCTCCATTCGCTGCGCGGTCTTCCCCGGGATAAATTTCTCCCCCTTAGTAATATAAGGTATTAAAAGCATAGGACGGGATCGATCCTTAGACGCGTTCGGATAAGATTCGTGAATAACATTTCCATGCAGGATGAGCACAGACCCTTTTTTCAGGATAAGGTCGACTTTTTTGTATTCCGGCGGAACTTGAACGCAATGTCCCGGCCTGGACCCAGGAGCTTCCTGAAAGCTTTTAACCTGCTCATTGGGTAAAACATCCTCAACGTGCGAGCCAGGATAGATCACTATACATCCGTTTTCTTGATCCTGATCCTCGAAAGGGATATTGGCCGTTACGTACGCACCCCACCTCGACAGGGGATAAGCGTTGTCCTGATGAGGATTCCACGCTTGCTCCGCGTACGGGCTCCCAACTTGCTTGAAAAGAAACATAGTCTGCAACCCCACGACCTCGGCGTCCTGCAGGGTTTCCAGTATTTTGACGATTTTGGAGTTTTTCATAATGTTCCTAATCTCTGGCACTTTTCGATCAAGATTCATTATCGCCGAGTAGTCTTTATCTGCATGCTCTTCAAATATCTTCAACGCAGCGTCACATTCTTTGGATGATAAAATATCGTCAATGACTAAGTACCCATTCTGACGATAAAAAACCTTCTGATCCTTGCTTAAGATTGACTCTTTTTCTCTCATATACTGGCCTCCTTCAAGCTTGCGTGGTTGCAAAGTTCTCACATAATGTTGCGTTTGCACATTTCTTGTCACATGCAAACTTCAGTGGATATTGCTCTCGGCGTAGTAATTTCCCTTTCAAGGTTATCTAACAAGCCATATAGATTCAATGCCTGAAACCGCTTCCGCCAATATTCAGAAGTCTCGGCGAATCTTCGCGATAAAGCGATCCGTTTCCTGGCCTCTTTTATGAACCCTAATTTGTAGTCAATGAGGCCAAAGTAAAGATTACCAAGGGCATTCTCTCTGTGGGTATGATCACACATATTCACAAACATTTTACGTAGCATCTCTAGCTTTATGGAATTCTCTAACCCCCAAAGCTTTTCATAGTTCACTTTATAGTCCATGAGGAACCAGATATCTTTAATTTCGTCACGGGATGGAACTCGGCTGGGGTCGCCTTCGAATAGATCAATGAATTCGTCTGCTTCTGTCTTCTCTCTTTTCTCCCGTCGGATCTGTCCCCCCGTAGAGCCGACATAGGGTCTTTCACTACCGTCCATCAACGATTTCTTATCGATGGTTCCCGCCACCAACGCATGATTCGTGATCTCCACGCCGGGTATCAAATTAAGGGGTTGAATAGTATACCAATCCAATCCTATCTCCACACCCAACCTAACGGTTTCCAATTGTTGGGCTATCGTTTCCCCTGGGAAACCACACATCAAAAGGCCTTTTGTAAAAATTCGTGGATATTTCTTTAATATTTCGGCACACCTATAAAAATGTCTGACAGCACTAGGTTTCTTCACCGATCGTAAGATTTCGGCACTGCCGGACTCAATTCCAATACTCAGGGCGACGCATCCCGATTCACACGCGGCCTGCGCAATTTCTTCCGTCATCGCCGACGCGATTATCCCATTAGAGGCGTCCCACGTGATCCCCAGCCTTCTCCTACTCATCTCATTAAAGAGGGCTATGCATCTTTTCTCTGTATAAAATAAATCGTCGTCCAGCCACATAATGTGGCTGATGCCATATTGATCTTTTAAGACTTCCAGTTCATCAACAACGTTGTTCACATCTCGTGTAAACACGCCCTTTCCATTAAAATTTCTTACCGAACAGAAAGTACACTGCGCCCGGCATCCTATATTTGATAGAACCGTTGAGGCTCTCGCCCCTTCAGGGAATAGCCAGTAATAGACTCCGATTCTTGTCAGCGAACTGTATCTATCAATTGGCAGATCATGATAGTATGGAATGATATTGACAGAATCGGCGGTTTTTTGAGCGCGCTCCTTAAGAGTAACGCACTCGCCGTCAATTAGTGTGGCAAGTTGTGACAATTTTTCTTCATCACATTTCTCATTGACAAAATCTAGCATATCTCCGAAGCTGGAATTGCCTTCGTACAAAGAAACGAGGTCAATGCCCTTGCAATCATTCAAAACCATATCGGAGGCTTGGCTCGTACTGACTCCACCAGCAATGACAGGCAACGATTCATTGTATTGTTTAATAAAATCTGCAGTCCTTGCCATCTGTCTATGGGTGATGGTGAACATACAGGTTATACTTACAATGTCTGGGTTAAATCTCTCAAGCCTCTCCAATAGCAACTGCTTCCACAAGTCATAGTCAAACGCACCTCTTTTTTTCTTGAGATCTTCTTGGAGGAGATAATTTAGATCGAGAATATCCGTCATGTACCCTCTGCTTCTTAAACTAGCCGACAAGATCCCAAGCCCATAGGGAGGATACACTGGATATCTATTATCCATGGCGACATCGATTTCAAAATCTTCTTCCGGTACATGGGGAGGATTGACAAACAATATTCTCTTGCAGCCGCTCGGGAAAAGCTGCATCACCCTTTCGGCGATAGCATTTCTTCGATCTAACTTTTTATCTAAAACCGTCGAGAGCTGATGCTCGTTCATAGAACCTCCATAAGCAAATGGCCACCGGACTTCCTTGCTTTAGTTCTAACACAAAGATCGTCCTTAGTTCAGCCAATGGGTCGCTAAAATTCTCCATGTTGGTCAAGGACTTTTTCTAAATGTGTAAATTGGGGAAAGTTTACCGGGGTTTCAAACGTATCCCTCCGAATATAAATATCAAGAGTTCTGCAGACAAGATTGGCGAATTGTTGCCCCACCTCAGTAATTATAATCTTTTCATCATACAACTCTAGGATGCCGTCACGAGCAAATCCACCCAATTCGTTCATTTCTTCCCTGAAATATTCCCTGAAGTTGATATGATATTTCCTTTCTATTGCACGACAGTCTAGGGAAAAATAGCTGCGTAGTTGCTGTATGATCTCCCGTCTCATGGTATCATCCTTATTCAATTGATGCCCACGGAATATGGGGAATTCGCCATTTGTAACGGCAGCTTCGTATTTAGATAGCTCATAAAAATTTTGAGAATAGTAATCAGGTCCCAGTCTGCTGTAGCTATGCACCCCGAGACCAATGATATCAACGCACCTCCCGGGAGTTGAACCGAGAGAGTTCCATATCATTTTTTTCTTTTCCATCGCCTTTGCCACATCGTCGGTTGGTTTGGCAAAATGATCGTAGCCTGTTCGGATATAGCCACTGCTTGAAAGAACCTCAAGCGCTTCAAGAAAAAGCAGCTTTCTTTCATATCCATCTGGAATTTCAGAGAGTGGCATCAAGAGCTGATGCTGGTTAAATTGAGGTGCAAAATCAAGATAATTAATGCAGATGCGATCAGGCGACAGCTCCACTACCTTTTGCATCGTTTTCCTCATCGACTCTCTGGTTTGTCGCGGCAGCCCGCAAATAATATCAAAATTGATGCCGTTTTTGAAAAGCGCCCTAATCTCAGGTGTAAGCAAGCTCTCCGTTAATTTAGCCGGCTGTACCCTGTTCACCGCTTTTTGAACCTCAAGGTCGAAATCCTGCACGCCGAAAGAAATCCTATTGATTCCCTTTTCGTAATAATATTCCAGTCGGTCTTTTTTAACTCTACGAGGGTCTATTTCGATTGAGAATTCGTCTAGATTCTTTAAGTCGGCGATCGATCGAAGTTTTCCCAGAAGCTCCTCGAACTCTTTCGGGTAAATATAGGTGGGAGAACCACCTCCGAGATGGATTTCCTTGAAATTGGGCGTGATAGCATTTTTATCGAAAAATTCGCTAAACAGCTCTATTTCGCGGCAAAGTACCTTCAAATAATTTTTTACATCTTCATAATCCAGTGATATCTCAACACGGCACGTACAAAAGTAACACTGTTTATGACAATAAGGCATGTGTACGTAAAGCAATACGGGGACGTCCTGGCCAGAGGAGAAGAAGCTTTTTAAAACAGCCTTGAAATTTTCTCCATTAAAGTTCTGTGACCAGTATTTTTTATGAGGATACTCAGTATACATGAAAGCCTTATAATTGTACTTTCTTACCAGTTTCTCGTCCATTTCTCTTGAGATACGTCCCATGTTAGTCTCCTACCGTTGAAGAGTCATTGTAAACCTTGGTCTCACCCCGTAGCACTGTAATTTAAGCATTTCGTATGGAAGCTTATAAGACAATTCAGAATCTACAAATTCTTATTAGAGCCGCGAACTACCTTGTACACAATCCAGCTTCCTTAAGTCTCCTTTGCAATTCTAAATAGTTGCCTACGATTGTTTCGTTGCTAAGGCTTTTGCCCCACGGGGCGTTTTCCTCGTACTCAAAGGTAAGGGTGGGCATTTCATCTTCATATCGGCTGAATAGATGCATGGTTTTATCCCAGTCAGTACTTACCCACCTTATCCCAAATTTCTCACGGTGATTAAACATTTCTGTACCTGGCCGTACCGTCATCAGAGACAAGTAGACCAAATCCGGCTCAGTGTCTCTAATAAAATCCCAGGTTCTTTCAACAATATCTTCCGACTCCCCGGGGAGACCAATGATCATGTAAACCCGGACTTCAATTCCGTTGTCCTTTAGGTAGCGGATCGAGTTTTTTGCTTGGCCTGTGCTAATTCCCTTGTTAATAATGTCAAGACATTTTTGGATCGGGCTCTCGATTCCCATACACATGATGACACATCCCGCCTCTCGTGCCAGTTTTGCCAGTTCGGGAGTAACCCCGTCCGCTCGGCACTGGGCTTTCCAGATGACCCCGGTTCTTCCTATAGCTTCCAAATGAGTAATAGCCTTGTTTCGAGTCAAAGGAAGACAAATTTCATCCAGCAAATTAATCGCTTGAATCCCATAATCGCGTTTCAGATATTCAATTTCAACTTCAATTAATTCCGGTCTCCTAAACCGGATTCCCAACCCCAATTCCTTCGTTTTCGGCATATGACAGAAATGGCACTTGTAAGGACACCCCCTACTGAAAATGACAGTGGTGCTCAGAAGTTGTTCGTAACCGCTATTATTTTTGAGCGAAATTAAACCGGGGCGAGCTATAGTAGACTCAGGCAGATATTTTCGACTCGGACAAGGATAAAGATTGATATCCACCATCGAGTTCTGTTTATAGATCCGTTTGAGTTTTAGATCCATGGCGTCGTTTATCGCTCGTCTGATCAATTCCTCGCCGTCACCAATAATAAGGGCGTCGAATGTTTTCAGGCATTCCTCCGGAAACTCCATTGTATGAGGACCACCGGCAATATGCTTGGCCTTAGGGAAACGACCCCGTAGATTCTCGACAATCGAGACCTGCTCATTGTAATCCAAGGTGTAAACCGAATGGAGATAAACATCGCGCTCGGGAATGTGATAGAGGGCAAATCGTCTCTCTATGCCCCTTAGGTCAATCAAGGAAAGATTCAACCGAGGTCCGAAATGGGATTCCAAAACGGTCAATATTTGAAAATGAGTATGCGGATCACCCCTAAACGGGTCATGTAAATACTCGCTGCTTGGAAAAATAAATCCGACGGTCAACATAAGTTTACGCTTTAAAATTCAAAAAGGTGCAATCAGCGCCCAGATGCAAATAAGTCGTATCGCTTGTTTTCCTCGCTCCTATTTTTTGTAAACCAGCTCATGGTCTCCTTGATACCTTCCTCGAGGCTAATTGAGGGCTGAAATCCCGCGTTTCTAGCCCGGGATATATCCAATACCCTTTGCATATCCCCAGATGCCTTTGATGCGTCCCAAATCACCTCCGTTTTCGTCGGCAGATTATCCGCGATTATGGCAACAAGCTCTTTAATAGAGACGCCTACGCCGCTACCTAGATTCACGGGGCGTCTCTCGTTCGATTTGGCGATAAGCAGCATGCCCATCGCCGCGTCTTTTGCGTGGATAAAGTCCCTGATTTGAGAGCCGTCTCCCCATACCCGTAGCGGATTTTCGCCATTCACCACTCTCTTAATCAGAGAGGGAATAACCATTGCATTTTCCAATCCGAAATTATCGTAGGGACCATAAACGTTTGCAGGGCGTACAATCGAAATGTCCCCCCAGCCATATTCAATTCTATAAGCTTCCGCTTGGAGTTCACCCATGCGCTTCGCCCATCCAGCGAACTTGTCATTTTCGGAAGGGAAAGTCCTCCACACGTCGTCCTCGTAAAAGACATCTGCGGGTCCATAAACGGCTAAAGAACTTGTAAAGAGAAATCCCTTAACACCACATTGCCTCGCAGCCTCCATAAGGTTGGTATTGAATGTGAGGTGCGGGACAAAAAAACTAGCGGGCTTGGTCATCGTTACGGCTGGAGAACCCTTGACGCAGAGAAGATTGAATACGTAGTCTATGCCACGACAGCATGCCACGCAATTTTCAAAGTCCATAAGGTCCACTTGCCTGAAGTCGGCCTTCGGGTGAGCTCTAGAAGAATCATCCAGGGAAGCAATTCTTACCTCTGCTCCTTCGTCGATTAAAAGGTCTACGAGGGGGATGCCAATCAGACCCGTTCCCCCGGCAACGAGAACCTTTTTCTTGTTAAAGTCAAATATCAGAAATGGCCCTCCTTCTCCTGCCCCGCGGGACTCTGGCCGTAAAGATATGCCCCTTTTTTATTTCCGTACCAGACAACTTCTCTATACCAATCGTCCCAGCTCGACCACGTCTTGGTTGTACGATCTATCCGAAAACCATCGGGCTTTTCTTCAAGCGGTATCGCCGTGCCCCTCAACACAGCTTGATAAAACTCCCAAATATTGAACGAGAGAGTGAGCTCCAGGTCCTGCGTCTGGAAAGGAAGCTTAGTTAGACTTCGATTCAGTTCTATCGCCTCATGGAGAACAAGCGGTGGAATCGCAATGAATTTCTCGCCCAAAAAGCCTAGAAGAGCCTTCTCAGCCTCTTCGTAAAATGCATTCAGCTTATTTTCTCTGACTAGACTAATAAACATGAATTCATCTGCAGGCCACCAAAGATTCAAATACTCAGGAGCCGGACAAAACTCCTCACCTCAGTTTTGTATATGTCGAGCTTTCTCCAAAAAGAACGACCGTATTTCGGCAAGGGTCGGAAATGTATCCAGGCTGCCCTCGGAAAACACCCCTATAAGTTCGCGATAGTCTACAAAGCAGGTTTCGTGGAGTACAACCAGGGGTATCTGGAAAATTTTATCGAAATGAAGAAGCGCGGTCATCCAACAAAAAGCTCTGGTTCTTACCCAATCCTTCGGAGGCATCGTGCTTGTGGCGACAACTATACTAAAGGCAATAAATAACTTGACATATATCGAGGTTTAGTCGTAAACTCTATGCATGAAACCTCTCAAGATTTCTCACGCTGGAGTTACACGCAAAGCGTTGCTCGGCATG
>Ga0209343_10001983_pt1 | contig 27085 bp, 17 predicted proteins | sample RifCSPlowO2_02_FD_184026 | JGI IMG/M metagenome (GOLD analysis project Ga0209343, IMG submission 184026) | Groundwater microbial communities from Rifle, Colorado - Rifle CSP2_plank lowO2_0.2 (SPAdes) (version 2) | ecosystem: Environmental > Aquatic > Deep subsurface > Groundwater | place... | reverse complement strand
TGCCTATTCATTTACTGGTGTTTTCTTCCCAGAAGATCTAATTACTATTGTTGATGATGAAACAGTTGGAAAAGAACTTTATGAGCGCTATTGGATAGGCCAGTTTGGAACGTATAAGGCAGCGCATCGCGGTAAAATAAGCAAGCTTGATATCTATGAAACAATCTATCTAGTGAAACATGGGGGGCTTAGTCTGAAGAACTGCAAACTTGAAGATGTCATAGCTGCAGCAGATGAAAGAATAAAATACTTTGAAGATATGTACGAGGTCTACGAAGACTGGCGCAAGCGTGGATATGTAATAAAATCTGGATTTAAGTTTGGTACGCATTTTAGAATTTATTTCCCTGGCGCATCTCCAATACGCGAGGGCCCAGAATGGATGCACTCTAAACATGTTATCCATATTTTCTCCAGAAAGAGCAAGATGATTATTAGCGAGTGGGCGCGTGCTATCCGAGTTGCGCACAGCGTTAAGAAAACATTTATTCTTGCTATTCCTGGAAAGAAAACTGAGATTAAGGTTGACCCAAAGCATCCAAGACTTGATTTTCTAGCATATCACAGAAAAAAAGGTGGAATAGAAACACCAAAGGATGGAAAACCAAAATATCTAATGTATTCGCTTACAGAAGATGAGTATATTGGCGGTGAAGAACTTGCGAAAGCGCTTGCTGAATGCAAATATTTCGGATTAGAGATGATTATGGCAATAAGCGATAGAGAATCAAGCGTTACTTGTTATATGATTAAAGCAGTTAATTTGCCTGGAAGCGAATACGAGTATTTTGAAATAGAATGGGTTCAACCTTAGTTAAAGTGAATACTATGGAAATAAAAAGAACTTTCGGCAGTGATAATTTTGCAGGTGGACACCCAGATATTATCAAATCAATTATGGAAGCAAACAAAGGGCACGTAACAGCTTATGGAAACGATGATTATACAAAACGAGCAATAGATAAATTTAGAGAGCATCTGGGCGATGTAGATGTTTATTTTGTGTTTAATGGAACTGCAGCAAACGTAATCGGGCTTTCTGCAATGACGAAGCCATTTAATTCAATTATCTGCCCTGAAACATCTCATTTAAATTTACATGAAGCAGGTGCACCTGAAAAATATGCTGGTTGTAAACTAATAGCTATAAAATCAGAAGATGGAAAAATAACATCTGGGCAAATAAAAAAATATCTTAACGCTATAGGAGATCAGCATAGTTCACAACCTAAGGTAATATCTATTACGCAAGCAACAGATTACGGGACAGTTTATACATTGCAGGAAATGAAAGAGCTCGCAGATTTTGCACATAAAAATAATATGCTCTTGCATGTTGATGGGGCACGCATATGCAATGCGGCAGCTAGCCTAGGAGTTTCACTAAAAGAAATAACAGCCGGTATAGATATCCTTTCATTTGGCGGGACGAAAAACGGCATGTTGTATGGGGAGGCAGTAGTTTTATTTAATAGAGCATTAACAGAAAATTTCAATTTTATAAGAAAGCAGGGGATGCAGCTCGCATCTAAGATGAGATTTATTTCATGCCAATTCGAAGCTATGCTTTCGAATAATTTATGGCTTAAAAGTGCGCAGAATGCAAACGAAATGGCTAAGCTGCTAGCAAAAGAAGTTGAAAAATTAGGAATAAAAATAACTCAAAAAGTAGAGGCAAATATGGTTTTTGCAATTCTCCCAAAAAAGATAATCAAAACCTTGCAAGATAAATCCTTCTTTTATGTGATAAACGAAGAAATAGGAGAGGTTAGATTAGTTACTTCATTTGATACTAAGGAGGAAGATATTTGGAAATTTGTAAAAGAGGTAAAGAATTTAATATAGACCAGCTAATTATATTTATGAAATTCATCTCATTTACAACAGATTTTGGCGCTGGCTCGCGAGGCAATGGAGTGCTAATGGCTGTTGCATTAAAGATTGCACCTGACGCGCACGTGGTTCATTTTGCAGATGTAGAAAGCTTTAACATAAAGAGCGGAGCGCGTATCCTTGAAGGTATCTCGTATTTACCTGTTGGCAGTCATACTTGTGTAATTGATCCGGGCGTTGGAACAAAAAGAATGGCTATTGCAATAGAAACAAACCGTGGTGACTATCTGATTGGACCTGATAACGGAGTGTTATTGCCAGCATGCGAATTTCTGGGCGGGATAAAAAAAGTCTTTGAGATTGCTAATGAGGATTATATGCTTAAACCAGTTTCTCCAATATTCCATGGCCGCGATGTTTTTATGCCAGTTGCTGCGCATCTGGCAAATGGAATAGCAATAGAAGAACTTGGTAAGGAATTAAAGGCTAGCGAACTTACTGCTGCACCTTATAAGAATGCACAGATAAAAAACAAAAAGATCGAATGCGAAGTTATTCATATAAATAAATTTGGTTCGCTCTTCATAAATATTTTAGGGCTAACAATGGAAAAGTTTGCATCGCTTGGTAAAATAATTACTATAAAAACAAAAAACAAAAAAATCTCGCTTCCATATAAGCGAACATTCGGAGAAGTAGAAAAAGGAAAACCAATAATTGTAAATGATGACTTTGGTCGCGTAGAAATTGCAATTAATCAAGGAAGCTTTGCAAATAGGTTTAAGATAAAAATTGGAGATAAACTAAGTATCGCTTAAAACCAATAATAACAACATTTTAAAATGCTTGCTGATAAATACAATTACATGCACAAACAGAAGTCATTAACCGACAGAAGAAAACAGCTAGTTTTAGATATTGCTAGAAGAGTTACTCCACTATTGGAAGACAAAATGAAATTAGAAGTACCGAGAAGATTTGAAGAAGGAGAAAATTGGATTGTTGGTAATCCCACAGCTTATAATGCTGAAATAATAAACTATATCATATTTGAATTAGGAATGTTTGAGCATGAATTATTTACAAGTACTGAAAGAACTAGGAGATTTAGAGAATGGCTTACAAGTTGCAGGGATATTTCTGTTGCCATGTCAGAAACAAGAGCAGAATTAATGGATTTTAGAGGGGTTTTAATAAAATTAAGTGAATTTTGTGCAGGAATATCTCAGTCAATAGATTCGCGAGGTCTTTTCAATTCCAGATTAAATAAAATCTTTTTAAATGAACGAAAAATAAGAATGAATATAAAAGCTGGATTACCATTTAAAAGAGATGAAGCAGATGTTCAACATCCAAACCATGTTTTAGCTTGGGTTATTGCACATGAATTAGCGCATGCAACGCATTATCTTCATTTTCCTAGACATTTTGATATGAAAGAGGCTGCAAGAGGGCTAGAATACCTTAGAATTAAGAATTATTTAGAAGAGGTTGCTGAATTTTATGCTGATACAACAGTAGGAGAACAATTGGCAACAAGAGAACTAGCAGTTAGTGACGGTCATAAGTTTATGATACATGTTAAACCTTATTGTGATAGCCCATTAGTTGCTACAGCACGAAGACTTCCAACACAAGAAGAACTAGCGAACCCGCAACTATACATTGAAAGGTATTTAAGAGCTGTTGCATAATTATTTCAATCAGATAAGGGGCCCGTAGCTCAGCTTGGACATTTCAAAACTCGAGATCCGAGACTGGAAACCAAAAAGAGCGGCGCCGTCCTAAGGCGTAGGTCACGAGTTGTACTTTTTACCTAAAAGTACATGTGAATTCAAATCTCATCGGGCCCGTTTTTTTCTTATGACTGCACTTCGGGATTTTCAGGCTTAACCCTTTCACCACTTTTTCTTCTGAAATAAAGATAAAGCGAGGCAACAATAACAACTACCATTATGACTAAGAAGTTCCTGGCTTTCTCATCTGATAATATTATTATAATCTTCTTTAGAGGATCAGCACTATCAAAATCAATTGATGCTGTTGATGTTTTCGAGGATACCAAGATATTGCCACGAAGCAGGTTTATCTTGTGATCTCCTCTATTCTTAGCAAGAAAAGTCATATCTCCATTGGCATCAGTAACAAATTTTGTTTTATTTCCATTAGGATCTTCTATAGTTATTTCGCATTTAGCGCAGGGTTTACCATCTTCATATGCTTTTATTCTGGTATTTTCACTCACATTTGTTTTATCCGGAACAACTAGCTCATATGTCCTATCTTTACATATATTCTCAGAACAGCGTTTGACTACACTGCAATCACTATCCTTGCAACATTCATAATTTACCCATTTATGATCGCTCGGATAGCCGCATTCTCCCTCTACTTTTTCGCACTTATATTCTGATGCATTACAAAACTCATTATCTTCACAATATATATCCTCCTTACATCCAATACATTGCAATTTATTGATATTTAGTATTTTTGAGAATAGCGGGTAATCCCTAAGATTAATAGTGTGCTGACCATCTGGAACATTTTCAAAGGTTATGATCCCATCAGCATCAGTAGATTTAAATTCTGAGTTATATCCACTTCCTACTAAGCTGACAGATGCCCCTTTTAATTTTTTTCCGTTTGCATCACTAATTTTAACTAAAAGTAGATCAGGGCACACCAATATATGGTCTAATTTTATGTCACCGCAGTTATCTTTATCTGCAGTAAATGATGTTGTAGCATAATTGCCAGACTCATCCTTAGCTACAATGGCATAGCTTCCTTTTTCAATGTCTATTCTTGCAATACCCGAATTATCTGTTGACGCGTACCAAAGTTGATTAGTAAGAGAACTATCACTATATACAGTAACTATCCCGCCAGCAATTGGATTATTGTTTGCATTCTTAAATTGCACTAATAATTTTTTACATTGATAGTCAACAGCCAAGCTACTATATGCTGGGCAATAAGAAAAATCTATTTGTTGGCTTATGGATTTTTGGCCAATATCACTGTAAAATGCATCTATTTTATATGAACCTGCAACAACGTTCTCATATAAGACCTTGCCAGACCCATCAGTCTTTTTTGATGATGCTGGTCCATTTGGCCCAGTAAGCGCAATGTCTGCACCAATCACTGGTTCCTTTGTTTTATCGTTTGTAACCGTAACAGTAATACTACGATCGCAAGAAGGATTTGCTTCTATATTGAGTAGGCATTCTGGACCATATGAAAATTTTTTCAGCTCTTTTTTAATCGGATAGGACGAAGGTGGGTCTATTTCTACATAAAAACTATTCTTATCATCTGCTGGGCCAACAAATGCCTCTCCATTGAGATCAGTAGTAGCACTATTTATTAATTTATTACTGGAATCGTATAGATTGACTACAACATTTCTCATAGGATGGTCATCTGAGGATTTTACAGTTGCCTTAACATTATTATTACAATCCAGTTTCGTATCAAATACAATATCCTTAGAACACTCGTCATAAATAAGGTCTTGTTTTGCATAACCGCATTCTGCTGCATAAGTAGGTTGATTTATTGCATAAACACATTGATCTGTGGAAGGACTACACTGATTAGTTGAAGAGCTAGCCTTACATGCTACGCTTACAGTATAAGTCCCTTCTGGAATGCCATTATAAGTAAGTTCACCAGAATCACCTGTTATATCTTGCGTTGAGTCTGGTCCTTGTATATCAACATATGCGCCACTGAGCGATTGACCCGTGTCCAAATTTGTTACCCTTATCCCCGCAGTATTTGGGCAGTCTATAAATCCTGTAATATTAACACAAACTGCATACTCGCATGAGCCTGATGCAAAAGAAACAACAGAAAAAGCAACTAGAAACAAGCTAAGCAAGAATAAACGCATGATAGTAGTATATCGCTTTATAATAAAAAGTTTAGCATAGGGAATATTTATTATGGACTTGTTTGCTCTGGAGTCTCAGGCTTAACTTTCTCTCCACTCTTTCCTCTATAATGCAAATAAAGTAATGCACCAATAATAACAATAACTATTACGATTAGCCAGTTTCTAATCTTCTCATCAGATAACAAAGCTATAAGCTTTTTTAGAGGATCCTCTGAACCAATTTCAACAGATGCTGTTGAAGTTTTTGAGGCAACTACTGAACTCCCACTAAGCAAATTTAATTTGTAATTACCACGATGTGGAGTAAAAAAGGTTGCTTCTCCATTTTCGTTTGTAGTAATCCTTGTTTTATTTCCACTTGGATCTTCTATAGTTATTTCGCAATTAGCACAAGGCTTACCATCTTCATATGCTTTCACAGGGACATTATCACTTACATTAGTCTGCGAAGGTACAACTATATCATATTTTTTCTCTTTACAAACATTATTGTCGCATTTATAACCTGTTTTGCAATCGCTGTCCTTGCAGCATTCGTAATTTACCCATTGATGCTCCTTAGCATAGCCGCATTCTCCTTCTACTTTTTCGCATTGATATTCTGAAGTATTGCAGGATTCATCAGTTTTACAGATATTGTCATTGCTACATCCAACACATTGTGATTTATCAACTTCGATTGTTTTGGATATGGAAGCGCTTCCACTACTACCGCTAACAGTATATGACCCAGAAGGAACGGTATCAAAGGAAGCAATACCGTTTGCGTCAGTTGATTTAAAATCTGACGGACGATTGCTTCCGACTAGCGATATAGAAACACCTTCAAGCGAGTTCCCAGCACTATCAGTTAATTTAATCAAAAGCAGATCAGGGCATACGAAAACATGATCTACTTTTATATCTTCACAACTATCTTTATCTGCAGTAAATGATGTGGAGGCATATGCAACAGAATCATAACTTGCAACAACAGTATAGCTTCCTTTTTCAATTTCAATTACAGCAACGCCTCGTTCATCTGTTTGTGCAGAACCAAGTGGGCCCGCAAACGCAGTATCACCTGATTTGTATACAGTAACAGTTCCGCCAGCTATTGGAGTTCCATCCGTATTCTTAAATTGCACTAATAATTTTTTACATGTGTATTCTACAGTTAAGACCCCAGCTCCACAGTCTTCAAATGATATTTTTTCTGATCTTGTTTTTTGGCCAACATAAGGATGATAAACAGCTATTGAATATGTGCCTGCATCAACATTATTATAAACCACTTGACCATCTTCATCTGAGGTTAGCTTTTTTCCAATAACAAATCTATCGGTTCTAGTTAGCGTAACCTCTGCATTTGCAATAGGTTGCAGGGTTTTATTATTTACAACAACAATTGAAACGCTGCGATCGCAAGATGGATAAACATGCGTATCTATCAGGCATTCTGCACTGTAAGAAAATGTTTTCTGCTCTTTTTTCTTATTATAAGGCGAAGCTGGGATTACTTCTACATAAAATGTTTGCTTATCATTTGCAGGGCCAACAAATGCCTCTCCATAAGAATCAGTTGTATCACTGCTTATTAATTCATTGTTAGAATTGTATAAATAGACTAATGCATTTGCTAAGGGTTGATTGTCTGCTGCACTCTTAACAGTTACTTTTACATTATCATCGCATTGTAGCTGGGTATCTACATATATATCTTTAGAACATTCGCTATAGGTTAGGCTAGTTGATTTATACTTATAGGGGTTTGGTGGGGAAACTGATACATAATAATTACCTGGAGTTGCACCTGTGAAACTCACTTCTCCATTACTATTCGTTGTTCCATATAAAGATGGTCCTGGACCAGTTGCAATAACTGATGCTCCGCTAATTGGCGCACCAGTTGATGCATCTGTAATTTTTATGACCCAGGTATTTGGACATTCTGTTCTAGCATTAATACTTATTTCCGATGTTGCAGGACAACTATAACAATATTGTGGGTAATACTGTGGACTATACTCGCACTGAGGGCTGCCTCCAGTACAACCTTGAGAAACCGCCTCTGAGGATGTTAAACAGTATGGTCGATTAGAAGGACAAGAATCACTTAAAGGAGCAGATATGATACTGGATATAGCAAATAAAAATAAAGCAATAAATAATAATCGCATATATAATTTTATGAACAATATATAATAAAAATGTTGCATTGGGCAATGAGTCGTGAGCAATGGGCAAAAACGTTCGTGGCTCAAGGCTGATAGCTCACTGCTCAAGGCAGTAGATACTATGATTCCTGAATTATCCAAATTATTAATTTCATCCATCGAGAAAACGCTTGAAGACCGAGTAGCAATAGCATTTTCTGGTGGATTAGACAGCTCGCTAATTGCGCATATTGCAAAGCGAAGTGCAGATGTAGAATTATTTTGCTGTGGCACTGAGAAAAGCGAGGATATTATTTATGCAGAAAAGGCAGCAGGTTTACTTGGGCTATCATTATATAAAAGCACACTTAGTGAGCAAGAGATTCTCGAGCTATATAAAAAATGCCATACAATTGTACCTAATGATTTGCTAAAGGTAGAACTGCTTGTTCCAGTTTACAAGGTTGCTGAGGAAGCGAAAAAACGTGATCATAGTGTATTGTTATTTGGATCTGGAAGCGAAGAGCTCTTTGTTGGTTATGAAAGATATTATCGATATAAAGAAGAAGGAAAGGATTTGGATGCTATTTTACAAGAAGAATTTAAAACATTAGTAAATCGCGAGATCGCTTGGGTAAAAAAAGTTTGCTATAAGCTTGGCCTAGAAGCAAGATTTCCATTTTATAACCAACAATTAGCTGATTTTGTTTTCAAAATCCCGCTCGAGTTACGTATGGAAGAAAAGGAATTAAAAAAAGGATTATTGCGCGAGGCTGCGAAATTGCTAAGCTTGCCGGATTTAATGGTACAAAGAAAAAAACGAGCAATGCAATATGGAAGTGGAGTGCATAAGATTTTACTTAAACATGCAAAGGATTTGAGTAAATAGATTATTTCGCATTCGCTTTATGCGCTGCTGCCTTTTCCGCTTTCTTTTGCTCGCGGCGGGCTAGCTCTTCATGCAAAGCTTGTTTAAACATTACCTCGAATTGCTTCCATGCCTCTGCAAAATTAACATAGCTGTCTTTTTCTAAACTAGAAATAATTTTATTTGCACCAGAATTAACGCGAAGTACAAAATCCAATTCAAGCAAATATTTATCATTAAGCTCCTGGCTTGTTTTAAATATTAAATGATACATCTTGCCTTTGAAGAATGCCTGCAGGATATACTGCTCTGGCGGAATACCTGTTTCCTCGCTTCTGCGCGCAAGCGCAGGTGGAACAAACGCAATATCCAATTCTTTTTCCAGTTTTCCAAGATCAACTTTAGTTAGATCATTCATGCTTGCCTCTGGATTGCGCAGGAATTTGCATTCTAATATGCATTTATCAATTGCATCCGCACCGCGAAAGCGGAATGTTTCAACAAACTCGCGCTTTTCCATATCGCTTTGATATTCAAAACCAAGAACGCGGTACATCCTGCCAGAACGGCCAAACCTGAATTTCTTTAAGAATGTATATCTATCAGTAGCGTACATGCTGTCTGCAGGAATATGCCAAACAAGTTCAAATCTGTCTTGCACATTTTTCAGTGATTCAGCATGAAGATTATAAAGTAAGAAAACACCAGGCTGCGTATTCAAAATATTAATAACACCTTTTAGCGCAACGCTAGATCGTACTTCGTTAATTATAATTGCAGCATCACCTAAACGTAAAGATGCATTAGCCATTGCAATAAGATCCAAACCAGCAGTACCACCAGGTCCGCCTTCTTCACGATCACTGCTCTGCACACGGCCAGCATCTATATCAAAATTTCTATTTCTATAAGCAAGAATTGGAATCTCTTCTATATCCTGTAATGCAACAATTCTTTTTTTAGTGCCAATGGCAGTAATCTTCGCTGCTGTAAATGATGTTTTACCTACGCCTTTTAACCCTAATACAGCTTCGCTGCAGCCTAAGCTAACAAGCACATCATCATATCCAGCGTAGAAAGGTGAAAATGATTTGAAGAAAAGATATTGCGCGTATGTAAATGGCTTTTCTTTCATTATACGCAGCGCACCTTGATACTCGCCAAATGTAGCAGCAGGATGCTGTAAATGGCATCGCATGCTCAAACGCTTAACAACAACATCAGCTACTGGTGAGGTTTCATCAAACTTTATATCTCCTAATGTAAGCAATGCATTCTTGAATGCACGTGCAAGCATTTCTGCATTATAACGCAGTAGTGTTCTGCAATGGCCATATTTAACATGCTCAATTGCAATGGGCTTATTATTTGCAGTGTATATATCAGTTATATTCTCATTATCCAATGCTAGATTTTCTACATGCCCACCTAATCCAACAACCCATGCTGCTACCTCTCTGCCCATTACCTGCGCTTCGCGTGGTGTTATTTTTTCTCCATCAAGAACTGCTTTGTCTAAAAAGAACTGTCTATAATCCCTCGATTTTAATGGCATGATAATATTGTAATTAATTGCCTCGAATGATTCTTTCATCTGACCTTCGATGTGCTGCTTAAGCAAACCTTTTAGATAAGGACTCAATGCTTCTAAAATAGGATTTGTCTGTGCGTATATGAGCGCATCGCTACCAGATACTTCATATAACTGCACCTCATATCCATAAGCTAGTTTATAATGCGCATCTGGCTCGCTAAGCGGTTTTGCATCATGAGGGAGATTAAAAATTAGCAAATCAACATAGTCAAGCAGACCAAGATCAGTTAACGATAAAAATGCAGCACGAAAATCCCCTGTTTTCTTTACTAGATCATACATTTTTGTTACAGAAAAAACCTTTAGTATGTTTACTAAAAGTCCTTTGAATTTTTGATGGCCTGCTATGAACACCTGTTTTTCTGGAGGTTCTTCTTTATATCCGGTAATCAGGCGCTCAGCTGATAATGGACTAATAAGCATTTCCTCGTAAAACCTTCTAAGTAATTTTTTTCTAAAATCAAATGCTGGGTCTTCTTTTATTCCATAGATATCTGTGCGTAAAAGCAGCTGTTCTATTTGCTTAATTACATCTGCATATTGTGTTAGCACTGCTGCCCTGCCTTCATCTAATTCAATTACCATCTGCTCCTTATAGCGGATTGTTTTTATCTCAACATCCTGCGAAGAAAGATCTTTTAGATGAAAGTTGATAAACTCTGGAGATGCAAATTCAAACGGGCATTTGGACATATCGACTACTGCGCATGTTCCTTCCAGATATAGTTGACACATAAATTAGTCTAAACATACAGAATTTTTAAAGGTTATTAATTAGACAAAATTTTCATTGCCCACCATATCAATTAAATCAAGTGGAAGCCCCATTAGTTCTAAAAGTTCTGTAACTACTGCTTTTGTTAGAAATGAATTTCCTGCTCCAGTTAGTTTTATTTTATGCCCAAGTAATCTGGTCGGATCTGATAATAGTTCAGGATCTACCCCACTTGAAAGTAATAGATGTCTAACACCGGGTTGATGTAATTCTAGTAATTCTTCCACTTCTTTATAATAGATTTGCAGAAATGCATTTTTCTTTTTACCTACGGTGCCAGTCAATCTAACCCTAGCTAAAAGCCTTCTGAATCTGTTAACAGCATCATTGTAATAATCATCAGGAGTTTGGTTGTACGTTTCAACATATATATCAAACATCCTTCTTGCTGTGCCAATTGGGATAAAGGTGTCATCTCCAGCTTCAGGTTTTTGAACCTTGCCAAAGGCTTTTCCGATTTTGCCCCATGTTGCTCTAATTTTTTCAACTGAAGGTGGATCTTCATCTTCAGCTAGGCCAAATACATCAGCAACCTGCGCCATAGCGCTATCAAAATATCTTTCAAGGCCATCTAGTATGGTTGGATCACTAACAAGTTTTGCAACAAATGTTTCAATAGCTTGTTTTTTTTGCATGCAACCCGAACATGTTTTTAGGTGTATTGAAGAATATAACCTAGCTTCTTCTGATTTTGATTCATCTATTGCAGTTAGAACTAATGCATCTAGAACAGAATGCACTCTTGGTACTAAGTCTGGGTTGTTTACCATCAAAAATATACCTAGTTGGGAAGACAACATATATCTAAGAAGAAATCTACACTCCCAATAAGTTTGATCTCCTTTTGCCTTTACTGCTGCTACAGCTAGTTTTGCATCTGAACTTCCTGAATATCCTTGTGTTATTTCTTTAAAGCGTCTAAGTGCTTCTGGGTCATCTCTGCAAAGTCCAATTATCGTTTCGTCGATTACTGCTTGAGGCACCCTAGTGCGTAATCTAGGCACTTGGAACGTATGAATTGGAGGAAGTATTAGCTTTGACCTAGGCATATAAACCCATTAAAATGTATAAGTGATAACGTTTATAAAGTGTTGTAAATAAAATATTTGCATGGCTAAAGTTGCTGTTTCTAGGGCTAGTGAGAATACTGCATTAGCAGCTGCAAGGGATCGTGCAAATAGAACTAGCTTGAGGTCTGTTGTTGATAATAAAGATGCATTGATAGAAACAATAGTGCATACATCTGTAGAGTTAAGAAGGACAGTTGCGTGCGCGTTATTAGTAAACAGAGTTGATGGCATAGATGCTATGCGCAGAGTTATGCAAAAAAGACATGGCATAGAGAATCATAGAAGGGAAATAGAACAGACTGTATGCATAGCACTTAACACCCAAAGAAACTGCATGCGACTGCGCGAAAGCGAGTATGTAATGCTTGCAATGTATGGCGCGCCAACCATTGCAAATGCTGCAATAGACGATTTAGTTGCTACAAATGATGAACGAGCATATTATGAACTATTTATTATATCCAAAAAAGCAAGGGCAGGAGAAGCACGAGTGCATGCTAGTACTGCATTAGGTAATATGTCAGTAGCAAAAGAGATTGCTGACAGACTGCTTATGCTAATGGAAGCAGAGCTTCTAACGCTTGATCATGTATTTGTTGATCTGGAAAAACCTGATGTAGAGGTCAATGATAAACGGCTTATAGGATTCTTTCGCAGGCTTGTAAAGGAAGAGCAACTATACTACCACCACTTAGATACTGGCCTTGCGTACATGCCACTTTTAAACGCGCTTTTGGAGATGGGTGCTGATGGCGTTAAGGTAAAAACTGCATTAGACCGAATTTTATATGTAGAAAATATGGGCGATATAGCAAATGCATACATGAATGTTAGTGAACCTTTAGAGTCATGGCTTGATAGAAATCATCCTGATGTTCTTAAACTGATAAAAGAATGGATCAATGTTGTCCTCAGGGTAATAACAGACAGCAAATATGGGCGAATAAAGGAGATAATCCCACCAAAACTTATAGACGCACTAACTGTGGAAAAGGTCTTTTTGGCATTATGCCCTGAGACATTTAAGCAAGAGATTGAAAGAGTATTAGCAAGCCAACAAGAGATACTTAGTTCTGATTTGCTTACACCAGCTGAAAAACAAAGAGTTACTGGCATTGATGAAAAATTAATTAGATATGGATTAAATATGGGCCTTCTTGTCAGCGCAAAATCAGATGGTGGATTACCTGAGATACTAGCTGCCATACCTGCATTTGAAAAGCTAGGTGAAGGTGGTCCAGAGGAAATTGCTGATAGGGTTGCAACACGATTAGTAATAAGAAGGGTAAGAAGATTCCAGGTAAAACCAGCTGAATTTGAACGCGCGAGGCAAGAATTAGAAGAGCGACTTGCAATGGTGGAAAGAATGATTAGGGAAACGGAAACAAAGGGGGAGACTGAACATGGCAGTTAGCATAGAAAGCCTTAGGATTGCTGCTAATGCATACAGAAAAAGCATTGCGCAGATGAGAGCATTTAGGCTATTCCATGAACAATTCTCCAGAAGAGAACTTGACGCAGAGCCGGTGCATCGCCTTGATTTTTATCAGTCTATACGAGTGACTGCATTAGTCAACAAGAGGCGCATTTTGGTTGCTGATGGTACTGGTACTGGAAAAACTCCTACTGCTGTTGGCGGCGCAATTGCATTGCTGGAAGAAAAAAGAAACACTGATCCAAATAAAACATTAAGAGTATTAGTAGTCTCTCCAAATATAGGTGTAGAGGCAACATGGACCAGGGAAAACATTAATGGCTATGCATCATGGGTTGGTTGGGGAAAAGGAGATAAAGAGTTAACTGTATCAAATGTTGAGAGAAAAACTACAAAAAAAGACGGGAAGAGAAAAAGTGAGATAGTTGGGTTGGAGGGAAATGGAACTATACATTTTACTGTGTTGAATATAGAAAAATTCAAGGGAGAGCATGATCATTTTAAGCCGAGGGTTATATTAAAGACAGTATTAGAACCATTAAAGAGACAAAAATTAATAACAAAAGAAGAACTAGAAGAGTTATATGGAATTCTAACAGAGGCAAAAGAAAAATATATGGATGATGAGCTTGACGAATGCAAAGAATTAGTAGAAAGATTCCATAGAAGATTTGGAGAAATAATGGAAAGGCACAAGGAAAGCAAAAAAAAGGAACATAAAGATTACACAGAACTAATGGCTGATGCAGTGCAGTATAAGCTATTAGCTGTTTTAGATGAAGCAAAAAGGAAAGAAAACGAATACCTAAGGCCACTACTTGATCAGGATTTTGATTTGATAGTTTTGGATGAATCGCACAACTTTGCAAATCTGAAGAGTAATTCAACACAAAATGTAAGACTTATACTAGATAAACATAGAGACAAGCACTTGCTATTGCTAACTGCAACGCCAATAGCGAACCATGTACATGATATTGGATTTATTCTTAATGCGCTTCAGCCAGATATATTCCCTGATCCAGAAGGATACCATTATGACCAAAATCCTGATGCACTAAGGCAATTGGTTGAAAGTCAACAAGTATTTAGAATTAAGCTAAGAGAACTAGGTATTCCTGAACCAGAGGAAACAGAAGAAAAAGTAGAACTTACAGATGCTGAAGCAGATCTGCAATTTAACATGTGGCGCAGAGCGCTCGGCATATATAAATTAACAAAAATGCGTATAGGCCTTATTAATCCAGAATTGTTAGATCCTAATTACAAAGGTGAACGAAGCAAGTTCAAGAAAGCCAAGGAAATAGTAGATGCTGCCTTAAAAAATGGAAGAAAGGTAGTTATTTACAGCTATTATGTGCACGAAATACTCCCAGAGTTACAAAAATACCTAAAGGTCAAACTCATAATAGAAGAGTTGATGCCATTTCTGAAGAAAGCTGATCTAAATAGGCAGGATGCATTAGAAAAAATTGAAGCTTATCTAGATGCGCTACTAAGATTAGAGGATTTACGGGCATATTTAAAAGCACAAAGAATGAAGCCTGGTGACATAGAAGGCTTGCTCGAATTTTGGAAAGAGGGTACTGAATTTAGCAAGGTTACAGATATTTTAAAATCTGCAAAACTTAAAGACAAGGTAATAGCTGAAATAGGTATATGCTGGAAAAAAGGCGGAAAGGCAATCACTGATTTTGATAAATATACGACACATAGAAGAGATGCTAATGAAATAAAGACGCAACTAGTCCGTGCGCTTAAAGAAAAAGAAGATGAAATATTAAGGATAGATAGCGATACACCGACAAGGCCAACCAAAAATGGTGTGCCAACGCGTGCGAAGATTGCAGAAACATTTAGAACAAGTGAAAAAGCCAGGGTAGCAATAATCTCTTCAGTTGCAGGTGAGTCAATAAGCCTTGCACCTGGCGAAACACCTGTAACACTCATAAATCTCGAGCCGCCAATATCTATTCCAAAATGGGAACAAACCATTGGGCGTGTTTATAGACGAGAACAAAGGGCTAATGGAAATGGAAATGGCGCATCGCACATTAAGGTTCACACACTTGTTTCGCATAGCAAGCGCTTAACCGAACTTATGCGCAACTACGTAGAAGACCTTGCAGTTGAAGGCATAGAAGCAGAAAAGTTTGAGGCAAGATGCATAGATTGGGGGCTATTCCAATTACTTAGATACAAGAGAGGTCTTGTGGAAAAAATGTTTGATGGAGACTTAACAAGTAAAGAAGACCAAGAGATATATGACCTCACTGAAAAAGGCGCAGAGGCATTCTTACAAGCATCGGTATTTTCATCATTCTTAAGGATGCCAGCATTCCAAGTTGTTATACTAATAGATAATATTCTTAGAAATGGAGGTAGTGCGTTTATAAAAGATTGGATGAGCAAGAAGGAACAGGGTCTTAAATATGCTGAAAAATATGAAGAAGGTTGGGAAGGCTCGCTTTCACAGCATACATTACAGCTAATGCGAAGCATATTGCATAGAAATTATACACCCACACTGGAAAGAGAAGGCAGCATAGTTGATATTGGTGGTGCTGCTGCTTATACCTCTAGGGTTCTCAGAAGAAATACAACTGTTGTTGATTTAAACGAATTTGCATTTGGTATTGGAAAGAAAAAATCAGAAGATGCAGGACTAGATAACAAATTTATCCATGCAGATATGCTTCAAACCGGTTTGCCAGATGCTAGTGCAAAGATAGTTACTGCATCATACTGTTTGCACCATCTTAAGCAGAATGGAAATACTAGACAGGTTGAAGAGGCGTTGCTAGAATTTAACAGGATAATGCAAAAAGACGGCTTACTATTTATAACATTCCCATGGAGTGCCAGACTAGGAGAGCGTAGGGATGGTGAACTGAACATGGAGGCATTTAAACGCAGCATGGCACAGTATGGCTTTGAGGCATTACCAGAATCAGATGTTTATAGGGGAATATTTGAAGATGATAAAAAGAGCAGACAGATATTGTTAATAGTTGCAAGGAAAAAAGAGGATTGCAATGGAAGAAAAGATGGCTTGGCAAAAGACTTTACAGTATATAGCAATGAACCAAAGGAAAAATGGACTGTTGACAGGCAAAAAACAAGAATGTCTAATACAGGTGGCAAGCCACGTGTTAAGCCACGTGATATAGATGGTAGAGAACCTGAAGAAGAAAAAAAGAAGGTTAAAGGATTTGAAACTGAAGACGGAAAGGGGAAAATAGAATTAGCTTAGTAATTGGTTGTTGGTAAGTGATTGGTAATTGGTACGTGGTTGTTGGTTATTGGTAGTTGGTAATTAGTAAACGTTGCCAAGAACCAAAAACTAATAACTAAAAACCAAGAACTAATAACTAATTAGTGTTTTACAATCTTAACTGAAACACAAGGATAAGTATCTCCTTTTACAACTACATCGCTCTCTTTTCTGAAAACTAGCTCATCGCCTACTTTTAGAGTTGGATGAGCTTTGAAGAATGCTGTTAAACCACTTATATAACCATCTGGGATTCTTACTACGTGCTTTGTACTAGCATCACGAATTACAAAATCAGCCTTTGGTTTTGGGAAAAATGGTTTTACTGCTGCTGGAACAACTAACACGCCATAATGCGCACCCCACGAAGGGCTCTTAGCCTTTTTAGCTGGTGGCAATGTTATGCTTACTGTTCTTTGTGCTGGTGCACTTCCTACAACCTTAAGATCATAACAAGGTCTCTTAACATTTTTTCCAGTACCGCTATCTTTAACTGTTACATCTGCTACTCTTGTAAATACAAGCTTTTCTCCACCTTTAAGCTCAGTATGTGTTTCGAAAAATTTGTTGAAACCACTTAAATAGCTGCCAGGTACACTTACCTCTTCATAAACTTCTCCTTTGCATCTAACTACAAATTTACCATTGGCAAATGGGTTATTATTTCCTACAGTAAGTGCCTTATATTTACTCCAAGATACATGACTTTTCTCACCTGGAGCGTCAAGCCTAACCTCAATATCTTTTCCAACTACAGTTACGTTTCTATGATATTGACTTTTAGTATGTGCTGCTGTTTTTGGTGCTACTGGTACTGCAGCTGGTGGCTTAGCTAATTTGCCATCTCCTTTCCCAGTTCCTCTTAATTCAACTGTTTGACCTGATGGTTGAGCAGAATTAGTTAATTCTACTCCTCTTACGCCAGTCATTACAGTTTCTAGCAATACACCTGCTCGACCCATAACTTTAAGATGAACTGGCCCTATTCTTGGCGCTACAACAGAAACAGGGCCTTCAGAAATATATAATCTTCTAGTTGGTTGTGCCATGTTTGTATAATATATGGCACAGGCTTTTTAAATGTTTGTTTCAATAGAAAAAGCTGCTTCTTAGGCAAATTATAACTGTTGCGATGCCACGTCGGACGTTCGGGGATTTAGCATCCTTAAAATTCTTGCTTTTAATTCACCAAGGTCTTTTTCTCTTAGTGAGACTCTACCATCCAAGGCCCCAATTAATTCCCCGTAGTTTCTAACTTCTGCTTTGGGCTGAGCATCTTGTACATCACAAAACTCTGCTAAAAGTCTAGATTTTTCAATACGCAAGGACAACACATCATCATGTGCTTTTTTAAATATTCTAACTAATTCTGCAAGCTCGCGCTGTTTTTGCGCTGGCATGCCTCTTAGCAATTTTCTTGATTGTAATGTAGTAGGATTTTCTAAAGCACCTGAAAGCGCATTAATAGTTAAAAATTGTAAACGCATAATTATATTATTTAACACTTAGGTTTTTAAAACTACCCAAAACGCCAAAGTCCAAAAAGCCTGGCGACAGGTCTTGAAATTGCACTATCTGGCATTATATTTAGAACATCTAATGGTACTTCTAGATTAACTAGGATCTCTCTTGCCTCTTTTTCTTTGAAACGAACACTGCCATGTTTTGCACCTATTTCCAAAACATCACGCTTCCAATCAACAACAAAACGTCCATAGCGATCTGATAAATATTTATAAACATCTAAACCAGTCTTTACCTTCTTTTGATCATCAATAGACTTTATTATGGAAACTATACGCATGGATAAAAAACTTGCTGATAACAGTAATTGATCAAAGCCTTCTATACCTAATCTACTAATATATGCTCGAACCTCACCTGAATTTAGCTCTCTTATAAATTGATCAACAAATTTTCTAGTATCACCTAATTCCCTTAAAACTTCCCTAGTCCTTAAACCAGATATTCTTGCAGTACAGCAAAAAAACACATCATGCATAAGTTGGGAGCTTAACTCAACATTATGAACCTCTCTAAAATATCTGTATAGAAACTCTTCTCCGATTTGATCTACTAGATCAGAAGAAATCCATGCATCTACGTCGTGCATTTCAACTATTTTTCTTCTTAAATTATCCTTTATTTCAACTTTTCTCTTTTCTTTAGCCTCAGCCTCTGCCAATTCAAATAAAGCACTTAAACTTGCATTCATCCTATCAAGTTCTGGATCAATTAATGCTATTGATTCATGGCATAACCTAGTTGCAGCTCTTATAGATTCAATACTGCCATCTGCCTCTTGACAAGATGCAATAATTGCTTCTGAGATTGTAACCCTAATCGCCTTTGCACGTGGGCCAACCCCAATAACCTTTTCTCTCCAGCCTTCACCTGAGAATAAGTCTAAATCAGCACGCAGGCCAGCCAATCTTTGTAGCTCTATTTTATCATTTCTTGCCTTTGCCTTATCTGCAGCATCTTTAATTAGTCTTTTTAAATTTTTCTTACTAGCACTGACCTTTGCTATTCTTTGCTCTAAAACTTGTAATCTTGTATTATTAGCCATAAACAAACATTAAGTATAAAAGAATTTAAATTATTATGCCTCTGCCTCAGAAACTTCTGGCCTACCCTTTAATCGATCAATAACTGGGTGTAACTCTGCAAGTATTTTTCTTCCAGTTTCATTTCTAGTATGCAGATCTATTGCGTAAGTGCGCTGACCATCTGATAAAAGACCAACGCGGGTTAAAAAGCGTAGTGATCTATCTGGGTCTAAGCCATTTTTCCTAAGATTTTCCTCAACAATGTTTTTACTCATACCTCTGTTTCCAACTGCTGCCTTTGGACTATGTAACCTAAATACAGATAAAAGCATTGTTGCAACATCCTGTGATGAAAAGACCCCGCCTAGCTCGCTATTTAACCCAGCTGAAAAACGTACATTGCTAATTTCAGTTGGTAAATCAACCACAGCACCATTAGTTCCTGTACCTTGTAATTTAGCAATTACTTGTGTATTAACAACATGCATCATTTCTCTCCCTAACTCATGCTCAGGGGAGTTATTTATCCCTAACCCTTCTTTCCCCTTGTTTAACAGATGATATTTATTTAAAAAAGTAAAAACCTTGTCTGGGTCCAAGCTAGCAGCTCTAAGATTTTTTCTGACTATTTCTTCTTTAAATATAGCACCACCTATTGCCCTCTTAGACCCATGAATGTGAAAACCTTTTAGCATTATTTTAGGAACATCTGCTGGTTCAAATCCTGCTTCTCTTATTGCCTCTTCAGCTCTTCTGGAAAAATGAACCTCTGAGAATATGCGCTCTAGAAAATTTGTTTCAGCTACACCATCTGCTCTTTCTTGCTCTCCGCCAAAATGCTTTTCTATATAATCCTTTAGTATTTCACGTTGACCTTCAGGAATATCCCCTAACATTTGTATTAGCTGCCCATAAGGACTATCGTTGTTTGGCTTCTGCCCAAGCGATGCCATGCAAAGTGCAATGTTCGTATGCTCGCCTTTTGCTCCAACTGGCAATATTCTTAGCCATTCTGCTTTTAATTGTTCAAAATCTGTGGCAATAAAGGCAGGCTTTGGTGCCCTACTTTCAAGCCAACTAATTGCAATTGATTCAGCATCTCTTTCACCAGCTTGCCATTTATTTTCAAAGAACTTATCAAAATCAGGATGATAATCATCGCCAAGAGTTCGTTTAGCTCGATCTAAACCAAGTCTCATCGCTGCTACTGCTGGAGCGGATGTTGATGGCGCTGCAATTACTACTGGTGGAGGTTTTGGCACTGTAACTACTGGTGCGACTATTGGCCTTGTTGAGGCAGCCACAGGTAATACTGGGGCTAAAGATGCAGGAGCTGCTACTGAAATCGCGGGGGTTGCTGATGCGGACGCTGGCGCTGCAGCTGGCGCAGGTGCTGGCGGTAGTTGAACTGTCATAGTTGGTCTTCCTATACCCATTAAACTGTCTATATCAAAAGAAAGACCAGGGTATCTTGCTTTTATTTGATCTGAATATGCATCTAAGAATTGTTTTAATTCTTCGCCTTTTATCTCTGCTAAAAACGATAGTATTTGCTGCGCCTCTTCTACATCCGGCCATTTTGTTTTCATATATAAGAATGGATAAAGACGACGCTCCCAATTTTCTAATAAGCGAGATTCTTTTTTTATTTCAGATTGCGCGCGAAGTGCAGCGACTAGCTCGGGCATTAATTCATTCCAGAATTGCTTTGCAGTTATTTTTTTTGCATCAAGCTCTGATTTTAATCTATTATATCTTTCCCTTAACGAAGCAGTATCTGAATCAGTTTTTGGTAATTCAGTAATGCATCTATCCAAAATATTCTTTACCTCTTTTGCAGCATTAAAAAGATCAAACCCCTTTGGATCTGATTTAAATGATCCTTTTGCAAGTACTGCATCTAACAATTTAGCAACATCATCTAAGGTTAGCTCGCTTGTTTTTTTAGCAATATGAACAGTTAGCTTGCCAGCCTTATCGCTGGTTGCAAGCGAAACATTTAATGCTGCTAATTCTGCGTGCGCCCTTCTTAGAACATCTGGTCTTAATTTTGCTGTTCGTAGCAGTTCAGCAGCTCTAAGAAGACATGGGCTGTAAGTCATAAATATCAACTTTCTGCGCTTGCAACATGATCTATCAGCGCGCTATCAAACTCACCTTGGGAATCATGAACTAAAGAAAATACATTTGATGGAGTTGAAAGGAAATTTGTTATGCAACCTTTTCTTTGTGCTTCTGGTATTCTGGATCCTGCAACTAAATCTTCAACTTGAGCAAGTCTTGCTAATACAACGCTATCACTAGTACCATCAACTGCTGAAAGAACTTCTGTTAGTGTCGAACCATCTAGGTATTCAGCTAATTTATCTCTAACTGTTGAAAAAGGAGATGCTGCTGGAGCTGCTGTTGCTGGAGATGCACTTGCAACTGCACCTGAAGTTGGAACTGATGCTGCAACTCCGCCTGCAGAGGGCGCAGCAGGTGCGCTAGTAGCGCCTGCTGGTGAAGCAGGAGCTGTGGCAGCTGCAGGTTTTGTGCTTTCCCAAGCTTCCAAAACCTCGCTGTGATCAATAACACCTTCGATTATTTTAGCAACTACAAAATCATAAGGAACACCTTTTGGCCCTACTTGTATTATAATCGCTCGAGCGAAAAACTTGACCCTGTCCCATATCCAATCAGCTTGACAGCCACCATATGCCTTAAATGCTGCATGAACAACATTTCTTATAAATTTGCTTGGGTCCCTACCTTCAAATGTTTCAGAATGAACCGTAGCAGCATGCGCAATAACATCTCTTATTAATTGTTCTTCATCAATGCCTTCAACTGGATGCTCTGATAATAATGCTTCGGTCATGTGCCTTGAAGAAAGTACGTGCGGTGCCTTTAGTAAGACGCCTTTTACTTTTTCCTTTCCAACACGCTGTATTAATAATCTTAAATCTGCGACTAATGTTTCATCCTTACCTACATGTGTTGATGCAAGAATATGATAAGCTGCATCTAATGGAACGCCCAACTCATCTGTAAGCACTTTAACTAAATCTTTATATTTACTTAAACGCGCAGAATCTGCTTTTACGTTATCTATTGCCTTTAATACACCATCAAGTGACGTTCCACCCTTGTTACTAACAAGCATATCTCTTGCCTTATAGACTGCAAGAAGTGCTGCGACTGCACTGCGCATTTCAAGTATCATCAAGCTAACGACAACCTCATCTGCTGCGTTTTTATAACGATCACTCTCAAGAATTTCTTTTCTAGTAAAACTATCGACACCTAGTGCAGTCAGTCTTTGTTCTAATTCTTTTAACGGGTTTTCATCCAATGGCTGTTCGCCTTGCTTTGGATGTTTTCTAAGAAGCGTGTATGCAAGCTCTCGCTTAACTAAGACTGTTGGTCTCTCGATCAGTGCTGCCTTAAGTTTATCTTTTGGTACCCTGGAAACAAACAACTCAAGTAAATTCTTTGTAAATATTTCGTTCGCTTTGTTATCACTTAATGTAGCAACAATCAGAAGCGCCTGCTCTTCTAATAATCCAACTCTTTTTAATATTGCGAGGGCATCCTTATATCTGTCCATTGCCGCCGCATTAACTTTTATTGCGTCTATCTTGTCTTTATGCTCTTGTAAAACCTTTTCAGCGCGATCTCTGTATCTCATAAAATTAGGATCTTTGCTAACTACTGCAGCAACAACACCTGCACTGAATTTCGCAATATAACCTTCTACTAATCCAAGAACTTCTGCATGTCTACGCGCATCATGCTTTGCTATAAACGCATCAGCAAATTGCTTATCTACTCCTATTTCAACTAATCTTCTTGTTAATGGATTTGTAATTGGGGTAGGAGCTACTGCAACTGTGCCCCCGTATCTTTCAATAGCATCATTTAATGTACGCTCATTGCAAAGAACTGTGTGTACACGAAGCAAAACAAGCTTTACTCTGCTAGCTGGTACTTGATCCATTAATTTTCTTAGATTTCCTAATGCTAATGCAGCATCATAATTTTTACTGGTAAGCGTATCTATAACTACATAACAATGCGCTTCTAAAATACCAAGGTCTCTTAACGCCTTATAAACACCCGCATATTTGTCCATTGCTGATTTATTATCTTTTATTTTTTGTGCATCTCTACATCTTTCTGCTTCTTTGTGCATATGCGCCGGTCTATTAAGAACTCCTAAAGGATCCTGATACACAGCAAATGACAAATGCATTGGATCATGTTTTTGTAGAAGGCGTTCAATTTCTTTTTTTGCTCCTTTATGACTAGTTATTTCCACACAGATTTCATTTGCGCGTGCGTCATCAATTCCAATTCTAACAAGCAACTCCTTCAAAGCAATTGCATCTACTGAAGTTGGAGCTGGTTGATGTACTGGCATTGACACTACTGCCGCTCTGACCGGTTCGCCTGCTGGTGCTACAGAGGTGGAATCTGCAGTTTCAGGATGCACGGCTTTATAACTTGCAATAGCTTCTTCTACTCTACTTAACAATCTTAGTGTAGATGGAGAAGAAAGAAGAAGTATTCTGACTTCAGAATCAGGTACTTCTGAGCATAGTAAAACTAAATGGCTCTTAGCTCTTTCTGGATTACAGCTTTCTTTTTTTAAGTTGTGGACTATTACATAACACTGATCCTCTTCCAAACCTATTTTCGTTCTTAAAATATCGATCAAATCTTTATATTTATCTTGAACATTTTTATCTTTTTCAACTTCCCCTGATCTTCTAGTAAATTCTTTAGCTAAATTTTCTGCACCTGGTTCTAAAAGTCTGGTTTTTTGTTTATACACAACCATTACTGTTATGGCATCACCATGCTCACTTCTAAAATGAGCTAAGCGATCTGCTGCTTGTTGCTTATCTTTATAATAGGTATCCATTTCTGAGACGTACTTATTATCTATTCCTAATTCCACAAGTGCTTTAGTAAGTGGGTTTCTTTTCGCAAGACGTTGTCTTTCCTGTTCATATTCTGCTTCACGATACAATTGTACTATTCTATTTAGGTCTGTTTCACCTGATAGTAGTTTTTGCCTTATAAACTCTTCAGCTACTGGATGCGCTCCGGCAATACCAAGAAGACCAAGAACTTTTCTCATTTGAGTACCTACAGCTGATTCTGGAGCTGCTACAGGTTCTTGAGTGGCAGGTGGTGCTACTGAAGCTACAACTGGTGTAGGTCTAGAAACTGAAAGAGAAACAAGTGCCCTGGTCATTGCAATTACTAAATTAGGATCTGCAATCTCGCCCAATCTCGCAAGCTGCTTATCACCACCAACTACAGAATTAAAATTCAAACACAATCGTGCTAACGCAGACGGATCATCAACATCTTGCTTAAGCAATGAATCTAATTGTGTAAGAAAAGAATGATCAAAAAATAATGATTTCTTTGCCTCTTCTAGTGCAGCTGATACGGCTCGTATATGGTCGATTAAATCCAAATCAAAAGTTGCTTCCAATTTGCCTAGCAACATACTTTGAATTAGAATATCATCAAGTTCAGCATCTGCTTTTTTTGGTCCACCCAATACAAGTTTTGAGCCATCAAGTGTTACACCAACATCTACTGTTGCTAATCTTGCATGAAATGCATCAAGAATTGGTCTTAATTGCCTTAGTTGAAGAACAATCCTAATACTCTCTCTAACATTTGCTTTACTTACCTCTCCAGCCATAATAATCATATAGATAGTTATGCAAAGTATTTAAAAATGATGTGGTTGGAAATGTGCGTGAAATGGAAGGCAACCTTATGTTTTATAAAATGTTATATATTTAATGATTGTTAAATAGTTAACGAGATTGATTTAATGGCTGAGAAGATAAAATGCGCTGTTGTTGGTGTTGGGAATTGCTTTGCAGGGTTAGTGCAAGGAATAGAATATTATAAACAGCATCCTGAGCAAGAAGTTATTGGAATAATGCATGAAAAAATTGGTGATTATTCTATTCATGATATTGAGTTTGTTGCTGCGTTTGACGTTGATTCTAAGAAAGTGGGCAAACTATTGCATGAAGCAGTTTATGCAGAGCCAAATAAAGTAAAATGGGTTAATTCATTGCCTAAAAGTAATGTAACTGTCAAACAATCACCTATTCTGGATGGCGTTGGCATATACGTCCATAAAATAGTTACACCAGTCAAAGATAAACCATTAGATGAATTAAAAAAAGAAATTCTAGAAGAATTAAAAAACAAAAAAGTTGAAATTTTAATTTCTTATTTGCCAGTTGGTGCTGATAAAGCAACGCAATTCTGGGCACAGACTTGTTTAGATGCAAAAGTTGCATTTGTAAATTGTATGCCTAGTTTTATTGGCTCTGATCCAAAATGGGCGGAGAAATTCAAAAAAATAAATATGCCAATAGTATCAGACGACATAAAGGGACAGGTCGGAGCAACAATCGTCCATAGAACGCTTGCAAAACTATGTGATGATCGGGGGGTAGCAATCGATAAGACATATCAGATAAATGTTGGCGGCAACACCGATTTCTTATCCATGAAAGAACAAGAACGATTACAATCTAAAAAGATAAGTAAAACAGAATCGGTCCAGAGCCAATTACGAAGACGCTTGCCAGATGAAAACATTTATGTTGGGCCAAGTGATTTTATCCCATTTTTAGGAAATACAAAATTAATGTTTATGCGCATTGAAGGCCGCATGTGGGCAAATGTTCCTTATAATTTAGAAGTTAGATTAGAAGTTGATGATAAAGCAAACAGTGCGGGCATAGTAATTGATGCAATAAGATGCTGCAGGCTTGCATTAGATAGAAAACTTGGCGGTCCAATAAATTCTGTTTCTGCATATTTAATGAAGCATCCTCCAAAACAAATGAGCGATAGCGAAGCTAAACAAGCAATGGAAGATTTTATTGCTGGGAAGAGGAATGATTAATGTTAAAGCACACAAAACTCGCAAGCTCGATTTCAAATTCTCTTGGTAAAATATTCGCTTGGATTCCTTTACACCCAAACTCTATTACAATTCTTTCAGTCATACTAGCAATACTTGGATACTTTGCTTGGCTCCCACAGCTAGAGCATAAAGTCCAATCAATAATCCTATTCGCACTTGCATTCTTCTTTGACGCAATAGATGGTGCTGTTGCACGTGTAAAAAAATTAGAAAGCAAGCAAGGTGCATTTCTTGATGGAATGGCAGATCGCGTTGTTGAATTTTTCTTGATTCTAACGCTGCTAAAGATTTATGCATTTAACTTTGAAATGCAAATGCTACTATTTGTTATATTGTTTTTTGGTACTGGGATGACCAGCTTTGTAAAGGCATATGCAGAGCATCAACAATTGCTAAGTCATAAGGAGGCAATTGCTATGCCTGGTTTATTCGAGCGTACTGAAAGAAGCATTGCATTAATTGCATTGTTTTTATTTGTAAGTTTTGATATGTACGGTCTGGCTAGACAATTAACTTATATAATAGCTGGACTTTCAATAATCACATTTGCAGAACGATTTTGGCATGTATATAAGAAATAATTATGCTGCTAATTCTCCCTTCCTTTTTTCTAAAAATGCAATTGCTGTTCTTACAACTTCAGTAAGCACTACATCTTTTACTGATGTGTCATTAGCATGTGGAACATATCTT
>Ga0209343_10001981_pt1 | contig 27102 bp, 23 predicted proteins | sample RifCSPlowO2_02_FD_184026 | JGI IMG/M metagenome (GOLD analysis project Ga0209343, IMG submission 184026) | Groundwater microbial communities from Rifle, Colorado - Rifle CSP2_plank lowO2_0.2 (SPAdes) (version 2) | ecosystem: Environmental > Aquatic > Deep subsurface > Groundwater | place... | reverse complement strand
ATATCCGCTACTTTGTAATTTTCTGTCTCGTTCATGATATTTTTTCTTACTTTAAAAACTTGTAACTTTATAAACCTGATAAACTTTCGACTTTATAAACTTTACGAACTTTCAAACTCTTTTAATATATCTTTCAATTTCCGATAATGCGTTTCGTGCAGGCGTGCTCCGGGACTATTGACGACGAGAGCGGCGACATGGCTGCCGACCTTCCCAGCTGACTCTATATTCTGCCCCTTGGCTATCCCATGCAAGAACCCGGCCGCATACATATCCCCCGCGCCGTTGGTATTCACTACCTCTACGACATACGGATCGATCGTATATACTTTGTTTCCTGTCTGCACCAGACTGCCCCGCGCTCCCAGTTTTACCACGGCGATATCAGAAAGATCGCATATTTCCTGCAGAGCTTCTCTTTCCTTTTTCCCGGTAAACGCATATGCTTCATCTTCATTGACAAAGACGATATTCACGTATTTTTTTACTATCTCCCTGATAACGCTGAGATTTTTCGTTATGAGCCACGCGGCCGAAAGATCGATGGAAATCAGCGTACCATGCATTTTGGCAAAATCCATCGCGGCCATCACTGCCTCCCGGGTAGATACATCTTCCAAAAGGTAGCCTTCGATATGAAGAATCTTGCTTTTTCGTATATCCGCCTCGGAAATGTGGTGCTTCCCCAAATGTTTGGCGGCACCCAGGCAGGTAGCAAACGTCCTCTCTCCATCGGGAGTGACAAAAGTGATAGCACATCCAGTCTCCGCTCCTTCATGCCGCAGAAGATTGGTAATCACGCCGCCTCTCTGCATTTCTTCCTCATACGCGTCGCCATGCAGATCATCGCCAATGACGCCGAGGAATAATCCTCTGGCACCGAGAAGCGTAGCGCCAGTTACCGTATTGCCGGCGCTCCCTCCCGAAATGTATGTTTTTGTATGCTCCTCCAAGCTTTCCAAAATACTCTGGCTTTGCGCGCTGTCCACGAGATGCATCTCGCCCTTCTTCAGCCCATGCATGAGCAAAACGGCTTCTTCCACTTCGATGATAATATCCAAAAGAGGGTTGCCGATACCAATGATGTCGTATTCTTTTTCTGTGTTCATTCCATCTCTCATTAGGACTGAGCATTTGGATGAAATTCAACTCGCTTCGCCCGCCTAGCCGTCGAGGCTGGCCATAGCTTCAGCGAGGCGAGGGTGCGGAGAAAGCGACGTCGGAAGCATACTATTAGTTACGCTGGAGACGGAGCAGAGGCTCCGCAACGCAGAAGTTCGCCAAACGCTCAGTCCTAAGCTTTCATTTTTATAATTTCTTCCCAAGGCAGACCCGCCTTGCCGAAATGCCCGTACTTGGCCGTCTTGCCGTAGATCGGCTGGCGCAATTTGAGCGTATCCATAATGGCGCGGGGACGGAAATCGAAATACTGCATCGCGATATCGCGCAGGCTCTTGCCATCCTCGTCGAGCGCCTCTACCATAAGCGGCTCGGCTTTGCCGATAGCGTAGGCGACCGATACCAGGCATTCCTTGGCAAAACCATTGGCGACCAGATTTTTGGCGACAAAGCGCGCCATATAGGCACCGGAGCGATCGACTTTAGAAGGATCCTTGCCGGAAAAACAGCCGCCGCCGTGCGGAATGAGTCCGCCATAGGTGTCCACCATCAGTTTGCGGCCGGTCAGTCCCGTATCCGAATCGAATCCGCCCTGCACGAACCGGCCGGTCGGATTGATATAAATATTGATTTTGCTTGCATCGCCTACCAGAGGAGTGATCAGCTTGTCGATCAAGGTCTGCCTGATCTCTTCTTGCGAAACATCTTCGGTATGCTGCGTACTCACAAGAATGGTCTGGACTTTTCCGTCCATCATCGTCACCTGGGACTTGCCGTCGGGACGGAGCCACTTCACAACTCCCTCTTTGCGCAACTTCTCCAATCCTTCGGTCAGCTGGTGCGCCAAGACGATGCCTCTCGGCAAAAATTCAGGAGTTTCATCCGTCGCGAAACCATACATAATCCCCTGATCGCCAGCCCCGCCGGTATCCACTCCCAGAGCGATATCCGGCGATTGCTGTACCACATGCACATGTATCGAAAGCGGCGCCTCATAGCCGGCCTCCTTATACACCCGGCTCGCGATAGCCGCATAGTCCACCTTGGAGTTGGTCGTCACTTCGCCTCCGATATTGAATTCTCCGTGATTGCCGAAAGTTTCCACGGCCACCCGGCTCATCGGGTCTTCTGCCAAACAGGCGTCCAGTATCGCGTCAGAAACCTGATCGCATACCTTGTCCGGATGTCCCAGGGTGACCGATTCGACGGTATATAATTTATTCCGAATACTCATTGCTTTGTTTCTTAAATGATTAACTTCTCTCTACGATAATACGCTAAAAATGCTCGATGTTCAAACAGCACTCACTCTCAAATCAAAAGAGCAAATGGAACAATGGGGTTAATTTTCTACATATGATCCTATGATAACGGAAGCTTCCAATTTTGACAATGCGCCTGTCCACAATGCTTCCTTTAATAGTAATGCGGGCAAAAAACGCTGTCAGCGTGGATACTGCTGGCGAGCAAATCGTCGTGAGCGGAAGTAGCTTTCAAGATTGACTTTTTCCTGATATGATTCGCAAGAAAGAACTCCATTCTCTTCTCTATGCGATTTGACCAGATTTCCGTTGTCGTCCCCTGCTACAAAGAAGCGGAGGTGATAGAAACGAATATAAAAACGCTCTCGCAGTACCTCAAAGGGCGCTTTCTTCATTTCGAGATCATCGTCGTAACCGATGGCAGTCCGGACGATACGAGAAAGAACATCGAGCGCTTCGGCAACGCCCATCCGGACATCCCTCTCATCCTTATCCCTTTCGCCAAAAATCAAGGCAAGGGAGCGGCTATCAAGGCGGGTGTCCTTGCCTCGAAATTTGATCCAATCCTCTTTATCGATGCCGATCTGACGATTCCTATCGATGAATTGGAAAAATTCACTTCCGCTATCGGTTCCGCAGATATCGCCATCGCTTCCCGCCTCGTCTCCGGATCAAGCTTCGAAGAACCCGCCCCTTGGTACCGCGTCATGCTGGCTCGCGGGTTTCACCTTCTGCAAATCATTTTTCTCGGCAATTTTGAATTTTCCGACACGCAATGCGGTTTCAAGCTCTTCCGACGCGCTATCGCGCTCGACCTTTTCAGGAAAATCACCGTAAAACGCTTCGCGTTCGATGCCGAACTGCTCTTCCTGGCCAAGAAATTCAATTTCCGGGTTGCCATCCTTCCTGTCAGCGTCAAAAAGGATCCGCGCAACACCAATGTCAATACATTCAAAGACTCCATCAATATGTTTTTCGCCCTCCTCAAGATCCGCCTGAATGATTGGATGGGAAGATATAAATAACACTCTAGCTTTATTCACCCTGTGAAATCCTGCTTCACAGGAATCCGCTCGAGCGGATTATTTCACAGGGTAAACTTTCCGACTTTCCTTGGACTTTACCGACTTTCCGACTTTCCGACTTTTTGACTTGATAGACTTTATGGACTTTCCAACTTTACAGACTTTTATAGTCGTTCCTGCTTACCATGAAGCGGCCGTTATTCAATCCGTTATCGCCGAAATCCGCGCTGCCGGATACGATAATATCGTCGTCGTAGATGATGGCAGTCAAGATGATACGTATAAATCAGCCAGGGCAACCGGAGTTACGACTCTCCGTCACCGTCTCAACCGCGGCAAAGGCGCCGCCACCAAGACCGGCATCGAGGCAGCCAAGCTCCTTGGCGCCGATATCATCGTCACCATGGACGCCGACGGCCAGCATGACCCAGGGGATATCGCACGCCTCATAGAACCTATCGAGAAAAACCACTGCGACGTCGTCTTGGGCACGCGCCTCAAGAATCCAGTTGGTATGCCCCGCTATAAGATCTGGCAGAACAAGATAGGCAATCTCGTCACCTGGTTCTTCTACGGCCTCTATGTCTCCGACAGCCAGTCCGGTTTCCGCGCCTATTCCCGCCATGCCGCCGAGCTTATCAACACAAAGACCGACCGCTATGAGTACGACAGCGAGGTGATCCGAGAGATCTACCTCTACAAGCTCAAATATATGGAAATTCCCATCCAAGTGCGCTACACTGAATACTCAATGGGCAAGATCCACAAACAAAGCTTCGCAAACGGCCTCAAAACCCTCTATAAAATCATTTGGAATCTTATCAGCTAATCTTAATCAACTATCATCTGGAACCTTATCAGTTTGAAATATCCTCGCAACTTACGAATATCTTTACAACCCCAATAGCCACTTTTTTAGAATCACATACCGGATTTTCTTTCCGCCAAAATTATCTTCTCCCTCAAAATCTTCAGTTATTATGAGCCCGCTGTCCAGTTTAAACTCATACATCGCCTTGAGAAGTACCTTAGTCTCTCGCTTTTTTGTATTTATATCTTGTATGTCCCAGCACACTTGGATAAGTTCCGTGACATTAGTATTTCTTTTAACCACAAAGTTAACTTCTTCCTGAGCCAAGCTTTTCCAATAATATATTTCCATACTTGGATCAAAGTTTGATCTTCTTTTGAGTTCAAGAAATACCATATTTTCAGCCAACTTGCCAAAATTGTCACTAAAGCGAAACCCAACAACATTAGCTAATCCGGTATCCACGGCATATACTTTTCTTGGACTCTTCTCCTGCTGTTTAACTTTGAATGAAAATCTCTTCAGAAAAAACACTACATATGAAGTTTCTAAATATGCAGAAAATCTCTCAGCTGATACAGTAGATATATTGAGGAATTTTCCAACAGAAGTAAATGTGACGGGGGAAGATACATTGCTTAAGTAAAATTTTACTAAACTTTTTATTTCCTCAGTTTTCCTTATTTTATAACGTTTTATCAAATCCTTATTAACCACATCATCAAAATACGAAAGAAGAATGCTTTCCTTATCTTGTCCTAAAACTACCAAAGGGAAAGAACCAAATTCTAAAAACTCCTTGAGAAATGATTTTAACACTATCTCATTTCTTATACATTCCAACTCATTGGTTATCTCCAAGTTTTTGAATTTCAAAAATTCTGCAAAAGAAAGCGGCATCACCGTCATATCTAAATGTCTCCCTGTCAATACTGTCGCCAACTCGCTGCTTAAAAGCTTTGAGTTAGAACCAGAAACGATTATATTAGCTTTCCCCAGCTCCTGCATGGTTCTCACCCATTTTTCCCATCTTGGGATTTCTTGTACCTCATCTAAAAAAACATATATTTCTCCTTCTGGCTTATAAGTCTCCAAATAGACATCGAGTGCTTGCTGAAGAAGTTTTGTGTCTAATCCAGTAAACCGAGGATCCTCAAAATTGATTATTAAGATATTATTCTTATTAACCCCTTTCTTTTCTATAAGCCACTTGGCAAGTTGTCTCATTATATAGGACTTTCCGCTTCGTCTAGCCCCTATTATTACCTTTATCTGTTCACTGGGAAGCCTTCCCTCTAAAATATTCAAATAAGAGCTTCTGTTAAGCCCAACTTTTAAATCTTTTTTCCAAAAATTCCAATCTTCAAGTATACCTATAAGCTCATTTTTATTCATTTTATTTGTCATATGTTATAAAATACTAATATTTTGTTACATACGCATTATATATATTATAAAATATTAAGTCAACCTTTTTGGTACAAAGTGAGGATCTATACGTTTACACATTGAACCAAAAGTGATAATCGTTCTTGCCTTTGAAAACAAGCTTTCCTGAAAGCAAAAATGCTGATATAATTCAGAAAATCATCTGGAATCTTGTTTCTTAATATGGATTTCCTGACTTTCTAACTTTATTCACCCAGTGAAATCGCTCCCCCTGTGAAATCTGCGAAGCGATGTGGCAAAACCCACAATTTCACAGGGCAAGTTGCAGGAACCCGCTTGGGCGGATTATTTCACAGGGTAAACTTTCGACTTTTTAACTTGATAAACTCACCCTTATGTCCCTCGCCCTCTATCAAATCGTCATCCTCGCCGTGGCCGCCTTTATGCTCTATCAGGGCATCACCAACTACTTCAAACGCCAAAGCGGACAAACTGTCATCAAGCTCTTCATCCGCATCATCGTCTGGGGCGGGATGGCTATCGTCGTCGCTTTCCCCAGTATCAGCAATTCTGTCGCCGAACTCATCGGTATTCAGAATAATGTCAATGCCGTTATTCTCGCCGGCTTTCTCCTCGTCTTTATGATGATCTTCAAGCTCCTCTCCGCCATCGAGCGCCTGGAACAACAAATTTCCATCGTTACCCGAAAAGACACGCTTGGAGAAATCAGGGGAAAAGACACAAATCAGGATATATCATAAAAGTTATTCAGTTATGTTAAAAATGGGGAGGCTCTTTTGGATAAATATTTTCTTTTTCTCCCTTTACGGAATAATAGTTTTTTTTTATTTTTTATTTGATAAAAATTCTGTTCTTCAAACATTCAAATCTCTAGCTGCTTTGATAATTCTTTTTCCGCTTTTAGGCATCAATCTCTCCATTTTCCTAGAAAAAATATTCTCCCAAAAATTTGATCTCCTGGAAAAAATTATTTCGGGAGTGATACTCTCCTTTATCCTCTCACCCTCCCTTCTAACGCTGGAGTATTCTTTGTTTACTACTATTTTTCCTGAACTCCCTTTTATAAATGCTCTTCTATTATTCTTTGCCGCTTTTCTTTTTAATCCATTTTCTTTTGAAACAGAAACAAAAGAATCAGAACCTTTTAAAGAAAAAAAGACAAGCGATTCCTGGATGATATTCTTAAGCAGTGCCAGTTATATAGCCCTCATCTGGATTATAGTTTCTGCCTATCACCCCCTTCCGGACTATGATCCTTACTATTGGCTGCCCAAGTTTAATACTGAATTTTCACAAAATATTCTTACATCCTTCCATCTTTCGCGGCCTTTATTTTCTTCGTTCTCTTACATTTTCAATCAGACAGCACAGATCGACCTCTACACTTTTTATAAATATATCTTCCCGTTCTTGTTTCTTCTTACGCTTCTTCCGGCTGTTCTTTTGAGCCGATTTTATGTCAGAACGACAAGCCGTTTCGCCCTGTATCTTCTCCCTCTCGCAAGCGCTTCTGCTATTCTTTACTCCCTCATGCCTATCCCTCAGGCACTCCTCAACATTTGTATCGCTTTTTTTATCTATTTTCTTCTCTATTCGCTTTTTTCACAGAAGCAATTTTTTTATTTTTTAGCCGGAGCCATTATTTTTGGAGCCTACTTTTATCATGAAGCGGCGCTGCTTATCTTTTTGCCCTGGTTCGGAATAACTGTCTATTCCTATCGATACTCCATCTTTAAAAAAATCCGAGAAAATAAGTTATCTTCAACCTTTGTTTTTCTTCTGTTGCTTTCATATGGACAATCGTTATTTATCCCGATGTACACATTTCTTTCTTTTTGGCTCACAAGAATTGCCGTGATTCTTCCACAATTGCAGATAAATCTCTCTTTTCCGCTCGTCTATACAAATGTTGATGGGAATCAAGTCGGCTGGGGCAATTGGATTGGCGTAGTTAAGTATTATTTATTTTATGCAGGTCCGACTGTTTTCTTTATACTTTTCCTCCTCTTTATCGGCATTTTTTACTTGAGAAAAACCACTGTTCAAAAACGCTTTCTTGAATATGCATCACAGAAAGAAGTTGCAGTGCTCGTACTTTCCTTTCTTTTATTCTTCATACTTGCCGAGATCCTTCCGCGCTTTTTCAGCTTTGCGCTTTTCCCTGAACGCGCCTGGGGCTTCGCTGGTTTTTTTATCGTCGCTTTTTTTCTTCTGTTCATTCGGGAATTTCCGCATAAATATCCCTGGCTTGTCTCTATTTTTATCGCAACGGTCATCTTAAATATGGGTAGCGCTACATACATAAATTCGTTTAAAAAATATCTTATTACGCCTGAGCAACTCGCTTCAGCAGAGTGGATCAAAGCTCACTTGCCGAAAGATAGGATTTTCTTTACCCGTGGCAATATAAATCTCCTCGAAGTCCATTCGCAATCAGAATATATAAATGTCGGAACCCCTCTTTTCTATTCTGATTTAAGTGTTTTTAATGCACACTATGTGAGTTTTTCAGAAAAAGAAAAAGAGATACAGCTCAACTATGACGCGATTACAGTTCAGTTAGAAAAAACAGTTAGACAACTGAAAGAAAAGAATCCCGCTATCGATACAGAGATCATTTCTAAAAATGTACTCGCCGGAAAACAGCATTTAGATAGCATAGAGAAACTTACAATCGAAATGAAAAATTTTCAAAAAAAGAGAGGGCGATATTCCTATATTTACTACGCAAAAACAAGCGAAAAAAATATCTACGCGAGCAGGCCATATTTTGAAAAAGACAAAAATATTCTCATAGACTCCTTTCCATTTGATAATTTTCCAGATCGATTCCAGCGAATCTATATTGCACCCAATAACGCTGTAATCATCTGGCAAGTAACCGAGCAATAAAGACTCTATGCACATTCTCGTCTTTTCACCGTTTTATCCTCCACATATTGGTGGTTTGGAAAGTCATAGCGACGAATTCAACAAATACCTCTCGCAAAAAGAGATAAAAATTCATGTTTTCACGCCGCGCCTACCAGAAGATGCTCCAGAAACTGAAACGCGCCGCAACGGAGTAAGCATCATCCGTTTCCCCGCTTTCGAGCCTATTCACAATTATCCCGTGCCGAGATTCTGGCGCGCAGATTTCTGGCGACAATGGAACTCCATCTTCAAAGAGGATTATGATATCGTAATTTCCCGCACGCGATTTTTCTTTCCCTCCCTGATGGCTCTCCGGTACGCCAGAAAACAGAAACTTCCTCTCCTCCACATCGAACATGGTTCCGATTTCGCAAAGTTCAACGGCCAGATCAAAACCAGGCTTGGCGAACTCTATGATAGGACATTCGGACAGCTCATTCTCCGCTATGCCGATCATATCATCGGCAATTCACAGGCATCGGCCGACTTCGTGAAGAGGCTTTCCGGAAGAACTGACTGCCAGGTAATCTATCGTGGCGCCAACATCGAAAGAATAGAAGGCATCGAGCCACGAAGCGATCTGCGGGAAAAATACGCTGACAAAACCATCATCGCCTTTATCGGACGCCTCATTGACGGCAAAGGTGTACGCGATCTTATCGCCGCTGTCGCCCGATTGGAACGAAACGGTATTTTATCATTCATCATCGGCAGCGGTCCCGAAGAAGAAAGCCTCAAAAAACTTGTCTCAAAGTATCAATTGGATAGCCAAGTCATTTTCTTCGGAAATCTTCCCTTCCTAGAATCTATTGCTGTCCTCAAAACCGCCGATATTGTCGTCAATCCGAGCTACACCGAAGGGCTTCCGACGGCCGTCACCGAAGCGGCTCTTTGTCAAAAGGCTATCATTGCTACCGATGTCGGCGGCACCAGAGAAATCATTTCCGGAAATAATGATGGCTATCTTACTCAGCCAAAAAATATTGAGCAATTAAAAGATAAGCTTTCTGATTTGATTGATCATCCCGAGAAGCGCCTTGTTTTCGGTCAAAATGCTTATCAAGCAGTCAAAAGCAAATTCTCCTGGGATCACGCCACTGACCAATACCTTGAAGTTTTCTCCAAACTCCTCGAGAATAGAAAGAAGTGACATAAATGTCATCCCGGGCTTGACCCGGGATCCAGAGAACTCGTCCGCATTCTTGATTCATGATTCATAATTTCTGATTCTTTTTCGAACCTATGTGTGGCATCGCCGGGAAAATTTCCTTCTCGTCAAAAAATCTCTCAACTCAAGAAATTGAGACGATGAACGATGCTATCAAACACCGCGGCCCGGACGATGGCGGCATCTATATTTCACCGGATAATAAAGTCGGCCTCGGCCACCGCCGCCTTTCTATCATCGACCTCTCTTCTTTCGGCCACCAGCCGATGCGCTATCTCGATCGCTATGAAATCGTTTTCAACGGCGAAATTTATAACTTCCAGGAAAAACGCGCGGAACTGGAACAAGAGGGCTATAGCTTCGTGTCACACTCCGATACCGAGGTGATTCTTGCTCTCTACGATAAATATGGAAAAGATTGCCTCAAACATCTCCGCGGTATGTTCGCCTTTGCCATCTATGACGAGCGAGAACAGACACTTTTTTGCGCCAGAGACAGAGTCGGAAAAAAGCCCTTTAAATATTATCTGGACAACGACGTCTTCATGTTCGCCTCAGAGCTTAAAGCGATTTTGACCCAGCCGGAGTATACGAGAGAGCCTGATTACCTCGCTATCCACCATTATTTGACTCTCCAGTACGTTCCTGCTCCACTGACCGGTTTCAAAGGCATCAAGAAACTCGAAGCTGCTCACTTCATGACTTTAGACCTTCGGACTCAACGACTCGTGAAACAGCGCTATTGGAAGCTTGATTACTCTCATAAACTTGATCTCTCCGAAGAGGAGTGGAGAAAACGAATTTTGGAAAAACTGGAAGAATCCGTGAAACTGCGGATGATTTCCGATGTCCCAATCGGCGCGTTTCTCTCCGGTGGTATAGACTCCAGCGCCATCGTTGCCTTGATGGCGAAAAATTCTCCAACTCCGATCAAGACATTTTCTATAGGGTTCAAGGAAGAAAAATACAATGAACTGAAATATGCCAAAATTGTGGCTGAAAAATTCAAAACCGATCATACCGAATTTATTGTCGAGCCGCACGCCATTGAACTTCTGCCTATGCTTGTCCGCCAATACGAAGAACCGTATGCCGACTCAAGCGCCCTTCCGACCTACTACGTCTCCAAGCTCACCCGAGATCACGTCACAGTCGCTTTGAACGGCGACGGTGGAGACGAAAATTTTGCAGGGTATGGCAGGTATAGCGCTTTCCAATTCTCACTGTTCTATGAAAAATTTCCACTGCTCAATAAACTTATCGCGTTACCTGTCAGCAAGTTTCTAGCCAATACCATAAAAAGTACTTTCTTTGAAAGGGTGTATCGTTTTTCACAAACATTAGCCGAAGATTATAGGCGAAGATATCTGACGTACACCGCCTATTTTACCAACAAACAAAAAGACAGATTATACACTGACAGCTTTAAAAATAAGGTTAGCCAATACGACACCTACAGTCTCATCGCTGAAAAATTCAATGAGGCGAAAACAAAAAACAAAATGGATCAGACTTTATACGCGGATTTTACAACATACCTTCCGGATGACTTGCTGGTAAAAGTAGATATTGACTCTATGGCCGTCGCTCTCGAAGGAAGATCGCCATTTCTCGATCATGAAATGCTGGAGCTTACGGCAAAAATTCCCTTCAATCTGAAAATCAAAGGTCTCAATAACAAAAAATACATCCTCAAAGAAGCGCTCCGTGGTATCATCCCAGATGAAGTGATGTTCCGACCGAAAATGGGATTCGGCGTGCCTATTGATAGCTGGTTTCGAGGAGAATTGAAGGAGTATGCTTATGACATCCTCCTCTCGGAAAAATCCATACAAAGAGGACTTTTCAGAAAAGAGGAAATGAAGAAAATCTTAGACAGCCACAATGCGACAACTATCAATTATTCCCCCAGGATCTGGGCGCTACTGACGCTCGAGCTTTGGTTCCGGGAATACTTTTAATTTACCCTGTCAAATAATTTTAGATCACCGTATGTTCTACACTTATGTTCTCCAATCTCTGAAAGATAAAAAATTCTACACTGGATATACGTCAGATCTAAAATTAAGATTTGAAAAACACATAAAAGGACTGGTTCCCTCAACAAAAGATAGATGTCCATTGAAAATTGTTTACTATGAAGCATGTCTAAATAGAAACGACGCAACACATCGAGAAAAATATCTTAAAACTCACTATGGTAAGACGTTTATAAAGAGTAGACTCAAATCTTATTTGATAGGGCGAGTATGAAAAAGACAATAACCGTAATCATGTCCGTATACAATGAGAAAGAATTCTATTTGAAAGAGGCCGTGAAAAGCATACTCAATCAATCATTTTCTGATTTTGAATTCATCATTATTGATGATGGTTCAGATGATAATAATTGCCTGCGCACTTTGAAAGAATTCGTCGAAAAAGATGAACGAATCAAGTTCATTCGCAACGATACCAATATTGGACTGACTAAATCGCTCAATAAAGCACTCGCGCTTGCTGGAGGCACCTATATCGCCAGAATCGACAGCGATGATATTGCCGATCCGCACCGCTTGGAAAAACAGTTGCAATTTATGGAAGCGAATCCTTCCTATGCATTGTGCGGATCCTGGGCATATTTTATTGATCAGGATGGGAAAATAACCGGGGAGAAAAGATCTCCAACTGATTATGAAAGAATCAAAAAAAGGTTCATTTTCTTCAATTTTTTCACCCATTCTTCGCTTTTTTTTCGGAAAGACATCGCCATGGGCTTGGACGGTTACAACGAAAACCTGAAAAAAGCCCAGGATTATGATTTCATCCTGAAAATTTCAGCCAAATATCCGGTGGCTGTTCTCCCCGAATTTCTCTGTTCCAACCGATTGCATAAAGAAAGCATCTCCTCCAGTTCAAAAAAGAGACAGGAATGGTACGCCCTCATCGCCCGCTGGAATGCCATATGGGATTACGGCTACCCCAAAACAGATTTTTTCAAAACTATTCCTTCTGTTTTTTATTTCTTATTTGTCCCTTACTTTGCAGAGAAGCAAATTTTTAAAATTCTCTATAAAAACAAGTAAATGTTTCTCATAAAAGAATTCTTCAAATCTTTTGTTTTCAGTAAGAAAAAACGTATAGGGTTTGTCCTCAGCGTGCTCCCTTCTCCATATTACGGGAGAGTTATGGCGTCAACAAGACTCCGCGTATATGATGTCATAAATAACTTTCAAAACAGTAAGGATTATTTTTTGGAACTATACAAGCCTTGGAAAAAATACGACGTCGTGATTTTTCAAAAGAAATTCGACGATAAAGCGCTTCGGCTCGCCCAAAAGCTTAAAAAAAAGGGGGTGAAGATAATACTTGATATAAATGTGAATTATTATGACAGGACTGTATTGAACACGAGCGCGATGCCCCAGCATAATCAAATTATACAATTTACTCAAATCGTTGACGGTATTATTGCAAGTACGGAATATATAAAAAACTACGCGAAAAAATTGTTTCCAGAAAAGAAAATAATTTGTATTCCAGAGAACATAACCGATAATTTTTTTTCGGTCCGGAAGAAAACAAAAGAAAAAAACGATCATTTAAAACTTATGTATGTTGGTTATGCTGTAAAGGCAATAGAGGTACTGGATATAGAAAAGGTGCTTAGAGAACTACACAAAAACTATAACCTCAGCCTGCTTCTTATTTGTGATAAAAATCCTGAAATATTGGTGGATGGAATCAAGGTTGGATTTATTAAATATAAACAAAGGAAAATCCACAAGCAGATGCTTGGGGGAGATATTTTCATTGCCCCGAGAGATCTGAGCAATTCTTATAACTTGGGACACAGTTTTACCAAAATAGGCTACCCGATGTCAATCGGCATTCCGGTAATCGCAAGTAAAGTTTCCTCCTATGCCGGGTCACCGGCGATATTGTGCGAAAGTCCAACAGACTGGTATGATAACCTATCCCTCCTTCTCAAAGATACCCAAAGACGCGAAGCTATTGCGAAAGACGGTATTACCTACTGCAAAGAGAATTTTTCAGAGTCAGTAATTACAAAGAAATATTTATCTTTTTTTAACGAGATAACACATATTGACCGAATATCATCACCCGAATGAAACAAAAAATATTCATAGAGCAAGTAAAAGAGAATAAATGGCTCATTGGTGCCGTAGTTTTTTTTATACTTTGGAAATTTTTTCTTATCCACATCTTATGGCAAGACCGTTCCTTTCCTCCCGAACCGGATGATTCTTATAACTATATTTCACAAATTGCTGCTATTGCGGATTGCAAAGGTTTTCATTTTTGCTCATACCCAGGAGTCTCTATGGGAGACAGTACCGGATTCGTCTATCTTTCCTATCGTCTTTTTTTCGGATGGCTGGCAAAAATTACCCAACTCTCTTCTCAAACAATATATCATTTTGGTTTTTACCTCGGTACTCTTTTCCTTGCTTTTACCCTTTACCCTTTTATAAAAATATTTTCCAACAACAAAAATCTTATAGCTTGGTCAATATTTTTTTTAAGCTTATATCATGGGTTGGGAGAAACCCACGGCTTTTTCTGGGTCGTACCCAGCTTTTTCTCCGTACTTCTTTTTCTTATTCTCGCGACATACACTGTAAGAAATGAGGTGAAGCTCAAAGCGTGGCTCATTCTTCTCCTCGCTGTCCTCTACGCTTTTTCCCACCCAATGAGTATTTTTCTCATTTTTATCGTGCCTCTCTATCTTCTCATTTTTTCTCTTTTCACTCACAAAATTGACCATACCGCGTGGAAGAAAATGCTTTTTGTCTTATCCATAACGCTTTTTTCCTCTCTCTTATCAGGCTACTTTTCCCCCAAAAGTGAGCCCCAAGAGAATGCTTATGATATAAAAGAGACCCTGATACAGGCACAGACTGTCACCCAAACTGCTATAGGGAACCTAGAAACAAAAAAAAATGGGGGTGTCCAAGGACCGCCAAAGCCGAGTCAAGATAAACAACCCATTGAGAAAAAGAAAACATTTTTCAGCCAAAAAATTGATACACTCCGAAACGTGTATTTCCGCTTTGTTTTCCCGCACTGGCTTTTTATCCCTCCCTTTCTTTTATGTTTTCTTGTCCTTGCCCATAAACGCCAATTCAAGATACTTTCCTTCTACAGTGCTTCTTTCATCTTTTTTATTCTGACAACTTTCTTGAATCCGTTGGGCTATCGTTCTGCCATTATTGTCTGGCCCATCACGTACATACTCTTTGCATTCGTGAGTTGGTATCTTATTGAAATAATATGCGACACAGCCAAAGGATGGATACGAAATATCTTTCTTGGAATAATATTTCTCCTCCTCTTGTTGTTTTTTTCAGTCAACGCTGTCTTTGCTCTTGTTTTCAATGAAAATATAAATGTACACAATAGCTATTCCATCAAGTCCGAACCAGCTTTGACAGGATATTTATTAAACGAAATACTCTCCAAACAAACTGTTACGCTGCCATTGGAATTGATGCTAGCGGAACCGAGTATTATTTCTTCGTTGAGAAGCAGGATAGTCCCTTACACCGCGAAGCCAGACTACATAATCATGACAGACCTCACAAAAATACCGAGAGAAAAAGAAAGATCCCCGCTTTTTAAGATGGTAAAAAAAACAGCTGAAAAATTTGGGTTTTTTATGCAACCGGAAAAAACCACAGTTACTCGTTACAATCTGCCGGAGGGTTATACTTTTGAAAAAGAATTTGGTATATTTGACGTTTATAAAAAAACACTCTGACTCTTATGAAAATCCATATTCTTGCGGAAGTAAAAAATGGCCCTTGGGGAGGAACCAGTCAGTTTCTTAAAGCACTTCGGCGACAATGGGAAATATCAGGAATATATGAAAATTCACCAGAAAAAGCCGAGGTTATTCTCTTTAATAGCTACCCTACCGGCACCGAATACCTTTTTGATAAACTCTATAAACTCAAAAAAAGATACCCTGAGAAAATAGTTCTCTATCGCATAGATGGCCCCATTTCCGGTTATCGTGGTACAGGTATAGGAATTGATCGGGCTATTGCACTCTGCTGTGACATCTTTGCTGACGGTATAGTCTTTCAATCTGAATGGTCTCGTAAAAAAAATAAAGAAAAATTTAATATCAAGACAAAATACGAGAGTGTTATTCTTAATGCTCCAGATAATACTCTTTTCAATAACAATGATAAAGAAGTTTTCTCACCTTTTAGAAAAACTCGCTTAATAAGTTCAAGCTGGTCCACTAACCCCAATAAGGGTTTTGATATACTGGAATGGCTTGACGAACATCTTGATTTTTCCAAATACGATTTTATGTTTGTCGGAAACAGCCCAATAAAATTCAAAAACATCAAAATGCATCCGCCGGTTGCCTCACCAGAACTTGCTACCCTCCTGAAAAAGCATGATATTTACATTTTTACATCCAAAATCGAAGCTTGTTCCAATGCTCTTATTGAAGCCCTGGCATGTGGTCTCCCAACTGTCGCACTAAATGCTACAAGCAACCCAGAAGTGGTACGGCAAGGCGGCGAACTTTTTACAGGAACAGAAAATATTTTAGATAAGCTTAATCTTGTTACCAAAAGCTATTCTCGCTATCTCGCTTTCCTTCCACAATTTAAAATTGAAAGCGTAGCGTATGATTATCTATCCATCGCAAAGAGCATATACAATGCAAGCCAAAATAAAATCTATCAACCAAAAGTCATAACACTTGAGAGAAAGAAACTCTTTTTCTTGCTCAAAACTCTTGTATGGCAAAATAAAATAAAAAATATTCTAAAAACAGTATTGAAATTTCTATTACGCCCTTTCTATGAAAAATAATAAGGTTGCTTTCTCTTCATTCAATAATAAGCTCATTCTCCGTTTTGATGATATTGGAGCATCATCAAAAATATACAATCAACATGGGGAAAAACTCTTTCGCGTGAGAAATATTCCCCTTTTTTATTTTCCTCTGGCCAATTTCTTGTTTTTCAAAAGAATCTGGCCATTTGCCAAGGCCGGACCATACGATGAGCTCACAACTTCAGAATGGAAAAACTTTCTTCAAATTTTTAAAGAAGAGAATATCCGGCCTCTTATTGCTATTACTGCCGCTTGGGTAGATGAAAAAAGTAGGCTTATCCCTTTTCCAAGTAAGTTTCCCGAGGAAGCGGGTATCCTGAAGCATGCGCTAGAAGAAGGCATGATAGAAATAGCTAATCACGGACTTACCCACTGTGTGGTTAACAAACACCTTCCAAAACTTTTTTCTTCCAATAGAAAATTTCACCGAGAGTTTTGGCCATACTTGGATCAAAGCATACACACAGAACATATTTTGCAATCTCAAAAAATTCTTGAAGATTATTTTCAAACAAAAATTGACACTTTTGTTCCTCCGGGAAATATCTGGAGTATAAAAACGTATCGAGCCCTCCAGCAAACCAATATCAAAAATGTGCTGTGCAATAAATACATGCTTGATTCTCTTGAGCCCATGGAAAAAATCAAGTTTATGAAAGACCAAGACCATTGTTTAGTTTTTCATGATCGGGATCTCAAACTACACGGTCCCGGATGGCTTAGAAAAACAATAGCTCTCCACCGTAACCAACTCCGCTAAAAACTGTTATAATCATCCTATATCGTTTTCTCATTTATCTGTATGCAAAAAATTATTGAAAATCTTAGGTATCATTACTGGGCCAGCTTCAGAAGGAAGCTCCTCGATACTGTTCAAGAAAAGTACCGCTCTATTTACACCGGCGTAGTCTTGGACATTGGCGGCCGTGATCGCGGCAGATTCAAAAAGCCAAGAGATCAAGTTAAAAAATGGATTTTTGCCGATATTTGCCCTAAATGGAACCCTGACGTCATTTTAGACATTGCCGATATGCATGTCATCCAGAATGAGTCTATTGATGTGATTGCCGCCATGGAAGTTTTTGCCCACGTAGAAAAGATCGATCAATCACTCGATGAGTGTTACCGAGTTTTGAAAAAGGATGGCGTTTTAGTTTTCTCTTCCCTCATGACATACCCAATTATTGAAGATCCGACTGATTTCCAACGCTGGACGGAAGCCAAATGGAGGATGGAGCTGACAAGGCATGGCTTTTTAGTAGAGACTGTTGAAACAATGGGAAGATACTTCACTGTTATGGCAGATTTTATCAATATCGCCAACAAATCTATGCCCTCTCTTGTCACATGTATTGGTTTTCTCTTATACCCTTTACTTTTGCTTCTGACAAAATTAGACAATACACATTTTGTCCAAAATAATAAACGACTTTCTTCCTTTACTACGGGCTACTTTATTATCGCAAGAAAATGAGAATCTATTATTTTGCTCATTCCACCAAAGCCCCTAGCCTCCGTTATCGCGGCAAATATCTTCTTGAAGAGGTCAAACACCGTTTTGGAATAGAATACGCGATACTGTATCCTACCGGGTATTCCTTTGTCAGAATTTTGTCCCTTATTTTTCAGCTCCTGATCAGAAGGGACAATAAAAATATCTATATCATCCAAAAAGTCAGTTTACCGGGACTTTATTTCAATGTACTTACTTTTATTGTAAAAAGGGTAGAAAAAAGCGTCTATGACATCGATGATGCCATGTACGAAATCAGAAATAAAAACGTTGTAGATTATCTCATTACCCACTGTAAAGGAGTGACAGTTGGATCCGAAAATTTGAAAAGGTACTGTCAGGCACGGAACCCCAATACTTTTTTATTGACGACTGCGCTCCCCTGCCCGTATACAGTAAAGTTTTCTAAAAACAAACTATTTACTATCGGCTGGATTGGCTTGTATACGGCCCAGGAACATCAAGAAAATTTAAAAATGTTATTCTTTCCTCTATTAAAAAATTTTATTCTCCCCATACGATTCGTTTTGGTAGGCATCACGAGCGACAAAGCAGAAAGAGAAGTACGGGAATATTTCAAAGCCTCTCCGTACATTGAACTTTCCATCATAAGGAATATTGATTGGGAAAACGAGGATGAGATCAATGCCGCACTCACCCGATTCGATGTCGGCGTAATGCCGCTTGTGGATACTGTCATAAACCGCTCAAAATCCGCTTTCAAACTCAAACAGTACCTCGCCTGCGGAGTGCCGGCTCTCACAAGCGATGTTGGTGATAATTCCCAGTTTATCAAGGACGGTGAAAACGGTTTTCTCTGCAAAACTGAGGCTGATTGGATACGGTATATCACCTATTTCAGTAATATAAAAAATAACGAATATCAGCAATTCGCAAGAAAAAGCCACTCCGGGTTTCTTACAAGTGACTTCAATATGACAAAAAATGCCCGCTTATTTGAAAATTTTATCAAACAACTCTAGCATCGCTCGCTTTGTCCCTTTGCAAATCGTTGGAGATAAAAATGTTTTTGAGAATATAGAGAACGAGAAGACTCAAAACTGTTTGAAATCCAAACATAAATGCAAGACCTTTTGTACCAAAATAAATAAGCAGAGGAATCATTAATAGTATTTTACAAAAAGCTACCGTCATTGTATGCCATGCAATAATTTTTTTGTTTTTCACATAATAAAGGAAGTGTGAAAGATAGAACAAATTGATAAAAACAAAGGGGAGAAAAAGAATAGCGATTTGAGAAAGCTCAATCGCACTCGCATACTTCTCGGAAAAAAGAGCTGGGACAATAGTAGGAAGAAGAAAGTAGGTGAGAACGGTTACTGGTATTATGAGGAAGAACGCCCCGATGTAGTACCTAAAAATAGCCGTGTTCCTCATCGCTATCTTAGGCAAAAGTACAGAAGTAACTGTTTTAGACAAACCAAATATTGTTCTCGTCAAAGTAATCCCCAAAAAATATACAGCGAGCGCTTCTGGTCCTAGGAATATACCAATAACCACCTTATCGAGATTATCAGCGAACATAGACAGTACATTGATTCTCGTGAGAAACCAGCCGTAGTGAATCGCATCCCCCTTTTTGTCGTTTTCGACATAACGAAGGCTTTTAAGGTAAAAAAATATGTTAGAAAAGGTATTAGAAACGAAATAACCAAAAATAATGAGAAGTAAACTGTCTCGACTTAAAAGTATTATCCCAATAATAAAAAGGGTACTCAAGATCGCTTGAATGGAAGCATACTCAAAAGTGACTTTGAATCTACTTTTCCCCTGCAAAAAACTATCCCATGTATTGGGAGCGTAAAAAAACGGAAAAAAGATAGCGGCCACCATAAAAGCAATCCCAAGTGTGGCATGCTGATAAAAATAATAATAAGTTCCGATGAGCAAAAGGATGGGAATCCCCAGAAGACTCCAGTAAAAACTGATGCGAACGGCTTCTCTATAGTCACCATCAAAGCCGCGTGCCGCCGATTGCAGTGTGGAAGCATTCAGGCCAGGCAGAGAAACAACAGAAACAATAGCCAACACAGAAAGAACGAACTGATATTGTCCAAAAACTTCTTGAGGGACTAACCGAGCAAAGGCGATAGAAAGAACCAGTCCAAAAGCAATCACAACCCCTTGTCTCACAATGACCAAAAATCCATTCCTGATTAAATAAGGTAAATCGAGATTGAATTTCTGCCCACATTTTTTTATGGCTTGATACATTGTATTTTGAAGAGCTTTAAGCATTCTGGTTGATATTCAAGCTGAGAGATTAAAAAGAGACCCTGTGTAAATTATACCTCACTCTTCCTTTCGAGTCACTCCAATAAAGAACATCTGAACTTTGGCGTAAAAGAAACGTTATAAACCTCCCGTGAGCTTACACTCGGGGATTTTTACGGGCTGTCAAAATATCAAATACGCTCATTTCAAGCCTTTCCTTGTGCAATAAACCCGCACAGGCTATACTTTGAAAAGCATTACTTTGGCCTTTATGATCAACCGTTTTCGTCTTTTTTTTGTATCTCAAAAATACTTTTCTGTATTTTCTCTCTTCTTCGTGGTTTATTTGAACGCATTTTTCCTGAACCGCTTCTGGGATAGTCCGCTTAGTGCACTTTTGCAACTCGTTGGTGGTATGTTTTTCCTGGTTTTCGGGACAGGTATAAGTCTTACTCTGATTTTGCAGTGGCTGTTCAAACGAAAATTTGATATATGGGAATTCGTATCCCTCTCTTTGATAGCCGGGTTACTCCTGCCGCCGTTTATTTTAAACCTGGAATTTTCATTCCTCAAGAATGTTTATTCTTGGTACCCGCTGGCGAACAGTATAACATTGTGGTGCATCGCGGGAATGCTCTTATTTTTCGACAAGACGTCTGCCCCTTCTCTATCGTCAAAAGAGCTACCCATAAAACACCCGCTCGCGATTACTCTCTTTTTTGGCGTTATTCTCATCCTCGTTCAAGTATTGTCGTTTCAACCGTTGCCCGACCTTGACCCATACAAGTGGCTTTTCAAATATACCTATCAATTCACCAATCATCAACTTGATTACTCCGAACGTCCGTTGTTCGGTTCCTTCATTTACATAGCCACAACATTGACCGGCATAGGAATATTCAGTTTTTTCAAGTATATTTTGCCATTTTTCTTCCTTTCCGTATTAGCTCCTGTATGGATGATTGCCAGAACCTTTGAAGAAAAAAGCAAACAGTGGCTGTTTCTTCTTTTTGCTTTTACCAGTCCGGTCATACTCCTCTACGCCGGAACCGCTATGCCTCAAGTGCCGTTTATAACTATAGCCTACTTTTTCGTACTTTTTTTGCTTTATTCAAAAGTTAAACAGGACGATTTTTTCCTCTATACCGCCGGCGCTTCCATATTTTTGGCCTTCTTCTACCATGAGGCGGCCTCTCTTATGTTTATAGCCTGGATAATTCCGGTGGTAATCGCCAAAAGAAAAATATTTTTTTTAAACAAGAAAACTTTCTTTTTCATAGTAATTATTTTGTTTTCCGGTTTTTATCGCTTCCGCACAATTTATGATTTCGCCATACATTGGATTAGAGACATAGTTCCAAATTTTTTCAAAATAAACAACATTAATTTGCTTTATCCCGCGCAATACACCAACACAGACCAAAACGCGATGGGCTGGAGTTCACTCGGCGGAGTCATAAAATTCTATTCATTCTATGTAGGTCCGGTATTGGGCTTGGTTTTACTCTGCTTTGTTTTCTTACTGTTCCAGAAAAAATTTCGCGTTTATATTTTTGAACAACTGAAAAACAACGTCGCTTTGTCTATTCTGCTGTTCTCTTTCACGATTTTCTTTACAATCGCTGAGATCTTTCCCAGATTCCCCAATATTGCGCTTCTGCCAGACCGCGCCTGGATTTTTTGCGGCATTTCTGCGTATGTTTTTCTTTTTTGGATTCTGAAATATATAAAAAGTATCTCACCGCCCGCCGTGCTTATTTTTCTCTTGTTTTTTGCCATAGGAATCTCCGGTACGCTGTATATAAACTACCTGAAGCGCTATCTCATATCTCCAATGCAATTGGAAAGCGCACGATGGATAAAATCAAATCTGCCCGGTGATCGAATTTTTCTTTCTTTCGGACACAAGAGCCTTTTGCCGGTTCACGCCGAAACACCCGTGATCAAAATTCCCGCGAGCATTTATTGCGACCTTGATATTACTGATTTCCAAAAATTTATAGACATTCTGAATAATTCTCAAAATAATCCAACAAACGCTCCGGCTATGATTGATTCTCTCAAAACTTCGGTCAAGATTTCAGCCTCAATCCCCAATGAAAATATTTATAGATTTAATACTCTTTCCTCTTTAGGCGACAGGCCCCTTTATATCTACTATTCGCAGCTGAATTTGAAAAACCCATACCGCGGACGCCCTTATTCTATGACTTCATGGGGCATAGAGCCATGTCCGGATGAAAAATTCCTTTTTGACGATTACCCGGAAAAATTCAAGAGGATTTACGCCGATAAGGATAGTTTTGATGAAGTAATCATCTGGAAAATTCTACTCACCCCGTAAAGAACCGGCTAAAAAATCAGTTTATGGAAAGTAATACTAAAATCTCCGGTAAGATAAAAATAATCGATTTTTCGCCATATTATTCTCCTCATATCGGAGGCTTGGAAAAGTATGCCGAGGAACTCCATGAAAACCTTGCCAAAAAAGATTGCCAAATAACGGTTTTCACTCCTCACATACCACAGTCAGCGCTGAAAGAAGAATCAAGAACCAATATCAGGATTATTCGTTATCCGGCATTTGATATTATTTTTAACTACCCACTCCCCTCTCTATGGAAGAGGGAATTTTGGAATCAGTGGGAAAAAATAAACACAGATCAATTTGATATTGCCATTTCGACGGTCCGTTTTTTTGTCCAACCTTTGATGGCATTGTTTTTTGCTAAAAAACACAAAATCCCCATTCTGCACATCGAACATTGCAGCGATTATGTCAAAAACAGATTCGTTGTATCGTTCATAGCGCGAATCGTTGATATGACAATCGGACGTTTTTCCCTTTCTCACGCTGACAAAATTATTACTCCCTCGCAATCAGCCGCCAGATTCGTGCATGTTTTATCAGGGAAGGAGGCCTCGGTTATTTATCGAGGTATGCCATTTTCTGAAATTGACACCACTCCCCCGCAAGATGCCCTCCGCCAACAGATCGGAAATAAAAAAATCATTACCTCTGTCGGGCGGCTTATATACGGCAAAGGGATCATACATTTGCTTGAGGCAATCCATTTTTTGAAAAGATCCGATATTTTTTTACTCGTAGTTGGAGATGGTCAGGAAAAAAAGAATCTGGAAAAATACATAGAAAAGGACAAACTATCAGAACAAGTAAAGTTTCTTGGCAATATTCCTTTCGACGAAGTAATCGGTATTTTGAAAATTACCGATATCTTCATAAATCCGAGCTACAATGAAGGGCTACCGACATCTGTTTTGGAAGCGGGTGTCTGCCGGCGAGCCATCATTGCAACCGATGTCGGAGGGACGCTTGAGATTATCACGCCCGACCGCTCCGGGATTATCATCAAGCCCCATAATACCCAAAAAGTGAAAAATGCGCTGGAGGAGCTTTTGGACAATGTCCCACTGCGGAACAGTCTCGGAGAAAATGCCCGCGAAGAAATTGAAAAAAAATTCAACTGGGAAAAATCTACTTTGGCTTATTTAAAAGAAATAGGGTCTTTACAAAAGAAATTATGAAAATATTTATTCCATTTACAATCAAAGATACTGGCGGAACGTCTACCTTCGCCAAAAAATTCGGGAAAAAACTGGAAGAACGAGGGCATGAAGTTTTTTTTGACTTTCGAAAAGACTATGATATTTTATTTGTCATCGTCCAGTGTAACCCGCTCTATCTGCTCCACGCAAAAATGAATAAGAGAAAAATAATCCAGCGTCTGGATGGGGTATATTATTGGTCAGTCGCTCAATGGAAATACCCGTTACTGAATTTTCCTCCCCGGTTCATACATAAATTTTTCTCCGACTTCACTGTTTACCAGAGTAAGTATAGTAAATATTGCGCTGATAAATTTCTAGGAAAAAGAAAAAACGAGCAATACTCTATAATTTATAATGGAGTAGACACCACTCTCTTTTCTCCTGAAGGAGAAAAAATCGATGATATTCGAGACAACCCGGAACAAAAAGTATTCATTACAGCTTCAAAATTCCGCAGATATGACCAAATTATACCTATAATCAAGGCCTTGGAAATATACAGGGATAAATACAACAAAAACTTCAAACTTCTGATTATCGGCGACTTTTCGAGAGAAGTCGAGAAAATCCCAGCCCAATTCAAGAAGTTTACATACCTCAATTTTATTGGTAAGATAAAAAATGAAGACCTGCCGAAATACGAGAGGTCTTCTGATGTTTTTTTGATGACTCATCTGAATCCTCCGTGCCCCAACAATATTATTGAGGCCATGGCCTGCGGTTTGCCGATCTGTGGCGTAAACGACGGCGCCATGAGGGAAATTACAGTCCCTGAAGAAAACAGCCTTCTCTTAAAATCCGAGGGAGATGCATTCTGGAAAATGAGAGAATATGATGTCAGCCAATTCGCAGATAATCTGGATTCCATAACAAAAAATCTGAATTTTTATTCGACAAACAGCCGAAAAATCGCCGAGAAAAAATTCTCGCTCGATGATATGACTGCCCGTTATCTTACATTCTTCTAGTTTTTTAATGAATACTCCTCGCGGCAAGCCGCGAGGTATCTTTGACAAATTTGTCTTTGATACTCGCCGCAAGCGGCGGGGAATTAGACCCTAATTGAGATTAAAAAGTTTCACTCACTTATTCTGAACCCCCTCACCAATGATTAAATTCATCATAAAAATAGCCTGTCAGGTGGAGAGCTTTTTATACAAGCTTATAAGCCATCTTGCTATAATCGAAAATAAAGGGATTCACCCAAAACATAAGATATTGGATTATCATAAGTTCTTTACCGATAATATTTCAGAGAATGACTCCGTGCTTGATGTAGGTTCCGGAAACGGCGCCGTAGCGTTCGATATCGCTTCAAAAGCAAAAAAAGTTACCGGGATAGATATTGTTCATAAAAATATACTCTTGTCGGAAAAAAAATATCACAAAGGCAATATTGAATTTATTCAAGGAGACGCCACCACTTTTAATTTCAAGGAGACATTCGACGTTATCATACTCTCCAACGTTCTTGAACACATAAAAGATCGTGTAAAATTCCTAAAGAACATAAAGAAACTGGCCCCCAAGATTTTAGTAAGAGTACCGCTCATTACGCGTGATTGGATAAGTGTATGGAAAAAGGACAACGGATTCAGCTATAAACTGGATAACACTCACTTCATAGAGTACACGGAAGAATATTTTCGAGAAGAAGTGGGAGAAGCTGGGCTTACAATCGACAGTTTCTATGTAAAATTCGGGGAATTTTACGCGGTAGTGTCAAATTCACAGACCGCTATTTAAACAATCCCGTCTGACTCGTTATTGTTTTTATGAGACAAAAATTCATAGAATATCTTTCCGATCCGATCACTTCAAAAAAATTTGATTTCGAAGTTTTCAAAGAATCCGAAGGACATATCCTTTCGGGACTTCTCACGACAGACAACTCTTGGTATCCGATTATCGGCGGTATCCCGCGCATCCTCATAAATGAGCTCAAAGTAGACCTCCTCCAAACTCATCAGGATTTTTTCAAAGCTTGGAGAGAAAAGCTCCCACAACACATTCGGTCTGAGTGGGAAACTGCCATAGCCGCCATCCCTGATCTCAATGCCTTCTCCAAACACCAGAAAAAAACCGCCGAAAGCTTCGCCTACGAATGGAAGAACATCTACAAGGAAAACGATTACGAAAAAAACAACTTTTTCCATTTCGCCGACCCCTATGTCACAGAGGAAAATATAAAAGGAAAGAAGACGCTCGATATCGGCTGCGGTTCCGGAAGATTCACCAAATGGGCAGCCCTCTCCGGAACGGAACTCTCCTTTGGCTCCGACCTCGGTGAAACGGTCGAAGTCGCCTATGAGATGACCGAGGACATTCCCAATGCCTGTATCATCCAGGCGGACATCTACGCTATGCCCTTTCACAATATCTTTGACCTCGCATATTCCATCGGTGTCCTTCACCACTTGCCCAAACCGCAGGAGGGATTCTCACGGCTTCCCAAAGTATTGAAAGCGGGCGGGCGAATGCTCATCTGGGTCTACAACCACCGCAACAATGCCCGGGCAATTTATTTCTACGAACCACTCCGCGACCTACTGAAAAAGCTTCCAAAACCGATACTTTTCAAATTGTCCTATATTCCAGGGCTTGCAGTCCATCTTATCAACCTTTTCGGCAAACTTCTCGAAATGATTGGGTTCAAATCTTTCGCCAAAAAACTCCCCTTCTCTTATTATGCTAATTTCCCTTTCAATATGAAACTCAACGATGCTTTTGATGTCCTAGCAACTCCCAAAAGCAACTATTACTATGTCGAAGAAATTAAACAATGGTTTACAGACGCTTCTTTGAAAAATATTCAGGCATACGAACACCCCGAAGCTGGCATCACCTGTATCGGGACAAAATAAATTTTTCCTCCTCCCATTTCCAAGGGGAGGAATTAAAGGAGGGGTTATGACTCAAAAGAAAAAAATCATTCATATCATCCAATCGCTTGAAAATGGCGGGTGCGAAAATATGCTTCTCCGCACCTTGCCGCTTCTTCAGGATTTCGAACACAAAATTATCACTTTGAAAACGTTCGGTGAACTGACTCCGAAATTCGTCTCTGCCGGCATTACAGTCGAAACGATTCACTGCCGCGGCTTCTTTGATATCTCCGGAATCCAGCGGCTTCAAAAAACTGTCAAAGAAGAAAACCCAGACATCATCATTACCTATCTTTTCCATGCCGATATGCTCGGCCGCCTTTTCCTCCG
>Ga0209343_10001975_pt1 | contig 27160 bp, 22 predicted proteins | sample RifCSPlowO2_02_FD_184026 | JGI IMG/M metagenome (GOLD analysis project Ga0209343, IMG submission 184026) | Groundwater microbial communities from Rifle, Colorado - Rifle CSP2_plank lowO2_0.2 (SPAdes) (version 2) | ecosystem: Environmental > Aquatic > Deep subsurface > Groundwater | place... | reverse complement strand
TACGCTTCGCTTGTGCCGTGGGGGAGACTCGAACTCCCAACCCTTGCGGGATGCGCTTCTGAGACGCACGCGTATACCAATTCCGCCACCACGGCATTACTCAACAAGAGCGAACGTGTTGAGTGACTGCGTTGCTTCAAAAATTTTAAAAAACAAATTTTTGAAATCCGATGTGGCTAGTCTAACAAAGCCCACGCAATTTATCCATTGGCAAATTATTGGTGTGTAATACCCCGTGGCCTTGCCACGGGGATGCAAAATATCTGTATCGGCGGAGGCCGATTCCACTTCCAAAAAACTTGCCCGTGGTTCCGCCCGCCAACTAGCTCATTGGCGAGCCATTGGGATTGGACGGGCGGACAAGTTTATTTGTACTGCAAAACTTGCACACCAACATGTCAATTATTCGTAGCGAGCAATTCTTTTGACAACGCGTCAATATTTACGATGTGGACCCCGATGCTAGGGTGAAAAAGGAACAGTTGTTTTACAACAACGCAGGGACTAACGCGGTGGCCACCGCGCCCTTCCGTACAGTCGACTTCCAACAAGGAGACAAGGACATGTCCGACGAAAAACCTTCGGGAATGCTCGCACTTCCGAATATCGATATCCCGCAGCACTTCTTCGAGGAGTGCAGTTTCGGCGACTACATCAACAAAGTGCTCGCCCAGCCGCGATTGGTGCGCACCGCACACGAACGGTTCTACGACATGTTCGCCCATTACGGGTACGACATGATCCGCCGTCCGTGGGGCAAAGAGGCGATCGCGCGCTACAAGATCTGGGATGACCCGTTCACCACCGATCACGTCAACGCCATTTACGGCATCGAGGAGAACCTCCACGAGCTCGTCGGCACCTTCCGTGCCGCGGCATACGGCTTCGGCCAAGACAAGCGTATCGTGCTCTTGACCGGCCCCGTGGGTACGGCGAAATCGACCGCCGGCGAACTCTTCGCCGCGGGCCTCGAGCAGTATTCGACGACCAACGACGGCGCGTATTACTCCATCGTCTGGGTTGTCGGTGAAGACAGTGACGGCATTGTGAGCCGTGACAAAGGCGCCATGATTTTGGGAACCATCGACGAGACGAATCTTTATCGCCTCGAGAGCCCCATGCATGAACAGCCGTTCCGCATGTTGCCCACGTCGCCCTCGATGAACATTCGTTCCGAGATCCTGAAGTCCCTAAACGGTGAGCTCGCGAAGAAATACGCGACGATGAACGAAATGCAGAAACGCGAGTTTCTGCAGATTCCCGATGGCGAACAGGTCGCCGAACACTTCTTGCGTGTCAAAAGCAAGGCGTGTCCGCGCAGTGCGCAGATCTTCATCAAGCTTCTCGCCGAGTACAAGGGCGACTGGAGAAAGGTGCTCGAAAACCACCTTCGCGTGAAACGCACGCTCATGTCCCGCGAACACCGTGTCGGCATCGCCATCACGCGTCCGAAGTCCGAGAAAGATCAGGACTCGAGCGAGTGGAACGGCGATACGAACTACAAGGCGCTCGGCAAGTTCGGTTCAGCGACCGACCCGCGCACCTTCGAGTTCAACGGCTATTTCGAAGCCGCCGAGGGTGGGATGCTCTACAGCGAGGAGTTCTTGAAACTCACGCAGACCTTCCTTTACGACTACTTGGGCGCCGCGCAGGAACACCGGATCCAGCCGAAAGGCTTCAACGAGGTCGACACCGACATCGTGATCATCGGCGGCACGAACATTCCCGAGTACGAAAAGCTCAAGAACACCAAGGAAATGGAAGCCTTGCGCGATCGTATCATCAAGCGGAACGTCGTGTACGTGTCGAGTTTCAAGGATGAAGAGAAGATCTACAAGAAATTCTTCAATCCCGGAATGATGCGCGGCAAGCACATGCACTCCTTCGGCCCGACCGTCGCCGCCTTCTGGGCGGTACTCACGCGGTTGGTCGAACCAGGCAATAGCGGCATCTCGCTTTCCGACAAGGCGAAGCTCTACGCCGGCATGTCCGTCGAGGAGCACTCGTTCGAGACGGTGGCCGAGCTCATCAAGGAGGCCATCAAAGCGAACGGCAACGGTGACTGCTTCGAGGGGGTTTCCTCGCGTTTCATCATCGACTGCATTTCGCAGGCGTTCACGCACTTGTTCACCTCCACCGACGTGAAGGAGAATAGTTGCTTGACCCCGTTCGTCATTCTGAACGAGATCGACGCGTCGATCGACAATCACCCGCACCTGCAGAACGAAGAGCAGAAGAAGAAGGCGCGTGAGAAGCTCGACATGGCTCGGCAAATGCTGAACGAGCTCGTGGTCAACCTGCTCGAAGAGGTGATCTCGGGCGACGAGGTCGGACTCCAGAAGCTCCACAAGAAATACATCAACAACCTGATGGCTATCTTGAGTGGCCGCAAGCCGATCGACCCGGATACGAAGCGCGAGGTCCCGCCGGACGAGAATTTCATGGCGGAGATCGAGCGTTTTGCCGGCAAGACCGACCGCGGTACTCGCGAGACGTTCCGGACCAAGATCTCCCAGGTCATCGCAGAGCGTGCAATCAACCGCCAGAACGACCCCTCCATTCCGGAGTTCACCTGGAACAGCGACGATGTGCTCGCGCGCGCGTACAAGCAGTATCTGTTCGCGCGTCAGGCGAAGGACATCGACTGGCAAGCGGTCGCGTCGAATGCCGACGCGGGCGCATCGGCCAATCAGGTCGCCTCGCTACGCAACACGCTCGTCAAGGAGAAGGGTTGCTGCAGTGTCTGCGCGGGAGCATTCCTGCGCCACGGTGGGAGCATCTTCACCCATCGCCAGAACGCCAAGAAGAAAGCGAACTAATCGCTGTGTGACAAGCCGGTATCCACTCGTGGGTACCGGTTTTTTTACATCCGCGCTTCACTTGAGGACGGTGGACAAAATTAGACTACTCGATATTCACGTTGTCCAGTCGTGTATTTTCAATATTAGGCCGTAGTATGGAAAATAGCGTAGGTCTTTGACATTTCTCGAAGGAGGACACATGGGCCGCATCGTAGGTATTGCGCAAGACGAAGCGGAATTCATCAAGATCGCAAAGGGTCGGATCCGTAAGGACCTCATCAAGTACACCCTGCGATCTCAATTCCGTATCGGTCGTGCAGGAAAGCCGGTCATCGTCATTCCAATCGAACAGATCGAACTGCCGACGTTCCGCTTCGGTTTCCGCCCCGACGATCTTCAGATCGGACAGGGCGAAGGCGAGGCGGGCGACGACATCGGTCCGGCGGACGAGGGCGACGAAAAGGGCGAAGGCGAAAAATCCGCTTCAGGCGAAGGCGGCTCCGGCGGCCTCATTGAGGTGGAGATCGAAGAAGAAGAATACTTCAGCTGGCTCGCCGAAGAGTTGAAACTGCGCCTCCTTCAACCGAAGGGGGACCGTACGATCGTTGAAGAGCGGGAGAAGTACACGTCGATCCATCACATCGGACCGCGTTCCGCACTCAACCGCCCCCGCACGATGAAACAGGCGATGAAACGCAACATCGCGACGGGCGAGTACGATCCTCCGAAGAAGAAGCTTGAATTCTCGGTTCTGCCGCCGGACTTCCGTTACACGAGTTCGGAGAAGGTGAAGATGCCGCTCAACAATGCGCTCCTCATCTTCGCGCGGGACTATTCCGGATCGGTGGGGCCCGAGGAGAATCTCGCGCTCTCCAAGATCTGTGACCTGATTGAACGCTGGGTGCGCAAGAGCTATCCCAACGGTGCGTTCGAGGTCGTCTACATCGTGCACGGGACCGAAGCATTCGAGGTCACGCGCCCGACGTTCTTCGTCGGTCCGAGAGAAGCGTGGGGGACAATCTGTTCGTCCGCGCCGAAGAAGATGCTCGAGATCATCAACGAGCGTTACCCGATTAAGGAGTGGAACATCTACCCGTTCTACTTTTCCGACGGGTTCAACTATTCGGACGACGACGAGGAGTTCAAGATTGCGCTTCTCAAGCTTCTCGACGGTATCGTCAACCTCTTCTGTTACGGGCAGACGCAGATGTATCGCCCGTGGATGAGGAGCGTCTCGTCAAGCAAGCTCTCCCCCCCGGGAACCATCGGTGCCATGATTGACGTCATGATCCATGAGTACGAACTCAAGAATCTGGTGCACACCGAGATCGAGGGGTCCGACGACGAGTCGGTGATGAAAGCGATCAAAGATTTCTTCGCGGAACCACACTAAGGAGGCCTGATGAGACATCAAACGTCACCCAAGATGCCGACGCGGCTCAAGCTCTTCAAGTACGAAGTTGAGCGCATCGCGAATCGCGACGGCCTCTCGTTCTGGGACACCAAATACGAGCTGATCACCGCGGAAGAGATGAGCGAAGTCGTCGCGCGCCACGGTTTTCCGGTCATGCCCGCCCATTGGCGTGCGGGCATGGAATCGATCATGAACAAGAAGAAGTTCCGCTACGGCATGGGACGCGTGTTCGAGATTGTCATCCGCATCAAGCCGGTTATCGGCTTTCTCATGGACAGCAATCACTTTCACGACAACGTGGCGGTGATGGCGCATGTATGCGGACACGCGGACATGTTCCTGAACAACCGGTTCGCGCAGTTCGCGGATCCGAACATGGACCAGGTCTTTACTTCGGACGCGGCGATGATGGAGACATTCTGTCGTCAGTACGGCGAAGAGCGGGTGAAAACCTTCTTCGACGCCGTGCTCTCGATCGAGAACCTGATTGACGCGAATTCGCTCTACCTCAAGCGTCCGGACCAGCACCTCTCCCCGGAGGACTACGAGCGTCGCCGCATTATGCGCCGCCACGCCTCCGAATCGTTCCTTCCCCCCGACTTTCCGGAATACCTCGAAACACTGCCGCACATCCGCGAGATGAAGAAGAGGGTCGCGGAGCATGTGGCTGAAGAGGAGAAGACCGACCGTGAAATCTTAAGCGGTCTCAAGGTACCGGCGCATCCGATGAAGGATGTGATCCTCTTCATGATCGACAACTCTCCGCTCGAGCCGTGGCAGCGCTCCGTCGTCGAGATGGTCCGCCGTAGCTGCTATTACTTCAGCCAGTTTCGTTGCAAATTCCTGCACGAGGGATGGGCATCGCTCCACGAGGAGCTCATCATGCGCGAAGTGCGCCTCGACCAGGACATGACGCGCTGGAACTCGACCTTGGCCATGGTCCAACGGAAGCAGGGTCTGAATCCCTACCGCCTTGCGTACGACCTCTTGCTCGACGTGAAACATCGTTGGGACACGGGGCGTCACGGCGCGATCTGGGAAGATTGCGACCGCTATGAGGTGAAAGCGAGCTGGGACTTCTTCGTCGTGTATCACAACCTGCGCCTTGAAAGCGCAGGCGATCAGACGAAGTTCGAGCGGCGCTGGAGGGAGTTCTCACAATTCCTCGAAGATCTGCGCGAAGGCAAGCTTGCCTATCCCAAGGAGCTCTTCATTAACGACCGTTTTCTGGGTCAGTATCTGCTCACCCACTGGACGGAATACGCGAACGCCGAAGCCGAGCTCAAGAAGTATCGGGAGATGCTTGCGGCGCTCGACGCCAAAGGACTCGAAGAAGACGTCGACATCGCGGTCTCGAACCTGCGGGTGAAGGAATCCAACGTCGGCATCACCGACAAGGAACTCGCATACAAAGCGAGGCGCGACATTTACTATCGCGCGAAGGAACCCGAACTTTACCTCTGGACGCCCGACGAGTTGCGCGGGAAGATTAAGTACTTTCAGACGCTCCTCGACTTCCGCGATCGTTACGCGAGGGAAGGTCTCACCGCTCCGGTCATCAACATTCCGGAAGGCTGGGCCGACTACTCGGCGCGTCACAAGTATCCGGCCGTGCTCGGCGAGGGAAAGAAGAAGTGGTTCGAAGTGCGCAAAACGCACGACGACTTCGGCCTCCTCGACGATTTCTTCACGAAGGACTTCTGTGAACGCGAGCACTACTTCCTCTTCAAGGCGAAGGAGCAGTACAACCTGCGGACATGGGATGTCGAAAAACGCTACGTCATCGAGACGAAGGCGTTCGAGCGGATCAAGAAGTACCTCTTGTTTCAGTTCACGGACTTCTACACCCCGTACATCGAGGTCGTTGACGGCAACTTCAACAACAACGGGGAACTCCTCTTGAGGCACGAGCACAACGGCATCGACCTCGATTGGTGGTCGAAGGACGGGATGTTCGTGAAGGATGTCCTCAAGAACCTCGCGATGATCCACAAGAAGGCCGTCCATTTGGAGACGGTGAAGACGGATCAGCCCGAGAATGTGCCGTGGTGGTATCGTTGGTTCCAGACCGAAGAGAAAGGCGCGTCCGACGAGCTCCAGGAGCTCAAGGGCAGGCGCGTTCGGTTCACTGCGACGCCTGGTGGCGGTTTCAGTGAGCACGAGATCGAGCGGATTACCTACACCGCCCCCTACTAAGAGAAATATGACCGGCACCTCTGGTGCCGGTTTTTTCATTGGTGTGTAATACCCCGCGACTCTGTCGCGGGGATACACTAAAGTCAGCATCGGCGGCGGCCGATTCTTCTTCCAAAAAAACACCCCCGGTACCGCGTGCTGAATACCCCGTCGGCGAGCCCTCGGGTAAGGACACGCGGTGTGTTTTATAAAAAAAGTCCGCCCCGTGAGGCGGATCAGTGCGCATGTGCTTTTTTCCCGCTTTCGCGCCAGAGCGAAATGCCGCGGGCGAACATCCACAAAGAGACCAGTACCGCGCCCCATCCGTCGAGCGCGGGGGTATGGAGAAGCATGGTGCCGAGCGCCGAAGCAAGGACGACAAGCGAGATGACAAGGTCCGCGAGAACGTGCATGATGCTCGCCTTGTGTTTGTGGTCGTGCATGCTCTCCTCGACTCCCGACATCGTGCGATGGGCGAGGTAGTTCCCGGCGATCGCGACGAGCGTAATGCCGATGACGACGGCGGTCGGATATGCTTCCGGGTGAAGGATGCGCCCGACGCCTTCCCAGAGCACATAGCCCGCGGAGAGGAAAAGGAGGAGCACGGCGCCTTTCGTGAATCGCCGGTCCGCTTCATGGTGTTCGCGCTCGGGCTCCGCAAGTTCGCGTGCGGTGAGCAGCACGATCCCAAAAAGTACAATCGTGTCCGCAAGACTGTGGAGCGCATCACCCAAGAGCGACTTGCTGTCCGCCCACACGAAATAGATGAGCGATTGGAGCACCCAGATGGCGATGTTGATGCAAAGTGCGCGCCGATAGCGGTTGAGCTTATCGGCCAAAAGGTTCTTCATGGCCGACCTCCATTCCGATATTCTCTGGCACCATGCTAACACAAAATTGTTTTTTCGTCAAAAACTGAAGTTGTTGAAGGGTGGTAGAGATACAAGGTCGAACCTTGGGAGGTAGGTTTCCGAGGTGACTCCTTGGCTTTGAAAGGTGTCTCCTCGGAAATCAACACCCAGATCCAAGGTTTGACCTAGTGTCACGGGGTATACTGCGGACATGCTCTTCACCGGAAAAGGAGACGACGGCACCACGAAGACTTTTGGGTGCGACCAACGCATTTCGAAATCTTCCGCTACTGCCGAAGCACTTGGTTCTGTTGATGAAGTGAATTCTCTTTTGGGTTTGGTGAAGATGAAGGATGGAGACACGAAGGCTGTTGCCGGACTCGACTACCACGCACTTCTCTCCGAAGTGCAGCAGGACCTCTTCGTCGCACAGGCTGAACTTGCCGGCGCCGAGAAACATGTCGAGCGCGCACGGGTGGAGAAGCTCGAGGGGTGGGTAAATGCGATCGAGGAGGAGTTGCCCAAGATCAGGTCGTTCTTTGTGTCGGGAGGTACGGCGCTTGCGGCCTCATGCGATTTTGCGCGCACGATTGCCCGCCGAGCGGAGCGGCGCGTAGTGGAGGCACTCCGGAATGATCGAGGTGACTCCTTGGCTTTGAAAGGTGTCTCCTCGATCAACAAAAATGAAGTCAACGACCACAAAGATCTCCTCGCCTATATGAATCGCCTTTCGAGTTTGTTATATGCACTCGCGCGTCTTGCGAATCACCGCGCTAGGGTCGCCGAAGAAAAGCCACACTATTGATTGATTTTTTAAGTTAGTCTGGTACTATGCATTCGAGCACCACAAGAGCATTTCCGTTTTTCTAAGAGGGCTACCTCTAAGAAAAATTGGTTACTCCGCAAGGTGCATTTTGTTTCATGGTGGCTATGGTGTAGCGGCAGCACAGAAGCTTGTGGAGCTTTTAGTCAGGGTTCAACTCCCTGTAGCCACCCCCGACGCAGAGCCCTGCTCTGCGACCGAGAAGCCCCAAGGGGCTCTCGAAAAAGTTCACGACCGAGTAGGTCAAAAGACTCATATTTGTGACTAAAGAGGAAAAAGAGGCATTAAAAAAAGTATTCGATCACCCAAGAGGGCTTTTGTCGCAGTCAGAATTAATAAATATTCTTCCTGATGGCAACACCAAAATATCACACTCACTGATCACTGCTGGATTTATTGAGGAAGTTAAGAGGGTGGAAAAAGCCAGACAAATTGAAATTACCTATTATAGGTTAACTGAAAAGGGACGAGCCGTTTTTGCTCCCTGGATAGAAAGAGTCTGGATTAACTTCAAAACTGAAACATCGCTTTGGGTTGGGATATTTTCCATTGCATTTGGCATCTTTTCCTTATTCATATCGAGTGCGGTAGCGTTCGGTGTTCCGTGGTATCAAAATATTACAGACCAACATAATAAAATTGAAGCAATCTACAAAAATCTCATAACCAATGATGACATCCTCATGTCGAATTCAAACAATGCAAGATATCTCCTGACGGCTACCAGTGTGACTGCGTTGCCAGAGTCTTACTTAAGGGATCAAGTTTCTGGAGATATAGGGAAAATACTTCAGGATAAATTCGGGTTAATACAATACAGATTTTTTGTATATTATCTACAAAAAATCGAACTTTTAAACGCGGAAACAGATGAGATGAGAAATGCTCTAATTGCTGGTGGGGCAACATCAACTAATTACCAGAGTGCCAGAAAAGCATATCTGGCGAGTATTGAGGATTTGAGTCAAGAAGGACCAACCGCCAAGTTCAGTTACGTAAGAGACGTCGAATGCCTCACTTATTTGTTTGAACGAAATTTTGTATATTTAACCATTGACCCACGTGGAAAAATAAGTGCGTGTTCAAATGAATCCCTAAACCGAATTTTTCAGTTTGGTTTTCTCCCGAGAGCGACGCCGAAATGGATGCTCCCAGCGTTCAGGGATGCATTAAATGAAAAAGAGGGTGGGCTTGGAGATAAATTGATAGATATTTCTGAAGGATATTAATTGCAACGTATGCACCACGGAATAAAAAATGAAAAGACACAGGATATTAAATTTCTATATTGACACCACGCGAAGCATCTTCGGAAAAGATAAGTCCGGACCTGTTTTTGAAGCTTACAAAAAGGGGGAGCAAGAGAGAATCGCCCAAAAATATGGCCCCATTAACTTTGATCAGAAATTTGAACGGTGGATTTCGGTGCCCAAACCCCCGCTGTCGGTTGTTGATGAACACAGCCATTTACTGCAAGACATAGAGGACTCCTATGTGTCGGGGAGTCTTTACTCTGCATTAACTGGAGCATGTTGCTTGGGCGAAAGGGTCTTCAATCAGATAATTCTTCGAGTAAAAGATTCCTACAAGTCGAGCCCAGAATACAAAGAAGTATACAGAAAGGAGTCTATCAATGATTGGAACTTGGGCATCAATACCCTGCTCGCATGGAAAATAATCGGGCCAGTTACGGAAAGGAAATATCGGCAGCTTGCAGTTCTTCGCAATAATAGTGTTCATTTTCAAAACAAGGATCAGGATCTGGGGCCAATGGCAAAGGATGCGATATTTTTAATAAGTGAGATTATCTCCGACTTGTTTGGAATAAACAAGGAAAATAAATTTGTAATCTGGTTTGAGGTCCCCGGCGAGTTGTATCTAAAAAAGGTTTCGGAGAGTGACCCATTTGCGCGAGCTTTTTATGTTCCTTGTGCGCCGTTAGTTGGGTACAAACACACCATTGCGAATAGTCCAGATTTTGTTTTGAGGGTCGTGGATAATGAGATTTACCCCAATCAAGAAGTGACGGACGAGGAGTTTGTGAAGCTTCGTAACGAATATACAAAAAAGATGTCTGAAGGAACCAACACCTAGGTGGTGCGTCAAGACTTCACGCCAGCGTGATTTTATTGTTTTTCAGCACGATCCTGTTTTTTAGGCATCCGAGGAGTTCGTGCTTCTCGATCATGGTGCCTTCCTTGAGCATGTACTTAGCGTAGTTGCGTACGTCGACATCCAGGGCTTTGTCGTTTTCTTTCGCGCCAAGGAGCTTGGCGCGTAGTTTGTTGTACCGTGCCACCTCTCTTTCGATGATGTGGCGTGTTCCCAGCTCGTCAATGTTAATGTCATCGAAGATCTCCTCGATCTGCTTGAGTAGCTCGTCCTCGCGGATGTATGGATTCTTGCAGAAGTGGTCTTTGTTCCGGGTGCAGTTGTAATAAATGTAGCTTCGCACACTACCATCCTTCAGATTCTTGTCTTTCTCTTGTGCCGTGATTCCGGAGCCGCAGTATCCGCAGAGCATGAGGTTGGTGAAGGTGAATTCTTGGTATTGTTTCTTCGAGCGTAATTCCTCGGTCAGTTTTTGTTGCACTTTTTCAAAAACCTCCTTCGATACGAGTGGTTCGTGCTGTCCTTTATACCAGTTACCACTCCCGCCGGGATATTCAAATGTGCCGGAGTAGAATGGTTGTCGCAGAAGTCTATAAATCGTGCTCAACGTAAGTGCTTTGTTGCCTCTCCGCACACTTGTGAACTTACCCTCCTTCTCCATCCAGTGGAACACCTTTCTACCGCTCCATCGCTCATTACCCACCTTCTCGAATATTTGTTTGATAATCGGCCCACGGAGGGGATCGACAAGAACATACCCTGCCCGCCCCGGCATACGATCGTTGATATATCCGGTCGGGGCGACGCATGGCCATAACCCCATCTCGACTTTTGCCCTGAGTCCACGTTTCACGTTGACCCCCTTGTTGTCGTTCTCAAGTTTTGCCTGCGAACACAAGATCATGAGCAGAAACTTTTCACTCGGGCTATTGGTAAACTTTTGACCAAAGGTTCTCACCTCAATTAATCTCCCTTCATCCATCAAATCAACGATGGCGCCGAGGTCGCCCGCATTTCTGCTTAAGCGATCTGGGTGCCATGCGAGTATGGCGTTAAATTTTCCTGCCTTAAGGTCGGCTATTAATTCATTGAACACGGGGCGTTGCCCGGTGCTTTTTGCCGAGTGTGACTCGCGCTTGATCTCGACTACATCAAGCCCGTCCCTCTGTGCCATTTGGAGCATCTCCTTGGCTTGGGAATCGATTGAAAGGGCTTGTTGCTCGTCCGATTCCGACGATTTTCTAGCGTATAAACAGTACTTGATTTTTGGCTCGTCAGAGCCCTCTAGCGGGTGTGTGTTTTTCATACACCACAAGGGATGACGCAACCCTCCCATGGAGTCCATGAAGGGTGATGATTATGCAGTATATACGTAAAAAGTCCAGAAAAACGACTTCTACATAAGGATTGACAACCTGTACGCAATAGAATATCCTGTTACGTACAACATGAAGCAAGAAGAAAAACGCGAAAGGTTTAAACGGCTCGGGGTACAGCGCACCAACGCGGTAATCAAGAGGATTAAGGTGCTCAGTAATTGTGCCAATAGAAGCGCGTACGAGTATACCGAAGAGGAGGTGAACAAGATCTTCTCTGAGGTTGAGCGGCGCATAAGAGAGGCAAAGGCAAAGTTCAATTTTCCAAAGATAAAAGAATTTAAGTTGTAGAAACCAAATTTTATGGCAACGCAAGTCCACATATCACCGAAAATATTGAATTCCATAGCGAGTCTGTACAACGATACAAACCGGATATTCATGGAATATATCGACAACTCCATAGACAGTGCTGATCAGCACTACTTTGATCAAAAGCTCAACAAATATTCGCGCCCCATCGAAATTTTATTAAAGATCGAAGGGAGAACCGCGAAGGACGGTAGGGTCATCATTTTGGATAATTGTTTTGGGATAACAAATTTTACGAAGATCGTCAGTCATATTGGCAATTCAGATAAGAAGGAACAAGCGTGGACAAATGGGCAATTCGGCTACGGCATCTACTCTTTTATGGCGGCGTGCGAAAAACTTGAAGTGACCTCAAAACTGGAAAGCGAAGATGCTGTTTTTCTGCCTATCTCGCGAAAGATATTTGATAAGGCGCGGCAGGAAGACATACGATTGCCTGATCCGAAGACTCTTTCACGTTTTGACTCCGCGTCCGGCACAAAGGTTGTTTTGTCGGAATTTGACAAAGAAATGTGGAGGGTAATTGATGCGCAGACACTGAAAGGGGAAATTGAAAAGCATTTTGAACTTATACTTAGTCGAAAAAACCTTACGATTAAACTCGTCGACCAGAACAAAAATGAATATATTTGCACTCCATTTGATTACGAAACCCTCACTGGTGAAGTATATGAGGATTACTTGACCGACCTTCATTCTACAAAAAAATATACCAATTTATTTGAAACAATAAAGATTGAGAATCCGATCCACATTTTTCTGAAGATGACCAAGGGGGTCACTACAAATAAACCGCCAGTATTTATTTCAAAAGGGCGCAGAATTTGCGAGATCAAAGACGTGAAGTCCTTCAAATCAAAACACAAAAACGATATTTGGGGGCATCCCAATGTTACTGGATATATTGACCTGAACACACTTCTCGGTCCAACTATCGCGCGGACCGACTTTAGGAATGACAAGGATTCCAGAATGGTCTTTCAGACGCTTTTTGATCTCGAAGATCTCATCTTGGAACATGTGAAAAAGGTAAATATGGAGACGGAAGAACGGCACTATCAGCAACTGGAAGACGTACTCAATAAGGTACTTTCAAAACTCGCCAAGGTGGATGCAATGAGTTACCGAACAGAATACTTGCCGGGAGGAAAAACTGGTCTTGCTGGCGGCGGTTTTGGTATGACAACTGGCGATGACTTTGGAGACAAAGAGCGAGGTGATGGCGACGAAATAGAAAATCCGAAGGATGATATTGATAACACCGAAGACGAATCCGGTTTGTCAGAAGACGAAGGAAAATTGCCGAGCGATAATGACGGAGGAGAGAACCCCAAAAACGAACAAAAGAAAGACGAAAGCGAGTTTGCGGGAGAACCAAGAAAAAGAAGCGGGTTTAATGTGAAAATATCAGAAGAACCGCCACAGGTTGACGGCACTACAGGGAAAGCATATAGGTCAATATGGGATGGGAGTTATATAATAATCTATAAGAACCATCCCGACTTTCAATTGCGAGTCAGCCATTCGCGCCAAGGCGAAACAACGGTAACGGAACGCCTCATTTCCTATTTAGCAAGCGAGATCACTGTTCACTATAAAGACCTTTTTTTCAACAAGATGCAGGATGGACAGCCAGCATACAATAAGACGATGTTTGAAGGTTTCGTGGACTTTATTTATCAGTTTGAAAAGCTTCTACAAGATTTTCGTGGTAAAAATTTGTCGGAATTAAAATGATATGTCGATCAATGATCTGATAGCCGATATTGTCCCGCATTACAATAAGTATAGGCAGAATAAACATATGCTCACGGGCGCAGAGTCGGTAGGAATACTGTGGGATATTGGCGATGCCATAAAAAAGTATGTTAAAAAAACTGGCATTGCGCCCCACACGCTGTATCGACAGATATATGGAAAGTCAGAAGGCAAAACAAATGTAATTCAAAAAAGCTACATCACCAGAGATTTTCTTAGTCGCAGTTACAGGGTTCGTAATATTTTTAAAAAGAGGGCAGACATAAAAACATATCTGCCAAACCTGAAGAATTTTCATCTATTTTACAAGGCGATGCCGTTCATTGATAACCCCAAGTACCGATTTGCCGGAAAAGAAAAAGAGAATCTCTACAAATTACTGAACTCCTCGAAAAATTATGCAGTAGTAATGAAAGAAATAAACCGTCTTCAAAAGGAAAAGATTGGCATCAAGAATCCCCGTAATCAAAAACTCAAAGAGATGGCGGGAGATAAAGACGTTTTTGTTTCATTTTATAATCACATTCACGGACTTCTCAAGCGTGCCGATTATCAACAAGCGCAAAAAGAGATCAATGCGATAGATCGAGAATTTATAAAAATACTTTCTAAAAATACTGGCGCACTCGCTCTCGACGGCCTACTTATGACGGACATGAAGGTTCCCCAAAAACTTAATAAACAATGGGCGGATTTTTCCATTCTTATAAATAGGCTGGTTTCCAAGAAAGATCCAATGGAAAGACGGAGATTTCGACGGTTGATACCTCCGCATCGTATGACGCAACTGGGAGAGATGCTTTACTTGCTTACCGCAGAAAACCTCTACAAAACTTTTAGATTATAATCACAATATGAACAAATTTGACAATACATCCCATAACATCACCGACGAGCAGAGAGCTCACTTGAAGGAATCCTTTCCCGAGGCATTTACCGAGCAAGGCATAGATTTTGATCGCCTGAAGACACTTTTGGGAGAAGTGATAGAAACCGGACCAGAGCGCTATTCATTTACCTGGCCGGGAAAGACCGAGGCAATCCGAGCCGCGCAGGCTACTAGCATGGGGACACTTGCGCCCGATAAAGCATCGTCGGTTGATTGGGACACCACGGAAAATCTTTATCTTGAGGGTGACAACTTGGAAATCTTGAAGCTACTTCAAAAGTCATATACAGGCAAAGTGAAAATGATTTATATTGACCCTCCCTACAACACTGGGAAGGACTTTGTGTATCCCGATAAATATGGTGAAGGACTCAAGACGTACCTGGAATACACGGGACAGATTGATGGCGAAGGAAAGAAGCTTACCACCAATACCGAGACAGATGGGCGCTATCATTCCAAGTGGCTCAACATGATGTATCCGCGCCTTATGCTTGCCCGCAATCTCCTGAAAGATGATGGGGTAATTTTTGTCTCCATTGACGATCATGAGGTACACAATTTGCGAAAGATTATGGATGAGGTGTTTAGTGCAGAAAATTATCTGAATGATTTTTGTTGGGTCAATAACCTAAAAGGCAGACAAATATCTGGGTTTGGTGCAGCAAAAACTCATGAATATATACTCTGCTATGCAAAATCCGCCCCGGCATCTTCACTTTTTGAGGGTAACATTGCTCAACTCAAGTCATTGATGCCCTCTACGTACAAAGGATTTGACTATGAAGTTGAATCTGATGAGGGTGGAGAGTTTGTCATTAAAAATGAACTTCACAACACTAATTCTGCATTTAATGAAGAAACACGCCCGAGTTTGGTTTTTAATATTCACTACCACCCTGAAACAAGGGAATTGCGAATCACGGACGTAGATTCAAAAGAAACGTTTCCTGGATACATCAAAATTGAGCCGAAGAAGAACAATAATGGAGTACACAAATATCATGCATGGCGTTGGAGTAGGGGAAAAGTCATAAAAGATCAAGCTGGACTCAAATTCGTTGCAAAAGATGATGGTTGTAGGATTTATACCAAAGTAAGAGATCATGAAACCACAAGCATCAAGGATCTTTTAACCGATATTTCTACCACTAGCGGCACGAAGGAGCTTCTGAAACTTTTTGATGGGAAGAAACTCTTTGACTTTCCCAAGCCAGTGGATTTATTAAAGGTTTTAGTATCCCAAACTCGGTTTGATGACGTAATCCTCGATTTCTTTTCAGGCTCCGCTACAACCGCGCATGCCGTGATGGCTATTAATGCAGAAGATGGCGAAAATCGTCGGTTTATTTTATCTCAGCTCCAGGAGCCCACACCAGAAGACAGTGAGGCGAGAAAAGCGGGTTACACAAACATTGCTGAAATAGGAAATGAACGCATTCGTCGCGCTGGTACAAAGATCCGCACAGAGTATGCCGAGAAAATTGTGAAGCGAGAAGCACCCCTTGATACCGGCTTCAAAACATACCGCCTCACTCCCAGTACTTTCAATGTCTGGGACGTGAAAAGTGAAGACGACATTCAGCAAAAACTTGTTGAGTCAACATCGCTTATTAAAGGAGGTGCGAAAGAAGAAGACGTGCTCACGGAGCTGATTCTCAAAAGTGGCTACGGACTCACTGAAAAAGTAGAACAGATAACAATGGGAGGCAAGAAACTTTTCAGTGTTGCGGGGGGTCAGCTAATTATCTCGCTTGAATCGGGCCTCACGCTGGACCATGTGCGCCAGATTGCCGAGAAAAAGCCAGCGCAGTTTGTTGCACGTGAGCACGGATTCGCAAGTGATGATGTACTCACCAACACTGCCCAGATTATGAAAGATAAAGGAATAGACTTCCGCGTACTCTAGCCATGAAGCTGCAATTTGATCCGAACCAAGAATTTCAGATGGATGCAGTCCGCGCGGCAGTGGATCTCTTTGAGGGACTCCCGATTGAGGCAGACAGTTTTTCTGTGTCCGTGGCACAGGAGAAGGGTGCAGGAATCTTTGCTACGCAGACAGAAGATGTGCTTGCGTTTGGTAACCATGCAACTCTTCCTGACGATGCGCTTCTGGAGAATCTTCGCATAGTTCAAAAAAGAAATGGAATTGACGAAAGCGAAACACTGCAAAAAACGATGGGTTACCCGCAGTTTTCGGTAGAGATGGAAACCGGCACAGGAAAGACCTATGTGTATTTACGCACCATTCACGAGCTCTATGCGAAGTATGGATACAGCAAGTTTGTCATTGTGGTCCCCGGCAAAGCGATCCGTGAAGGAACTTTGAAGAACCTAGAGATCACCGGGGATCATTTTCGCGCACTCTACGGCAACACATCATTTTCATACTCGGTGTATGACTCTAAGAACATGAGTACCGTGCGCGACTTTGCTGTATCGCGTGGACTATCCATTCTTGTTATCAATATTGAAGCATTTCGCAAGGACTTTGATGATGAAGATACGGATCCCGAGAAAGGCGTGCTTTTTCATCGCCCGAGCGAGAAGCTCTCTGGGAGAAGCCCGCGTGAGTTTGTGCAAGCAGTGCATCCGATAGTGATAATTGATGAGCCGCAGAGCGTGGACAACACTCCGATAGCAAAGAAGTCTATCTCTCTCATAAATCCATTATTTACCCTGCGTTATTCAGCGACTCACAGAAACCCTTACAATTTGATCTATCGCTTGGACCCTATCCGCGCGTATGAGATGAGACTGGTGAAGAAAGTGGCTGTGGCAGAAGTACTTGGCTCTGGTGAAGCGAAATCTGGTGCATATGCGAAGCTTGTTTCTGTTACCAACGATGGTGGGATCAAGGCACAGATAGAAATCGATGAGGATACCGAGAGTGGCCCCAAACGAAAGAAGATCAAAGTGAAAGGAGGTGATGATCTTTATGTAAAATCAAAACACCGAGATGCATATCAAGAAGGTTTTCTTGTTGGTGAAATTGGCGCAGAGTCTGGGAGAGAGTTTATCACGTTTGAGCCAAGTGGCATCACGCTTCATATTGGCGAAGCGCATGGTGGTGATGATGAAGCAATAAAGCGACTCCAGATCCGCAAAACTATTGAAGAACATTTTGAAAAAGAGTTGGAACTGACGGGTAAAGGAATCAAGGTGCTCTCGCTGTTTTTCTTGGATCGCGTTGCAAACTATCGCCTGTATCCGGAAGAAGGCGAAGCCGAGAAAGGTCAGTATGCGAAATGGTTTGAGGAGGAATATGAGCGCTTGCGTGTCACAGAAAAGTTTAAAGAATTGAAACAGCCACCAGTTGAGAAGGCGCACGATGGATATTTTGCCGAAGACAAAACGGGGAAATTAAAGGACTCCCGTGGCGAGGGCGACACTGCTGATGATGAATCGGCATATAACAAAATTATGAAAGAAAAAGAGCGACTGCTTTCTTTTGAAGAACCGCTCAAGTTTATCTTTTCGCACTCTGCGCTTCGTGAGGGCTGGGACAATCCGAATGTATTTCAAATTTGTACACTGAACCAAACAAATGCGGCGATCAAGAAACGCCAGGAGATTGGCCGGGGGATGCGTCTTCCGGTAGATCAAAATGGAGTCCGTGTATTCGATGAATCAATAAATAAGCTGGTCGTGATCGCAAACGAAAGTTACAAAGACTTTGCAAGAAAGCTTCAAACTGAATACGAGGAAGACTGCGGAGTAACATTTGGGAAGATTACTGAGAAGGCTTTTGCTGGTCTTTCTTATGAAAAGGATGGTGCTGAGATAGAGCTGGACGTAAAGGCAATTAGTACGATTATTAACTCGCTACATTCTCAAGGAATGATTGATGAGAGCGGAAAACTCACCGAACTTTTTGACCCAGAAAGAGCAGATTTTACCTTGTCGCTCCCCGGCACTTTGAGTGGAATAGAGGTGGATATCATTGATCGTATCAAGCAGTACCAACTTGAGCGGCATATCGTGCGCCACCATGCGAAGGAAAGAGTAAGGGTAAACAAGGAGGTGTATTTGAGCCCGGATTTTAAAGAGTTATGGGACCGCATCAAAGCAAAAACAACGTATGCGGTGAAGTTTTCTGACGAGCAATTGGTTGCCACGATCTCTGAGAAATTGCGAGCAATGCCGGGGATGACGCTTCCTAGGGTGCAATATGTGAAAGCAGAGTTTTCGGTGGATGAACGCGGGGTTACCACTAAAGAGGTCCGAAATATGACTATTGCCGCGAGTGTGCAGAATGAATACCTCCCAGACATTCTCTCATACCTTCAGAGGGCTACGCACTTGAGACGGAAGACACTTGTTGACGTGCTTACGCGTTCCGGTAGACTCGCAGACTTTGCCAAGAACCCCCAGCGATTCATGGATACCGTCGCAGAGACAATCCGAGGCGAGCTCCGCAGACTCTCAGTAGATGGTATTCAATACGAGCAGATTGCAGGGGATGGTTATGAAATGACACTTTTCGAAGACCATGAGTTTTCCGCTTATTTGAATGATTTGCTCCCCACCAAAAAGTCGGTGTATGAGCGCATTTCTTACGACTCCGATGTTGAAAAGCGCTTTGCGCAAGAACTGGAAAAGAAGGAGCACATCAAGCTCTATGTGAAGTTGCCTTCATGGTTTACGATAGAAACTCCCGTGGGCAAATACAATCCTGATTGGGCAATTGTGAAGCAAGGCGATGAGAAAGTGTATTTTGTCCGCGAGACAAAGGGCTCAGTGGAGGAAAGGGCGATGCGCCTCTCTGAAAATCAGAAGATTAACTGTGGAAAGAAGCACTTCGCGGCAATCGGCATGAATGACTTTGATGTGGTGAAGGACGCTAAGGATATATAAGAATCATGAACAATAACAGCAAGCTTGATGAATGGTGGTTTGACGATACCGGAAGTGTTCGCGCTCAAATTAATGCTGTATATGAGGGCGGGGTTTTCATAGATCAAGATACTGGATTGCCCATAAAACCCACGGATGGAACAAGGGCAAAGATCCTGCTTTCATCCAACGCGTTGTCGGACAATGAAAGAAAACACCACGACCGCGTTGAGAAAAAGGAGATGCTACCTAAGGGTTCGGAATTATTTTTCAGATTCAAGATTCCTGGGGAAGGCGAGGGGGAGTTTAAGGTCATCTTACGCGAGGATCTCAGTATAGAAAGAAAGGGAAACAAATTCGGAAAACTTTCTTTCGCACCCTGCGATGTCTACGATGCAATAAGCGGCAAGCTTATTACCCACGCAAGTTCATTAAATGAAGCATATACTCGCACCTCAATTGCCATGCGCCCAGAAGCCCGCACCCACACCGCCAACGCATTCAAAGTGTTTTACTATAAAGGCGATAGCCTTGAAAAACTCCGCCCATTTTAGTTGCAACGGTATGCAAAAAATTTCCTACTCCCAAAAACTCTACTATAAAACAATTGCGAAACTTCTGGTAGTTCCTGTCACTATGCGATTTCTTGGAAAGCCAACCGTATTTCTGATCGACAACAAAGAGTCATTGAGAAAGTACCTCCTCGAATCGTTTGACGCGGACCCTCGCTTCACCCCAGAGTTTTGTAATATGGTTAAGAAGTCAATTGTGGCGAAATAGGGACAACACCAACAATGCATGAGTGAATATATTATTTTAGATATTGAAACTACGGGACTGGACATTACCCACTCCTCAGTAATTGAAATCGGGGCAATTTTAGTAGCTAAGGGGGTAGTAAGGAGAGAATTTCATTCTTTTGTTAAACATGCGGATCCGCTACCATCACAAATTAAGAAGCTTACAGGAATCGCAGAAGAAGATCTTCGTAATGCCCCGGAGCTCGCGGTGGTACTGAATAAGCTTCGCGAGTTTATTGGAAAATGTCCAGTTGTTGCACACAATGGATTCAAGTTCGATTTTCCTCTGCTGGAGAATAGTGGTTTAAAATTTTACGAAAAATACGATTCGCTTGAATTCGCCTTCTTTATTCTTCCGACATGCGAAGTTGGTCATTCTGTTTCTGCACTAGCAAAACTCTTTGCTCTCGGGGATGTCCCACACCGGGCGATTGAAGATTGCAAACTTGAACTTCAGATTATCTTGCAACTTCAGGAAGAATACAAAAAGCGTCCAAAAGGAAAAGCAAAAGCGCTCAAAGCGCACGCGGAAAGAATTGGTTGGTGGTGGGCAGAAATGCTCCCGGGTACTAGCGATCCCGCTGACCATCTCTCGCTATTCGCGGAAAAGCATATTCCTTATAGAAAAAAGAATGCTCAGCAGGATCAACTTGGGTTGGGCACTCAGCCAATTGAGTTTTCTGATGTTGAGTCGTATTTTGTGGGACACGAAAAGATGGGAGATTATTCAGAAGATCGAGTCGAGCAGCGCACAATGGCGAAACTTGTTGCGCGGGCATTTAATGAATGCAAGCACCTTGTCATAGAAGCGGGGACAGGGACCGGGAAGTCAAAGGCGTATCTTGTGCCGTCGCTATTGTTTGCGCTAAAAAATGCGATCCCGGTTATCGTTGCTACGCACACCAAGGCACTGCAAGACCAGTTGTACCAAAAAGAAATACAACACTTGCGTGAAAAGATTAAGCCGGACTTACGTGTTGCGGTTTTGAAGGGAAAGAAGAATTATATATGTCTCAAAAAGTTTGAGGAGTTTGTTGACGATGTTTTTTCGGAACTCTCGCAACGGTCATTGTATGAATTTGGCAAAACTGGGACACAATTTACAACACGACTTGCATGCGTACTGCTGGCATCTTGGGTGCTCGAGACCGAACGGGGTGACTGGGACGAATTACCCTACTGGTTGAAAGAAATAATTCCTAAACGCGTCGAGCAAGAAATATGTAATTTTGATGAATTGTGCGCAAAGGACGTTTGCGATTTGTACGACGAAGAAAAGTGTTTCTTGTCGCGCGCAAGGCTGCGTGCAAAGGATGCAGATCTGGTGATTGCCAATCACGCCATTGTGTTATCGGGCATCCAATTTTCTGGAAACAGCGAGGAGGCAGTTGTTGGCGAAGAAACAAATCCAGGGGCGACTCCGGTGTCTCCGTATTCTCATGCGCTCTTTCCTAATGAGGCTAGATTTTTGATCATTGACGAAGCACATCACCTTGAAGATGATGCAACATCCGCATGGACACGCACGATATCTAAACTTGAAGTTGATCTTCTGATAGAGCAGCTCTACGGAAGACGCGGAGTAAAAACGCTTCTAGAAAACATTGCCACACAAAGAAATAGCGAAAGGTTGTTCGGACTTGTCGAGAACTTCATGGCAATGGAAGGAAACACAAGAATGGCTTGCAATTCCTTCTTTGAGAATGTCCTCCCGCTACTTATTCTCGAAAGCACTTATCAAGGTGGAACCTCCTACTGCACTTTTAAAGAGTTGGGGCAAAGCGCTGAGCACAAAGAGAATCTTATTAAGATTATGCGGGATTTAGAGGAGCGTTATTATGCTATGAATTCTGCTCTTGAGACATTTTCTAAGGAGGCGACTAGTGAAATATCTCAGAAAATTCTAAGAATTAAGGCTCAAAAAGTGTACAAAATTGCTAAGACTTTTTCAATATTATGCGATGACGATGGATCATACGTGAGATACCTAGAGCGCACCGGGTCAATCATAAATGTTAATGCGGCCCCACTTTCAGTTGCAGGACGTCTTAGGGATGAGGCTTACGAGGGGTTTTTCAAATCTGTGATACTTACATCTGCAACGCTTACAACAGCCAAGACTTTCAGTTTTTTTGCGGCCCGAAGCGGCACAAATCTTATTGCAAGAGAAAGGGTTTCGTATATTTTACTCAAATCAAGCTTTAACTACCTTAAGCAAGTTATTTTTTATGTTCTGCGTGGCACCACACATGGGGGGAGTAGCGAGGATATCAAAAGAAAAGAGGTCGAGGAACGCCTGAAGTTCTTAGAAAAAGCAATCATTGCCTCAAATGGCGGTGCACTAGTTCTGTGCTCGAGTCACGCCCAGGTTAAGCAACTGTATGATTGCCTCCTTGAGCCTTTATCAAAAAGCAATATACTCTTGTTGAGGCAAACAAAAGGCTCGTCAGTAAATTCCGTGGTACGAGAATTTACGGAAGACGTGAATTCGGTTCTTATTGGTACTGAGACTTTGTGGCAGGGCATTGATGTTCCGGGAGAATCGCTTCGCGCTTTGTTTATTTTTAAAATCCCATATCGACTTCCTTTTCTGCCCTTAATTCAGGCTCGCAAGGAAGAAATTGATCGTATGGGTCGTAATGGTTTTGCTGAATACTACGAACCATTGGCCGCAACCTTGCTTAAGCAAGGTTTCGGTAGATTAATCAGAAAGATTACTGATACGGGTATTGCTGTTATGCTGGACGAAAAGCTTCTTAAAAAACCAGCATTGCTTAACTCGTTTCCCGAGGGGGTTGAACCAATGGGTGCTGACCAAGATACTATTATTGGTGCACTAAAAAAATTGAGCAAGTTCTAAATTATTTTTGTTTTGTGAAAATCACGGTAACTGGTCCATGGATGTGCCCAAAGGACAACGTGCTATTTGTGCTTAAGAAGCATTGTCAGGAAGTAGACAATCTGTTGGTAACTCCGCTTCGCAAACCGCTCGATTTAAGCTAGGGTTGAGCGGTTTTACCATATGACGTACACTATGGAGGACAATTTAATAGGAGACCTAAACTCGTGGCATAAATCTCGGGCATGGTCGAAAATCGTTGAGTATAAAAAACCCGTCATTCAGGGCGTACTCAACGTTGCACAGGGAAACTTGTGTAGGGTCGCAAGACCTCCTGGTGGCGGGTTTTGTGTTTGTCGAACAAGACACCGCCGCTTTTTAGAAACTAGCGGACATTTTTCATGAAACTAAATGAACCAGTCAAAGTAAGCAAGTGGGCGTGGTTTATCATTTCTGCAACCTTTGGGGTACTTGTGTTTTCTTTTCTCTTGCCGAGTTCATCGCCAACACCAGTTTCAGTAAGTCCGGTGGTATCTCCTCAAGTTCAACCAGAAATTTTGCAAAAAGCGCATACAGAAGCCAGCACAAAAGAACAAACTCAAATCGTGAAAGAACAACCCGCAACCGAAGAGGATTCGGAATTTGGAGCTTCTTTGTCCGAGTGTCTAGGAAAAGCTGATGAGTGGTTTGCTGATGCAAAGAAAACCGCTCTAGAGGTGCTTGCGGATGAAGAAAAAAGGGGATTGTACGCGAACTACGACAAGCAGAAGGAGATCAGCCGCATTACCTCATCGCTCTACGAGGAGTTTTCTGATTATAAAAAAGAGTGTCGAACTAAATTCAAATAAGTATGGAAAAATGGGAATACAAAATTAAAGAAATTGTTATGAAAAGAGACGCTGTTAAAAAAACAGGATTTTGGGGCGCTGGACTGATGCTAGTGCCACAAAATGTAACTTGGAACGGTGACAAAATGATTACAGAGGCAATAAAAAACACCGAGGAATTCGAGGAGCAATTCAATAATCTCGGAAAAGAAAACTGGGAATTATGCGGAACGGTTCCGATAACTAAATGTGAAAGTGCTTCTCCGGGCGGAAGCAATACGGAAAGGGTTTATTTTATTTTTAAGCGAGCAGTCAAATGACGACCATCACCAAACGCTCGCTACAAAAATTCAAAACTCTGTACGAGAAACATTTTGGCGAAAAGCTGTCGGATGAGGAGGTTTCACGGAAAGCAGATCATCTCGTGAATATTTATCGTGCCGTGTACGGTTCCGTTGAGTTTCCGGACTCCGACAAGAAAGTTGACAAGAGGTAAAAGTTCTACAACTTTTGTGGCCCATCTATTCGGTTGACGCCAGAGAGATGATTGATAATTTCGCCTGAGAATGACCACTAAAACTCTCCACGCTCGAACTGTTCGAAGCCGGCGGGAGACCATTCTCGGTCCTTGTCATTCCACGAGTCGTTACGTCCCGCTGTGATGATAATAGTGCTTGGTGGCGGTTTATCGTACTGAATCGCATGGTGCGCGAGGATTGTAAACGCGTCCACGAGATCGTCGTGGCGCTCCGCGCCGAAGCCGACGATCTGACGCACAAGCCCATCGACCCTGTGCCTGGGGAATTTAATCTTCCCACTCTGAATCATCGTTGCAATGCTCATGAGGCGTGATCGCTTGTCACCACTGACCACCACCCCTTCGACGTCGAGTCCGTCACCCGTGAGTTGATGGATGGCCGCTCGTTGATATCCGACATCTTCCACAAGTACATGGCTTGAGTGGGTGGTTTTATTTGCGCCATCGATTTCTTTGATTTGTGTAATCGTTTCAGGAAAGTTCATACGCCGATTGATGATGTTGGGAAGGATGTACATAACGAAACCGCTCCCGTCGTTGTAGAAAATAGCGCTCACGATCGCGGTGTAGTCGGCTGTCTCTCTTTGCGAGATGGCCAGATCAACTCCGGTAAAGATACCTTGATACGCGCTCTTTCTTGCAGGGATTTCGTCGTAGTACTGGATCCACTCCGGATGAATGACTTGGTCTTCATCGGGAATGATACGGAGAAGGTACTCTCGTTGCCATGCATACTCGTTGCCACTCTTCATTTTCTCCTCATCTACGACAGCATGTGTCGGATACTTGTCAGGCCAGAGAATACTCCCGCGGTCGTCAATGAGCGGATACTCCTTGTAGATGCCGTCACGCCGGCCTTCGTCGATGTCGCGTTTGAGGTGCATGACGAGCGAATCGTCGTGGAGGAGGTTGCCGACCACGATGGTACGGGTTGTGCGGTCTCCGGTCGGAATCACTTCTCCCGTAAACCAGTTGTACGTTTTCTGCCTGTTTTCGTACGTCTTTACCGATGCCAGGTCCTCAATGTCGTCGCAGATAATGAGGTCGGGGCGGTGTTGGTTGTGGCGAAGGCCGCGGATACTCTGCTCGGTTGAAACTGCGGTGATGCGTGCATTGCGCTGAGGGAAGACGAGCGACGATGCGCCCCATTCGCCACCTTCTTCTTGGAACGGCCCGAGGTCGTTTTGAAGAAGGTGGTTGCTTTCCAGCTCACGCTTCAGATTCATCATGTGCTGTTTTGCCTGGCTTTGAGTCTGGCAGATGACGAGTACGAACTTCTTTTCTTGGATGCCAAGAATTGACCAGAGTGCATACGAAAGCGTCACCAGCGTTGACTTACCCGATCCGCGAAACGCGACGATGATCGCGAGCTTGTTCACTCGGTCTTCGGTTATGCGGAAGATATCCTTCTGAAATTCAGCGATTTCGTAGGTGACGTAGTGCGCGAAGTACATGTGAAAAAACATCAGGTGGCTCTGGCGCGTAACCGTCTGTCGAACAAGGCGATCTTTCGCTATCGCTTCAAATGTTGCCGCATCATTCCTTGGATTCATAATCTTCAAGATTTAGCTTTGCAAGCGCAAGCGCCTTGCGCACGAGTTTCTTCTGCTCGTCCGAAAGTTCCTGGATGGTATTAACCGTGCCCTCGATCTGCACTCTTGTTCTGTATGACGGATGGTGGTGCTTGAGCCACGACATGACCGCGCTCATGTTGCGATCTTTGATGGCGGAGATGAGCTGGGACTCCGCGAGGTCATTCACTAAGAGCTGCCCGTCGAGGAGCGCCTCATCGATTTTTCGTGCAAACTCTCCATCTTCCGTCTTCCATCTGTAGAAGGACATGCGGGAGATGTTTAATTTTTCACAGACGATTTGGATGATGGGCGTTTTGCGGAGTTGCTCAAGAATGGCTTCCTTAAGATGGTCGCTTTTCTTCAGCATAAAAGCGTGGCCTTGCGGCCGGTTAACTTCTCCCAGCGGTTGATAATTGTTTGACAATACTCGGGATCAATCTCGACGCCGAAGCATTTGCGCTTCAGCTGTTCACAGGCGAGTAAGCAGGTGCCGCTTCCGAGAAAGCCATCGAATACGACATCACCGATTTCGGAAGAGTTGAGCACGAGGCGGCGTATTAAGCCGATTGGCTTGGTAGTGGGGTGGAGTTTGCTTTTGTTCGGGCGAGGGTGGAATAGCACCGATTTGTCCTTAGATCGCCTGAAGTGGTGCGTACCGCGCCAGCCGTAGACGATCAGCTCGTGCTGTGGCGCGTAGTCCAGCCGCCCGACCACGGCCTGCGATTTCACCCACAAGAGAAGTTGCGCCACCTTGAATCCGGTATCGACCATGCCTTCCCGCAATGACCAGACCATCTTGTCTGCGTTGAAGATGTAGGCAGAATTTTTCTTCGTGAGATATGGCGCGATGGCCTCAAGCCACGCGTGGGAGAATTGGCGATACTCCTCGTCGGACTGCACATGGTCACCCGCGATGTCTTTGTCCTTGGCGAGCGTGCGGAAGTTGCGTTTGGAAGCGGCAACATCTACTCCATACGGAGGGTCGGTGCAGAGAAGCGAAATCCGCTCGCCACCGATGAGTTGTTTAAGCAATTTTGGATCACGGCAATCGCCTTGTGCGAGCCGATGATCGCCGAGTTGCCAGAGGTTAGTTAAGTTTGCGGGCTTTGTCGTTCGTGAGGTGTTCATAGCGGTTGATGATGAGGTCAATAAATACCGGCTCGCGTTCGACCAAGTGCGCGGAGCGTTTCAGTTGTTCACAAGCGATCAGGAGCGACCCCGATCCACCGAAGCAA
>Ga0209343_10001974_pt1 | contig 27163 bp, 26 predicted proteins | sample RifCSPlowO2_02_FD_184026 | JGI IMG/M metagenome (GOLD analysis project Ga0209343, IMG submission 184026) | Groundwater microbial communities from Rifle, Colorado - Rifle CSP2_plank lowO2_0.2 (SPAdes) (version 2) | ecosystem: Environmental > Aquatic > Deep subsurface > Groundwater | place... | reverse complement strand
AACCGGCCCAGTCGGCGAGCTTCAAGGCCTTCTCCAGCACGCCGGGCAGATCCGCATTCTCGTAGGTCGAGCCGGTCGGCGTCTTGTACGGGAAAGCCTCCGGTGGAATGAAATTCCGCTTCCTGAGTTCCGCCGCGTCCACCCCGGTCTCGGCGGCGGCCTGGCTGACCAGCCGCTCGATGACGTAGGCGATGTCAGGCCGGCCCGCGCCGCGGTAAGCCGCGATCGGGTTGGTATTGGTCAGCGCCGTGCGCCAGCGCCCGTAAAGCGCCGGAATGCGGTAGACGCCGGTCATGCACGTGCTGGGGTTGCGCAGGTGGCTCACCGGGCCGGTCGGCGTGAGATACGCGCCCATTTCGGCGATCCAGTCGAGCCGCATGCCGAGAAACTTCCCGTCGCGGTCGAGCGCGAGTTCACCGGAAACGAAATTCGCGCGGCCGTGGGAATCGGTCGCGAAACCCTCCGACCGCGAGCTTACCCACTTGACCGGGCGCCCGATTGCCTTCGCCGCGAGCATCTGCGCGCAATACTCCGGATAGCCCAGGCTGCGCTGCCCGAAAGCGCCGCCCACATCGCGCGCCATGATGCGAAATTTTTCCTCCGGCACGCCGGTGTAGGCCGCGAGCTGTTTGCGCATCATGTTCACGCCCTGCACGTGAACGTGCACGGTGTACATTCCCTCGCGCGCGTCATACGCCACCAGGCAGGCGCGGGTCTCCATCGGGCTGGGCGCGACCCGCGTCACTTCGAGCTTGAGCCGCGTCACGTGCGCGGCGCGCGCGAAGGCCGCCTCGGTGGCCGCGCGATCGCCCGCCTCGAACTCGAAGGGGAGATTGCCCGGCACGTTGTCGTGCAGCTGCGGCGCGCCCGGCGCAAGAGCGTCTTCCGGGTCGATGACGACCGCCAGTTCCGCGTATTCGATTTCGATCAACTCGGCGGCGTCCTGCGCGATGAGGGCGGTTTCGGCGACCACCATCGCCACCGGCTCGCCGACGCAGCGCACGCGCCCGTGCGCCAGCACCGGCCGCTCCGGCACCCGCACCTGCATGCCGTCCTTGCCCTTGAATGTGAGCATGGTCATCGGCTTGATGTAGCCGGCGCCCACCGCGTCGGCGCCGGTGAAAACGCGCACGACGCCCGGATGCCTGAGCGCGGGCCCGATGTCGATGGAAACGATTTTCGCGTGTGCGCGGTCGGAACGCAGGAAATGCGCGTGAAGCTGCCCGGGCAGGTTCCAGTCCGAGGCATACTTGCCGGCGCCCATTACGAGACGCAAGTCTTCGCGCCGCGACACGCGCGCGCCGCCGACTTCAAGCAGATGATGGTCCATGGTCGTGTTGGTCTAAGGTCTAAGGTTGGCCCGCGCGCCGGTCCGATACGTCGTTGACGCCGGGCACGCGGTTGCTGTTCCAGCAGCAGGGCTCAGTGCGGCCTTGCTCTGCGATGGAAATCCTGATCCTCTTGTTCTTGGCGCCGACGGCAGTATACAGCCGTTTTGCGAATTCTACCGGAACTCTGCTGCAACGGCCGGCGCCGCGGAGCCTGGCAGTTCACCACTTACCGTTTACCGCTCACCGCCTCCGCTCATTCCGGCTGTATTCCGACCGCCTTCACGATGCGGCCATATTTCGCGCTAAGATACGCTGAAAATTATCATCGATGGCGCCGGCGCCGGCAACGATTAGTCCATATGTTGCACAGGCGTTCGGCGGCGCTGAAAATAGCTGCTCGCTAAAGCCCATTTATCGGACCTCCCAGTGAAAAAAGACACCCTCCTTACCCACGCCGGCCGCGATCCCGGGAAATATCAGGGCATGGTCAACACGCCCGTGTTCCGCACTTCGACGGTGATCTTTCCGACCCTCGAAGAATACGAAACGCGCAGCGGCGACGATTACAAGTCGGTGCGCTACGGGCGCTACGGCACGCCCACCACCTTTGCGCTCGAAGAAGCCGTCGCCAAATTGGAAGGCGGCCACGCGGCGGTAGCGGTGCCGTCGGGGCTGGCAGCCATCGCCGCGGCAATCAGCGCCTTCGTGAAAAGCGGGGATCACCTGCTGGTCGCCGATTCGGTGTATGCGCCGACGCGCAACTTCTGCGAACGGCGCATTCGGCCCAACGGCGTCGCGGTCGAGTACTACGATCCGCTGATCGGCGCCGGCATCCAGCAACTGATCAAGCCAAACACCAAGGCGATTTACTGCGAGGCGCCGGGCTCGCTTACGTTCGAGATGCAGGACATTCCCGCGATCGCGCAAGCCGCGCACGGGCAGGGGCTTCCTGTTCTCGCCGACAACACCTGGGGCACGCCCTATTTCTTTCATTCGTTCGCAAAGGGGGTGGACGTATCGATCCACTCCGCCACCAAGTACATCGTCGGCCACGCCGACGTGATGATGGGCATCATCGTCACCGGCGAGAAGCACTGGCTGCCTGTGCGCAGGACGGTGGCCGACTACGGCTACAGCGTGAGCCCCGAAGACTGCTACCTCGCGCTGCGCGGCCTTCGCACCATCGGCGTGCGCCTGAAGCAGCAGATGGAAAACGCGCTCAAGGTGGCGCAGTGGCTCAAGTCGCGGCCGGAAGTAAAACGCGTGCTCTATCCTGCGCTCGAAAGCGACCCGGGCCACCGCATCTGGAAACGCGATTTCGAGGGCGCGGCCGCCCTGTTCTCGTTCGTGCTCAACCCGGTCGGCGACCAGGCGGTTACTGCGTTCGTCAATGCGCTGCAACTCTTCGCGATCGGCTCGAGCTGGGGCGGCTACGAGAGCCTGGTCGTGGTCGCCGACATTGAAAAACATCGCACCGCGACGAAATGGAACCCCGGCGGCCCGACCATACGCCTGCACATCGGGCTCGAAGACCCCGACGATCTCATCGCCGATCTCGAGCAGGCATTTGGCAAGATGGGAGAGGCCTGACGAGTGACCGGTGATCGGGGCCAAGTCCGTTAGTCGGAAGACCGGGAGATCGGGAGGTCGGGAGATGGGTAAAGCTTTAAATGCCGCTTCTGCTCTCACGCGCTCCCGCGCTTCCGCCCTGACGCTCTCCCGCACTCACGCTCTCACGGAATCTTGACCGGCTTGCCCTTGGCGGCCGATGCGACGATCGCCTCCAGCACGGCGATCTCGTTCACGGCTTGCTCGGGCGGCACCATGAAAGGCTGTTTCGCAGCCGCCGCGTCGGCGAACGCCTCGAGCTCCGCCCGTTCCTTGTCCACCGCCGGAAGCGTAATCCGTTCGGGGGCGCCTTCGAGCCCGCGCGTAATCAACTCCGTATCGCCACGCATTTCGATCCACCCGCCGGTACCGAAGACGTGCACGCGCCAGATGTCACCGGTCACGAACACGGTGCCCAGGTAACCCGTGACGCCCTTCGCGAACCTCAGCAGCATCGAAGTCGTGTCGTCGATTTCCACTTCCGAGGGAAGCTTGCGGCGGTCGCTGAACGCATAGACCGTGCTGACCGGGCCGGCGATATGAATCATGGAGTCGAGCGTGTGGATGCCGCGCGCGGCCATGCCGCCCGCAGGGGATTCCGTTCGGCTCGCCCGCCAGTTGCCGGCCTTGAGCCGATAGCCCGAAGGCCCGGATTGCTGCGCCTCGACGTGCAGCACGTCTCCGATCTCGCCGGCGCGGATTCTGCGCATCATCTCCACGAACGCCGGAGCGTAGCGGCGATTGAACCCGAGCCCCAGCGTGATTCCCGCCGCGCGGCACGCCTCAACCGCTTTCTCGGCGGTCTTCCGCGTTAGCGTCATCGGCTTCTCGACAAAGACGTGTTTGCCGGCCTTCGCGGCCTGCGCGATCTGCTTGTGATGCAGCGAGTGCGGCGTGGCGAGCACGACGGCGTCTATCCCCGGGTCTTTCAGAACCCTCGCGTAGGAGGAGACGATCCGTATGCCGGTTTTCTGGGAAAATTCGCGGTGATTTTCGGGATTGCGGGAAATCCCTTTGACGAAGCGGATCTTCTCGCTGTTCTGCACTGACTCAACCAGCCGGTTACCCCAGCGTCCCAGTCCGTAAATAGCGGCCCTCAGCATGCCGGTTTCTCCTTCTCAAAGGGGAGCAAGGCTGCAACGATAGCACAGCCGCGGGCGGCGATGTCACGGTGCAGCCAGCACTGAGCATGGGGCCATCCATTACGTTACTATGAGGATCAGGACCGAGGCGGCTTGATATAATGCTTGGAGTGGTTCTCGCTTTCACCTAGGACCGTGATCTCAAGGCCCTTGGTCTTGTGATCAAGAGGAGAAAAGACGTGCCGACAAGCGTTTCCAGCTTCAGATATTTTCCGGGCTTATTGCTGCCGCTTTTGCTGGCGGCGGCATTTACTCAGGCAGCGGCCCAGTCCTACCCGACCAAGCCGGTGCGGCTCATCGTTCCGTTTCCTCCGGGCGGCAGCAACGACATCGTGGCACGCATGATCGGCGCCGAGTTGTCCGGCAGGCTCGGCCAGCAGGTGGTGATCGACAACCGCGGCGGTGCGGGCGGCATGATCGGGAGCGGGATCGCCGCGCAGTCCCAGCCCGACGGCCATACGCTGCTCATTATCTCCGTTGCCTTCGCGTTCAACCCGGCAATCTACAAGTCGCAGTTGAGCTTCGACCCGGTGAAGTCGTTCGCCCCGGTTGCCAGCCTCGGCACCGGGCCGAACGCGCTCATGGTCACGCCCAAGCTTCCGGTCAATTCAGTGAAGGAACTGGTGGCGCTTGCCAAGGCCAAGCCGGGCACGCTGAACTATGCGTCGGCAGGCGTCGGCAGCTTCCAGCACCTCGGCAGCGAAATGTTCAGGCTGATGGCAGGTGTCAAAATCGTGCACGTGCCGTTCAAGGGCGGCGGGCCGGCGATGGCCGACGTCATTGCGGGCAACACGCAGATCACGATAGGCTCGCTCATCCAGATGATCCCCCACATCAATAGCGGCAGGCTCAGGATACTGGGCGTGGGCAGCGCGAAGCGCGTTCCGACCTTGCCCAATGTTCCGACCGTGGCCGAGGCCGGTGTACCCGGCTATGAAGCGAGCAACTGGTGGGGCGTGCTTGCGCCGGCCGGCACGTCGCCCGCCATCATCAAGCAGCTGCATGGCGAGATTGCCGGGATTCTCGCGAAACCCGATATCCAGAAAAAGTTCGAGTCGCAGGGCGCGGAAGCGATGAGCATGAATCCGGCCGAGTTCGGCAAATTCATCCGCGCCGAAACCGACAAGTGGGGGAAGGTCGTAAGAGAAGCGGGCATCAAGGCGGAGTAGGGCCGCCATCCGGTGCGGCCGCGTGCAAGTGAAAAAATGGGGTCGGGGTCAATCACGCAGTCTCGGCGGCACAACTACCAAAAGAAAAGGGGCCAGTTGTTCACTAAGCCCTTGTGTTTTTGGTAGGCGGTGGGAGATTTGAACTCCCGACCAATGGATTAAAAGTTGGCGTCAGAAACATTATTAGAGCGAAATAGGCCCGCCCTCACCCGCTTAATCTCGCCGGAGCTCGCCGAATTCCCTACGTTTTCCCCACGTTCTCAGTATCGATTGGCTCGCTGACCTGGGCGCATCTGAGGACTCGTGGTTGTTTAGAGTGCCACTAGATTCCCGTTTAGTTAGAGCGGACGGTCGCGGGCGGCACGTGGCGACGTTTGCACGAGGTCCGCTCGAAGCGCAAATCCGGTCCATCACGGCGTGTACGCGACCGATCAGCGGGCGCGAAGAACAGCCCCAGAGGGGCGCCTCCTCCAAAATCTGCTCGATTGAATTCCCGGGAAGCTATGGGATTGAATCTCGAATATTGCATTGCCGAGCAGAGCAAGGAAACATATTACGAGGCATTGCACCGAAACTCGCAGGGATGGCATGAGGGCCGGCACGACCTCCAGCCCTGGTTGGAGTATTTCCTTGGCACGCTGATCGCGGCGTACAAGGAGTTTGAATCCCGGGTGGGCACTATCGCATCGGCGAAGGGTGCAAAACGCGAGCTGGTCCGCAACGCGATTGCGCATTTTCTGCCGCGGTTCACGATCGGCGAGCTCGCGCGCGTTTGCAAGGGAATCAGCCGCCGGACGCTGGTCCGGGCCCTCGAGGATCTGCGTCAAGAGGGCAAGGTGCGCTGCCTCGGCAGGGGGCCGGACGCGCAATGGGAGGGGGTGGGTTGACACCTTATATATGCCACGAATCTGTTTGGTGACACTATTATGATGCGCAGCCAACCAGAAACCTCAGCGATTGCACGATGGTCGTTCTTTTCAGCGAATGCTGAGAATGGGCTTTTTAGTGAAAAGTTGAAGGCGTCGAGTCTTGTCCACCTGTCGCTGCCGCATGGTCTCGATGCGATGACTGTTCATAGTTTTGATGTCTATAAGCATCAATACTTGGTAGTTATCCGTTTAATGATGCTTATAACAATCATAACTTGCAGTTCTTGTTGTGATGGATATAATGATCAATATCCATAGAAAAATAGGTTAAAGATGGTTATAGCCTCCAAAACGGATGATGAGATTCTCAAAGAACTTGGCGGACGCCTGCGGAGCTATCGCCTCCAACTGAACCTCTCTCAGGCGGAGCTCGCAACCCGCGCGGGCACCGGTCGAACCACGATACGTGACGCCGAGCTCGGCAAGGATTCCCAGCTCTCTACCTTGGTGAGACTCCTGCGCGCGCTCGGTCGGTTGGGTGACCTCGACGCTTTTCTTCCCCCGCCCTCGGTATCGCCAATTCAATTGATGAAGCGGCAGGGAAAGCCACGCCAGCGCGCTAGAAAGCCAGCCGATGGCTAGTGTGCTGGCTCTCGCGCAAGTCTGGATCTGGAACAGATTCGTTGGTGCCGTTGTCGAGGAGGACGACGGAAGGATCACATTCGAATACGACGAGCCCTTCCGCCGCGGCGGCCTTGAGATCTCGCCGCGCAAGCTGCCGCTCAGCCTGCGCGGACCGGTGAGCTTTCCCGAGCTGAACAGGATCGAGGCATTCGCGGGATTACCGGGCGTGCTTGCCGACGCGCTTCCCGATCGCTTCGGCAACGCCGTCATCAAAGCATATTTCGAAAACCAGGGCCGGCCGGAAAGCGTGATGAGCCCGGTGCAGAAGCTCCTGTACATGGGCAAGCGCAGCATGGGAGCGCTGGAGTTCAGGCCTGCGATTCGCGGTGGCGCAACTGTCCGCGAGCGCCAGTCGCTCGAAATCGCCGACCTCGTCGAACAGGCGCGCAAACTCATCGAGGGAAAGACCGATGCGGCGGTGGCGGAAATCATGCGCGTCGGTTCATCGGCGGGCGGCGCGCGACCCAAGGCAGTGATTCTGTGGAACCGTGCGAAGGGGGAAGTGCGCTCCAGTTTTGCGGCGCCGAAACCGGGCGATGAGCACTGGATCGTCAAATTCGATGGTGTGGGGTTGCTCGACGCCCCAAACCCCAAACCGCAGCCATACAATCGCATCGAGTACGTGTACTCCTTGATGGCGAGAGATGCAGGCATCGAAATGGAGGAGACAAGCCTGCTGATAGAGCGAAACTATGCTCATTTCATGGTCAAGCGCTTCGATCGAGCGGGCACAAAAAAGCTGCACCTGCATAGCCTTGGCGGACTGGACCACGCGGATTACAACGCTCCAGGAACTTACTCATACGAGCAGTTTCTCCGGGTCATTCTGGAGCTGCAGCTTGGCTATCCTGCCCTGGAGCAAGCTTTCCGGCGGATCTGCTTCAACATCATGGCCGTCAACCAGGACGACCACGTGAAGAATATCGACTTTCTGATGGACGAGACCGAACGGTGGCGGTTGGCACCCGCGTTCGATATGACCTACGCTCGAGGCGCGGGATATACGCGCCAGCACCAGATGAGTCTCGGCGGCAAACGTGATGGCTTCACGTCACGCGACCTCATTGCCCTTGGCAAGAAATTCGGCATCAAGCACGACGGCGAGCCGATCATCGACAACATACGTGCCGCATTGAAAAATTGGGATCGATTCGCACAGGAATGGCGGGTCCCCGCAAAGAATATCACGGCAATCAAGTCTCTATTTCGCCTCAAGTAGCAGATCGCCAACTCGTGGCATCGGCAGGCCGGTAGCCGCGCTTGAACTTGTGCTCGATCTCGGCGTCAAGATCGTCCTTTTCGTCCTTGGCTTCCCAGTAGCCGAACGGCATGCGCAGCTCATAGAGCAGCGCGCCGTCCACGTAGCGCCGCTCCTTGGTCTTCGTCTCGAACTCGTACTCGGGCACGAAGACCAGGTCTTGCCCGCGTGCCCAGCCCTTCAACAGATCCTTGAAGGCCTCGCGCACCACGCTTTCACGCGTAGTGCCGGACACCTTCTTCAGCATGGCGAGCTGGTTGAGGTATTGCTGGATGAGAAGCTGGCTCACGGTCGCGTGTCTGCTTTTAGTTCGTAGACGATACGTTTCCAGGTTGAAGCACAACGGAGAGCATGGGAATGATTAGGGAACGCTCGGCCGCCGTTGCGGTAACACGGGAGCGTACGGCTACAGAGTGCCACAAAGTGGGCGAATATGTAACCAGTCGGAAAATGGAGCGGCGGCGCGGGAAAAAAGCTGCTCAGGATCGTCTAGGAGCTTGAGGGGCTGTGTGGTTGGTGTCCGAGGTATTGCCTCTTTCGAGTCGGGCCCTCCGGATGACGGGCCAATCTAGTTGCTGCTATCGAGCCAGTCAACAACGGTCAATCCCTTGATGCGAGAAAATTCCCTGGTGTTATTGGTGGCGAGCGTTACGCCCAGGGCCAGGGCATGCGTCCCGATCATCATGTCCAATGAGCCAATGGGCGTCCCCTTTTTTTCCAGCGTTGCTCGAACCCGTCCGTAAACTCTGGCCGCTTCGCGATCGAAGTTTGCAATCTCCAATGGCAAGACGAACTCGTCGAGGGCTGCCTGGTTTTTCTCCAGGTGCTGGCTCTTGGCAACTCCAAACTCCAATTCGGCAAGCGTCACCCAGGAAATGCCAATTTCACCGACCTTGTAAGCGGTGAAACGCTTTAACGCTTGCGGCGGCTTTCGCTTGATAATGGCAATGCAGGTATTGGTATCGAGCATGACCCTCATTCAAATACCGCCTCGCGCTTTTGTTGCTTGGGTTGATCCCTGTCGGTCATGTAGTCCTTGGTGAACTTGTCGAGACTGCCAATCAGGGAATCCCATGAATTGACAAGAGGGATCAAAACCACGGCGCTGCCGGATTTCTTGATGAATACCTCATCGCCCTCGAAGCGAAACTCTTTCGGAAGCCGTACAGCCTGACTTTGCCCGTTCTGAAACAGTTTGGCCGTTTTCATTTTCATCACCTCATAAAGTATATGTGTAAAGTATATACTCTATTCCCGCTCGGTCAAGAGCAATGATCCCCGGCCGGCCGGGACCTAGCGCGCACAAATCTCGGAGGATCGCGGTCACAAAAGCCATGGCGAATGAGTTCGGGCCGCAAGGCATCACCGTGAATGCGGTCAATCCGGGTTCCACCGACACGGGCCGCTGGGCGGAGCTAGTTAATATGACTGCTCGTAAACGTGGCGTCTCAAGGGAGCAAGCCGAGAAATACCTTAACCGCGAAGTGCCGATGGGGCGTGTTGTTCAGCCGGAGGACGTTGCTGATCTGTGTGTATTTCTTGCATCATCCCGGGCCAGCATGATCAGTGGGGTGGCCATTAACGTGGACGGTGGCCGGACACGTAGCATCTGAACGTTCGCAAATATCAGCGCTAGACTACCCGCCTAGTAGCGATCTAGCGGGGTGGCTTTCCTGAACCAGGAGCAGGGGCAGACGTAACCCGTCTCACTCGAGCCGGGTGCTTGTAGCGCCTTCGCTCGCCGCAAGACTTCATTGCGCACGAGCTGACCCGCTTGCCTGGGCGTGTACCCCTCACTCGCCCGGCTGCTCGAGTGCGAGCTGTTCACATAGCGCGGCAGTTGCGCGCTGCACCATTGGGTCGAGTCACGGCATCAGCGGGCTGGCGGCCGGTCGAAGAGGCTGTATCGTGCCGACGTTTCGTAAATGGGGACCCCTTTTACGTCACCGCTTGCACCGCGGCGGCCCCATTGGGCTACTCGGCGCGAATCCGCAGGTCTGTTATCAATTTCCCCCATTGCGCAAACTGTGCCTTTAGAAACGCCGCAAAATCCTGCGGGGATTCGGCAACTGGCCGCGAGCCATCAATAGCGAGCCGCTCGATGACGTCCTTCGCGCGCGAAGCTTTTGCGATCTCGCTGTTTAGCCGCGTGATGATTGGCTGCGGCGTTGCCCCCGGCAGAAGCATCCCGGTCCAAATGATGCTTTCGTACCCGGGCACGCCAGCCTCCGAGATTGTCGGCACATCGGGAAGCGCAGGGGAGCGCTCCGCCGTGGACACGGCGAGAAGCCTCAGTCTGCCGCTTCTCACCGGACCAAGTGCGCTGAGCGGATTGATCAATGCGAGCGTGACTTCGCCGACCAGAAGCGCGGTAATGACTTGTGCGCTGCCCTTGTACGGCACATGCAGCATCTCGGCTTTGGCGAGCGATTTGAACAATTCCCCTGCAAGGTGCGATGCAGAGGCGATGCCTGCCGAGCCGAATGAAAGCTGCCCCGGCTTCGATCTCGCGAGCTGCACCAACTCCTGCACCGAGCGCGCCGGTAGCGACGGATGAACCACCAACACTGCTGGCGTGATCGACACGCGCGATACGGGCGCGAAATCATTTATCGGATCGAACGGCACCTTCTTGTTAAGGATTGGAGCAACGGTGAACGTGACACTCGCAAGGTACACCGTGTAGCCGTCCGGCGGCGCTTTGGCGACAACCTCAGAGGCAATCACGCTGCCGCCCCCCGGCCGGTTGTCGATAATCACCTGCTGGGCCATGCTTTCGGTGAACTTCTGGCCGATGATGCGCGCTACGGTGTCCGCGCCACCGCCCGGCACGAACGGCACCACGATCCTTATCGGCCGGTTTGGATAGGGCTGTTGCGCGAATACCGGAGCGACCCAAAGGGCCGTGAGCCATGCGAGCGCAACAACGAGCGATGCAATTGCGCGCCGGATATCGGTCTTTATTGCCTTCGTCGTCACGACCGAGTCGCCAATTGCGATGCGACTACACGAGGTCCGCACGCCTGTAGAGGAGGTAGCGGTCACCCTCCACACCCACCTGGGTAATGCCGCCCTGAGTGTCGTTCGATACCCACTCCATGTACTTACGATACTGCTCGAAGCGAGGGTCCCCAGGCCTCACAATTTCCGCCTTGCTGTTCGCCGTGTTGACGACGGTGGGCAGCACGCTCACTTTTCTTACGCCACTCTTGTCCAGATCAATGAACACGATCCGACCTTCATCCTTATGGCGATTGTAAGCGAATGATTGGCCCGGGTCCATGTGCTTGGTGTATACGTGGTTGAATTCGTACTCGCCGCCTGGGCAGCAAAAGTTGGGCGATCCCGCTTTGCGAATCATCGCGAAGTTGCCGAGGCTGTAGAAGATAACCGCACCCTTGTAAAGTTCGATCGGCTGCAGGATATGTGGATGGTGGCCGAGGATCACCGATGCGCCGGCATCGATCGCGGCGTGGGCAACGGTTTGCTGGTAGTCGGCGATTGGCCGCGCGGTGTAGTGCACTCCCCAATGGAAGGATGCGACGACGACGTCCGCAGCGCGTTTTGCCCGCGCGATGTCCTCCAGCAGGAGTTCCAGATCCTTCGCGTGCGGAATGGTGACGATGCGTGGAGGAGATCCCGGCTGATATTCGTACGGTTCGTAGAAAGTATGGGCGCGCATCGGCGTGGAGCCGGCCCTGGTCTCCGTCGCCCAGTACTGCGGCAGCATAACGGAGACGTAGCCTAAGAACGTCACGGTCACGCCGTTGCGTTCAAACACGATCTCTTTTCGCGCCTCATGAATGTTGCGCCCCGAGCCGATCGTCGCTATGCCGAGCCTGTGAAACGCATCAATAGTGTCTTCCGCTGCTTCAGGGCCCCAGTCTCCGGTGTGGTTGGAGCCGGTCCCTACGACGTCAAATGGTACGCTCTTGAACGCGTTGGCTGAGCGTGGATGCTGGCGCACATGGGGTGCTAGGCCCTGTTGCTGGAAGCTGCCACGCTCGGAGTAGACTCGCTCGCATTGTGCGAAGCGTAGGTCTGCACCCCGGAGCACCTCCCGCACATTGTCGAATACAGCTTCGGAGTTGTCCGCCGCGGTCGCGACATCACCGATGGCTGCGAAATTGACGTAATTCCTACTCATCTGTGCCTCCCGCATTATTGGGACTCGTCTTCGTAGAACCTGCGCGTCGACTGATTATTGAAGCTGATTGTCAAACACGCGTCTGCCCTGACAGAAAATGGTCAACGCGCACTCGCGCGACGCATCACATTGAGCAGTTCACGCACTTGGCCCTCAAGCCGGGCGTCGCAGGTGGAGGGGCTGCGCACGAAATCGGAGCGCAGGCGTTCGAGTTCGGTGAAAGCGGCGAACGCCGGCTGTATAGCCGGCGGTAGTGCAGGTGCCGCGATGCCGAGCTTGGACGGTGTATTCACGTGTTCCGCGTCCGGCAGCACGCCGTGGCTGTGAAGCAGTGCGTTGCCGTAGTGATAGCCAGCGACGAGCGAACCATCTACGATGGCGAGATAGTCCTGCGGGAATGCGAGTTTGTTCACGCCCGCCATGATGCTTTCCGCTTTCGCGAGGTGTTCCGCCGGTGTCATGGCGATTTCCTTCCCAGAACGGAATTCGTATCGCGCTTGATTAGCGTGTAGGCGTCGAGCGCCCGCTGCGCGGCAGGCGCATCGAGGCGTTTTGGTCCGCGCACAATATCCGGCCGCAGGTTCTCGATGAAAGCGAGTGCCGTGAACGACGCCTTAAGCGACTCCGGGGCTGGCGAGTTCATAGGCGGCTTGTAGGTGTGATTGAGATCGCCGAGTTTTTGTTCGGTGGCGGGGCCATCGGTCGTAGTGCCAAGTACATGCAGTGCGGCGTTAATGCGATTAGTGCCCGCGCGCATCAGAAACACGGCGTAGAGTTCCCCGTCGCGCAGCGGGTCGAGCCGCGCGAGGCTTGCCTCGAATGCGTCCGCTTTCTTCAAGTGTTCGTCGATATGCATGCCTCTAATGCCTCACCATTTCGAGATCGATTAATGCGCGTTTGAGCACATCGTACTGCTTGTCGAGGTATTTTGCCGTCTCGCGGCTCGTCAGCGCGGCGCTGTCCCAGTAATTGCGCGCAACATCTTGATTCCATTCCTCCAATTTGTACATCCTCGAAAAAACGCTGTCCCAGTACGCAATCTGCTGCGGCGTCAGGCCTTTTGCGCCGATCACACCGCGCCAATTGTCAATGATCGCATCGATACCGATCTCTTTCCACGTCGGCACCGTGGCAAACATGCCCGGCCGCCGTGCGGCTGATGTTACTGCCAGCACGCGCAGTTGGCGTGACTCGAAAAAACGTGCGGAAATGCTGGTCGGCCCGACAACGACGTCAACGTGACCGCCAAGCAACGCAGTGATCGACTCGCCAGAAGACTTGAACACAACCGTCTTTACCTTTTTTGGATCCACGCCTGCTTCGCGCGCGGCCGTGGCGAACGCGATATGGTTGATGTTGCCCAAGGCAGTGGATATGCCGAGCACGACCGAGCCCGGATCTGCCTTGAGTTTCGCGAGCAGATCCTTGGCGGCGGCAAGTGGCGAGTCCGCCTTCACGTTGAAGGCCATGTACTCTCTGATAAGCACGGCGAGCGGTGTGAAATGGGTGTAAGAGAGCGGGGAAAGCCGCGTGATATGGTTTGTTAGAAGCGTGTTGGACGTGACAGCGATGAGGTTGCCCTTGCCGGTCTGCTGGTTGAGATAGGTGAATGCGATCGAGCCTCCGCCTCCGGGGCGGTTCACGACGTTAATCGGCACGGCGATGAGCCGCGCGTCCTGCATGAGCTTTTGCAAAGTTCGTGCGGTGTTGTCGTTACCCCCGCCGGGACCTGCGCCGACTACTATTTCGACGGCATCCGTGGGTTTCCAGGCTTGTCCGCCGGCCCCGGCGCTAAACGCCGCTGCGAGAATACCGGTGACTAAACGAGCTGCGATTTTCGGCATGGCGCCTATCGGTACGGCACGAATTCGATCGGCACTTCAATCAGCGTCGGTCGGTCGGCCGCAAGCGCCTCCTTGAGCGCCGGCGCAAGCGCCTTCGCTCCATCGGCACGCACCGCGCGGAAGCCGAACGACTCTCCGAGCTTGACAAAGTCTGGGTTCGTGAGCTCGGTGCCAATCGTGCGGCCGAACCGCCGCTTCTGCGTGTTATTGAGTATCTTGTAGCCGCCGTTGTTGAAGACCACGACCGGAATGTTGAGCTTGTAGTGGGCGATGGTCGCCATTTCACCGCAACCGAAGAGAAAACCGCCGTCCCCACAAAACGCCACTACCGGGCGCTCGGGACACGCGATCTTGGCGCCGATGGCCGCGTGAAACGCGAATCCCATCGAGCCGAACGCGTTGGCGAATAGAAAACTCGACGGTTGGTACATTTCGAGCGCGTAGCGCGCCCAGTGGCCTGCGATAGACTGAGCGGAAACGATCGCATCTCGCGGGAGCGCGGCGCGAATGCTGTCGAGGAGCGCGATCTCGTCAGGAACGCGCTGCATGAGTTCCGTGCGGGCGCGTGCCTTGATATCCAACATTTCGCGCTCGCGTGAGGCACGCGGCGGGAGCTTGCGTGCCTGTAGCACACCGATTAGCCGGCGCAGGACGTCTTTCGCATCTGCCTGTATCGACAGCGTCGCGGTGTAGTTCTTGCCAAACTCGTTTGCGTCGATATCAGCGTGGATCAGCGTGGGCGGCATGGAAATAGTCCAGCCCTTCGCCGAGCGACCCGTCACGTCGGCAGGGCCGCTTTTGCGGCGGGTACGCGTCGCACGCTCTGAAAAGCGCGTCCCGACCCCGAGCATTGCATCTGTCGTGGCGAGCACTTCTTCCTCAACGGTTGAACTCATTGTCAGAATATTGCCGAGCATCAGCGGACGGTCTTCCGGAACGATGCCTTTGGACCCACTCGTCGCGAGGATGGGCGCCTGCAGCAGCTCGGCTAGTTCCGCAACCTCAGATCCAGCGCCGGATTTCACGCAGCCGCCGCCCACCCATAGCAGAGGCTTTTTCGACGCGGCGAGGAGATCCGCCGCCTTGCTGATCAGGGCATCGTCGGGACGCACCAGCGAGGTCTCGGCGGGAGGCAAGATGGTGACATCTTGTTCGGCGTTAAAGACGTCGGCCGGGATCTCGAGCACTACCGGTCGTGGACGTCCGGAGCGCATGCGATGAAAGGCCTCGCGTATCGCCTCTGGGATTTCACCGACCTTGGTGATGCGGTGAGACCAGCCGGTCACGTGGCGAAACATGGCGAGCTGGCCCGGCGACTCGTGGTACACACCCTTTTCCTGATCGAGATAGGGCGTGGGCACCTGGGTGACGATGTTAAGCACGGGCCATGATTCGGCATAGGCCTCGCCCATCGCTGAAAGGCTCGCGGCGGCTCCAGCGCCAACGGTGACCATCGCAACGCCGACCTTGCCGCTCACGCGCGCATACGCGTCGGCCATATGCAGGGCACCGTCCTCGCTGCGCGGCGCGATAAGTCGCATGTCCGAGCGGTCGCATAGTGCATCGTATGGCCGCAGTAACGTGCTGCCGAGCACGCCGAATACCGTGTCGACGCCTTGTGCGTACAGTGATTCGATCACCGCTTTTCCCCCGTTCATTGTTGGCATGGTGGGAAGTCCTGTCCCTTAACTCGTTAAAATTAGACGCTTGCGGCGCAATGCTTTGATCATCGCGCCGCCTAAACGCATATTTGCCATTATTTTGGCGTTTCGAATGTCAATTGTCACAGAAACTAGACCAGAGATTATCATGAATGGCAGATCAACTAGGTATCACTGATCCCCATGTCGCAAGGAGATTTTTTTGCTTGCTGGAATGGTTAGCCCTTCGTGAAAGAAATGCTCGATATCTGGTCAAATTTGCGTGATAGTTTACACACAGGCAAACACGCGAGCATGGCGGCAGGCGCTCAAGCGTGCAGGGGTCGTGGATTTCCGTTGGCACGCTCTCCGGCATACCTGGGCAAGCTGGCTCGTGCAACACGGCACACCGCTTAACGTAGTGCAGGAGATGGGAGCTTGGGAATCCGCGGAGATGGTCAGGCGTTACGCACATCTCGCGCCCGCGCACCTTGTGAAGCATGCGGAGGTCGTTGCTAACCTCCTCAGCGACACAAATACGGCACAGTCTGCAAAAGAAAAGGAGCTAGCGGCTCGCTAACTCCTTGAATCTTGGTAGGCGGTGGGAGATTTGAACTCCCGACCAACGGATTAAAAGTCCGCTGCTCTACCAACTGAGCTAACCGCCCACGAAAAGCGCGAGAGTTTACCTTCACGAGAGGGAGGGGTCAATCAAAAATGCTGCGCTGTGCTCCAGAAAAAGCGTGACTGATGATTCGTGACTGGTGATTCGTACCCCTCAGGGGGGTATTGAAGAAAATGACTGGTGACTGGTGACTGGTGACTGGTTAAGACCGCATTGCGGGAAATTCTATCGCGCCGGAACCGCTCGATCCTGAATCCTAGATCCTCGATCCTGGTTCTAAGCTTCCTGCATTATCTTCCGATATTGATACTTCATGGTGCCCGCGGATCCGATGACGATCGCGAAAAAGGTAAGAATCGACCCGATCGCGAGCGTGGATACGCCGGTGATCGCCTGCCCGACGGTGCAGCCCATCGACAGCACGCCGCCCACGCCCATCAGCACGCCGCCCACGGCATGGTTGACGAAGTCCTTGAACGACGCGAACCACTCGATGCGGAAACTCCGGGTCGCAGCCGCGTAGAGGAAGGAACCGGCGATCACCCCGGCGAGCGCCATCACGCCGAAATTGATCAGCGACAGTTTCGTGGGGTTCAAAAGGTAGCGCACCGAGTCGCCCATCGGGCTGATGAAGGTGTAGGACTGCACCTGCACGCGGCTCGGCACCTCGGTCGCCATGTCGGCGTATTCCTTCCACGCCTGCCCCAGCGCGCCTCCCGTGAGATACCAGCCGGCGACGATCGCCAGTCCAATCACCGCGCCGCCCAGGATGTTGTCGAAGTTGCCGCGGAAATCCGTTGACCGGAACACGAAGGCATACATGCCGAACGCGACCAGCGTGGCGACCATGAAGTTGAGCGCGCGCGAGGGCGCGAGGCCGAACATGCCCGAGATGACGGAACCCACTTCCTGGGTCGGCACGCCGTGCTGCGCGAGGTTGATGGCGGTGGCGGAAATCCAGGGATGAAACGCCTTCTCATAGAAGGGCGTCCACAGCATGATATAGGAACCTATCATCGCGATCGCGAGCGCAGTGAGCGATTTCAGGTTGCCGGCGCCGACGCGCACCAGCGTCTTGTTGCCGCAGCCGCTCGCGAGCGTCATGCCGACACCGAACATCAACCCGCCCAGCAGGTAGCGCAGCCACGCGAAATTGGCGGTGCGGTACGGCGGGAAGGTCTCGGCCGAGAGGTTGACGATGCCCGCGCCTTCGAGCGCGATCACGCCGGTCAACGCCACCGCCATTGCGAACACCCACGCGCGCATGCGGCCGGTATCGCCGATGTTGACCCAGTCGGAAACCGCGCCCATGGTGCAGAAGCTGGTCTTGTTGGCGACCGCGCCCATGATCGCGGCGACCACGAACACTGCGAGCAATACCTGGTTATGTACCGTAAATTCCATCGCACATCCCCTGCAACCGATCTGCGCCGCGAGCCGAGCCCTGGTTTAATCCCTGCGCCTGCCGCCGCACATCGTCATATTAGCGGATTCCAATTTGTCGGGCACAGAAAGTGAAGCCAGAAAATCGATGTTCAAGGGGCTTCAGGCGTAGCGAGTGGGGTCGGCAATCCCCGCGGTTTCAAAGCCGGCGCGGCGCAGCCGGCACGAATCGCAGCGGCCGCAGGCCGGCCCCTCGTCGCCGGCCTGATAGCAGGACACGGTGAGCGCGTAATCCACGCCGAGCGCGACGCCACGCCGGATGATTTCGGCCTTGGTGAGCGCGATGATGGGCGTGTGCAGCGTGAGCTTGCCGCCCTCGACCGCGGCCTTGGTGGCAAGATTGGCCATTGCTTCGAAGGCGCGCATGTACTCGGGCCGGCAGTCGGGATAACCGGAGTAATCGACCGCGTTGGCGCCGAAGAAGATGTCCTGCGCGCCGAGCACCTCGGCCCAGGCGAGCGCGAGCGACAGCAGAATCGTGTTGCGCGCCGGAACGTAGGTAATGGGAATACCCGGCGTCGGGGCTTCAGGCACCGCGATGCTGCGGTCGGTGAGCGCCGAGCCACCGATAGCGGCGAGATCGAGCTTCATCACGCGGTGCTCTGCGGCGCCGAGCGCGAGCGCGACGCGCGCGGCAGCGTCGAGTTCAGCACGGTGGCGCTGACCGTAATCGACGCTCAGGCAGTGGCAGGAGAATCCGTCCCTGCGCGCAATGGCGAGCGTGGTGGCGGAATCAAGTCCGCCGGACAGTAAGACAACGGCTTTGGGCACAGCGCAAGATTAACAGAAGGACCGCAGGACGGTCGGCGCTCCGGAGACCTCAGCGGAGAATTGTGAAGTAGTGGTTATCCCCGCCAATTGTCGGAGGCGCCATTGCGCGCCACCTCCGCCTCGAGGCGGGACGTCGAGCGTACGATGGCATAGCGTGCAGGCCCGCGGCCACGAACCACCCAGCCGTACGGCGCCCCGCGGGGCACGTGTATCACGCCGCCGGGACGCATTCTCCGCTTCTTCCGGCCGACCCGTGCGTCGAGCGACCCGCTGATCAGGTAGGCGAAGAGTTCGTGCGCCGCCTTGCTCTCGCCCATGTCGTGGCCGCGCGGCGATTCGATGAAACCGAAAGCGAGATTGGCGCCTTCCAGCCAGCGCTCGCAATGCCCGGATGCGACGGGCGCGCCCAGTCCGTCTATCATGGGATGGAAGCAGTCGCCCAGGCCGTCGACGATCGCCTGCGACTTTTCCGGCTCCTTGCGGCCGCCCGGATACCTGCCGGCCTTGATGTCCCTCGCCACTTCGGTGGCCGACCGCGCTTTATCCGGCAGGGCTTCGTCCGCGGCGGCGCCTATCATGGTCCAGGTGCGGTCCTTGATGTAGAGATAGCTGATGTCCTCCCGCGATTTGAAGCTGTGCTGCACGTTGGACGGGATGTGAACCAGGGTCCCGGGGCGGACGACGCGGCGGCCGCGCCCGACCACGGCGTTGATCTTTCCTTCCAGCAGAAACGCCATGAACTCGTTGGGATGATAATGCAGCCTGGACTTGCCTCCCCCCGGCTTCCTGACGCGCCGGAAATACATGTACTGCCCCTCGATGATCGGACCCGTCGTGGACGACAGGTGGGGATTGAAATGGTAGGACTTGAGCTTCTCGAAACGGTAAAACGCCATGTGAAAACTCCCCTGTCACTCGGGCTTGAGGCCGGCGAGCTTCACCAGCTTACCCATCTGCTCGTAATCATCGCGGATCAACCTGCCGAAGTCTTCGGGTGAGCCGCTGGCAGGCTCTTCCCCGAGTTGGAAAAAGTGCTTGCGGAGTTCTGCGGAGCCGAGCGCTTCGTTCATCACGCGGTTGACCTTGGCGATGATCGGCTTGGGGGTCCCGCGCGGCGCAATCACGCCGTTCCAGCCGTAGAAGCGAAACCCCGGCACACCGCTTTCGGCGATCGTCGGAAGATCGGGTGTGACGATCGAGCGTTTGTCGCCGCCGGTAGCGAGGCAGCGTATGCGGCCAACCTTGACGTGCGGCATGGCGGCGCTCAACGGCGCCACCGTCCAGTGCACTTCTCCCAGGGAGACGGCCACGATGGACGACCCGCCTTTGTACGGCACGTGGTTGGCCGGGATGCCTGCCAGCGTCGCGAACAGGATGCCGCCGAGGTGGCTGGTCGCGCCGACGCCGGCCGAGCCCATCAGGATCTGCGCGGACTTCGCCTTCACGAGATCCACGAACTCGCGCACCGTGCGCGCCGGCACGTTGTTGTTGACGCACAGTGCGGTCTGAGCCAGCACGAACATTCCCACCGGCACGAAATCGCGCAGCGGATCGTAGGCAAGCTTGCGATAGATATGCGGCGTGATGGCGAGCATCGACGCAGCGACGCCGACCAGGGTGTAACCATCGGGCCTCGCGCGGGAAGCGATGTCCATGCCCAGGGTGCCGCCCGCGCCCGGCCGGTTGTCGACGACCAGTGGCTTCCCGAGCCGTTCGGCGGTGTGCGTGAACACGATGCGCCCCAAAAGGTCCGTGGTGGCGCCGGGTCCCTGGGGGATGATGACGCGCACCGGCCGCGCGGGGTAATCGATCGGCTCCGCGGCGTTTGCGCTTATGCACGAGAGAATCGACATCAGCGCCCACCAGCGTTTCATGATGTTTCCTCCTTCGGGTGTGATTTTCTCTGTATTTTAACTTGACAATACCCGCTCTACTGCTGCAGCAGCTTGGGCGCAGAGCCCATAGCAGTCGTTCGCGCGAAACGCAATGCGGGGGTCCTCATTGCGGCATCCGGGCTGGTGGACGATGACCCGGTGCATTGAAAAGCAACGTCCCCTGTCGACCCCAAGGAGACAGTGGCGACCGGCAGCTTTGTGGCGTCAGAAATTGCCCCAGCCTTTTTTCGACGCTCATTGGCCAATGTTGCCTGTCATGCTCAGGGAATTGGTGCGGGCAATTGGAGCAAAACGTGCGTCAGCAGCTTGGGAAGCTTTCATTCTGCCAATGACTACACGTGCGGCCCCGGGATTTTACGTTAGTTGAGCGAAAACAGGAGAGTGGGCTGGGACCGCCCTGTATTTGATGACCATCTCGGTGTCTACTCATTCACTTCGGTTCTAAAGGGTTTCTGAAGAATCCAGTTGCTAATCTCTGCGGAGACAGGTCTTTCAATTCCCAGAAAATTGTGATGCGCCCAGGATCTACATTCCGGGAATCTATCGCCCGCTGACTTTTCCAACTGCTGATAACCACCGGTTACAGAAATCAAAGGAATATGGTACTTCTTGGCAACGTCCAGCCAATCACTATAACGAGTATGGGGGCACCCCTCATTCTTATGACTCACCATTAAAATTCTTTGCTTGAGTGCTCTGTAATCAAAACCCGATAGCCCAACCGAGTTTCGGTCTGCTAAATGACCAGACATTGACACTATACCCGCAACCTTCCCTTCTAGACGTTTTGCAATATAAGCAACGGACACCCCACCCCGACTGATTCCGATTAGGTAGACCGGAATATCTCTGTGTCCCTGCCGGATGTTGCTTACAACTCCTTCTATGTCTCTTACATGGTCTTCCGTCTTACGGAACTGCACCGACAAATCTTGTTGATCTGAGGGGGTGTCAACTAGCGCTACTAACATACCGTTTGCAACAAACTGATCTATAGTTCTTTGCATAAATGCATTTTTGCTGAATAAAATTTCGCCTTCCTTACTTCTGATATTTACTCGCCCGGATCCGCCCGGAAACATGATCAAAGCCACCTTTGGAGGACCACTAGGCGATACCAGTAAAAAGGTTTGCTTAACGCCCTCTCGTGTCTCAATGGTGACAACCTGAGGGTTTGCGAAGGCACTAAAACTAATTAGCCCAATTAGCGTCAAGCCGATTCGTGCCCACATAAACTCTCCTCTAATCCGGAATTTTAGGAAGCAATTTATTTGAGTTTCACGCTTCAAATACTGCCATTTGTTGCCTTTCTTGCCAAGGAATACAACCACTAACCGACCCCTTGCGAACGGCAGCTTTAGAGCTGGCTTTTTGGGCACTCAAATGACGGCAGTTGGCCGGTAAGCGACCGCCGCCCGCCCCGGGGACAACTAGAACTAGCCTCGGAGCAGCTCGGGTGCGGGAAATGGCTTGCCGCGCGCTCGCGGCTGGAATAGATTAATCAATAATTAATCACTGATCCCGCTCGGCACGCGCCCCAATTGCGGTCGTCTCGCGAGGACGAGGAGGCAAGCATGAACACAAGGTCCATGATGCGCTGTGCGGGACCTCCCGTACGAGTGCTCCCTCATTTTTCTTTCTCCATCATCTTATTTCGGAGGTCATCATGAGCAAACTCGCTCGCTGTGCCGTTATTGCGTTTGCACTGTTGTTCACTGCGGCAGCCGTGCATGCCCAGGAGAAATACCCGACCAAACCGATCCATCTGCTCACTCCCTTCGCTGCCGGTGGCGGTTCGGACATTCTCGCGCGCCTCATCGCCGCGCCGGCGTCCGAGTCCTTCGGGCAGCCGGTCGTGGTGGACAACCGGCCCGGCGCCGGCGGCACCGTGGGCGCCGGTATCGTGGCGCGCGCCGACCCGGACGGCTATACGCTGATAGTAGTCTCCGGCAGCTATGGAGCGAACGGCGCGCTCTACAATCTGCCGTACGATTCGGTCACCGGAATTACGCCGATCATCCTGATCGGAACAACGCCGCTGGTCGCGTCGAGGCACCCCTCGGTGTCGATCAAGTCCGTCAAGGAGCTCATCGCTTATGCAAAGGCGAACCCCGGCAAGTTCAACTTCGGGTCGTCCGGCATTGGCAGTCTCGATAACCTTGCTGTCGAGCTTTTCAAGCAGCAAACCGGGGTGAAATTAACTCTCGTACCGTACAAAGGCAGCGCCCCGGTCATGACCGCTCTTCTCAGCGGAGAAGTGGATTCGAGCTTCAGCAGCCTGGTGCCGAGCATGCCGCACTTGAAGGCCGGACGGCTGCGCGCCATCGCCGTGACCACCCCCAAACGCTCGCGCGCGTTACCGGACGTGCCTACCGTAGGTGAAACGGTGCCCGGTTTCGACGTGACTCACTGGTACGGCATGTGGGGACCGAAGGGCCTGCCCAGGGACATCGTGATGCGATGGAACAGTGAAGCCGCAAAAGTAATCAAGACGGACGCGGTGCAGAAATGGATGGCAAGAGAAGGACTGGAACCTGCCGGCGGCCCGCCGGAGGAGTTTCGGGACCGGATCAAGAGCGACGTCGAAAAATGGAAGAAAGTGGTCAAAGAGGCGCATATCGTCATCAACCAGTGATGGATGCTGATTCGCGGGACGGCGTTTCCCGCCCACGATGGGGGACAGTGTTTTATGAGTACGGCAAGGAAGCTGCGCCAGGATATCAAGAGCGGCCCAATGATCGTCGCGCCTGGCGCATACGACTGCATTACCGCCAAGCTGATCGAGCAGGCGGGCTACGGCGCCGTTTACATGTCAGGCGGGTGCACGGCGGCGATGCTCGGTTTCCCGGACTACGGGCTCACGACCATGACGGAAATGGTGGACAATGCCGGGCGCATCGCTGGCGCCGTCAATGTGCCGGTCATTGCCGATGCCGACACCGGTTTCGGCAATGAACTCAACGTCACGCGCACTGTACGCGAATATGAATTGCGGGGGATCGCGGCGATCCAGATCGAGGACCAGGGCTTTCCCAAGCGCTGCGGGCATCTGGACGGCAAGGAAATCGTTCCGCTGAAGGAATTTCTAACGCGGATTCGGGCGGCGGTCGCGGCGCGGCGCGACCCGGACACGCTGATCGTCGCGCGCACCGATGCGCGCAGCGTTGCGGGTTTCAATGAGTCGATCGACCGCCTGAACGCGGCGCTCGATGCCGGCGCTGACGTCGCCTTCTTCGAGGCGCAGCAATCGGTGCGGGAAACCGAACAGATCCCGCGACTGATACACGGGCCGTGCCTGCTCAACGTCACGCGCGGGGGAAAAAGCCCGGTGCCGGATTCGCGGCAGGTGGAAGACATGGGCTATCGCATTGCCATACTTCCCGGCCTGCTGCTCATGCATATCATCGGCAGCTGCCGGCAGATACTCAAGGAAGCGCGCGACACGCGCACGCACCCGGTTCCCCTCGGCGACATTTCGATACCTGAGATGTGGCGTGTGGTCGGGGCGGATGGGTGGGATGCCGTGCAGGCGAGATATAAGTAGAAACCGTACCCGAGCGAGTGCAGCGCAATTCGACGTCGAGATCACCGACACGACGGTTGAGACGCCGCTCGTGTCACATCCGGATTTCTCTGGTGCAAGGGACAGGGCGCTGGGCCGCGATGTGCAGCACGTTCTTTGAAGCTTCTGCACTCGCGGCAGTCTGCGCCCGCTCGAACCGGCGCATCTCGCGACGCTGCGCCGCCTCTTACTGATGCAGATCACGTTGGGGCGAGATTGTTGGAACCAGGAAGCCGCCTGCGGCCAGCGACATGCCTCCTGCATTGAGGCGAAGCATGTTGCTGGATGGGATTGCGCTGCGAGACCGCGGACGTGCCGTAAGTATCAGGAACACGGCGAACGGCCGGTTTTGGCCGGTAAGCGACCGTCGGCCAAGGGGCCAGATGTTCTGCTGCGATGTGGGCATACCGCGGCACGAATAGAATTTAATCATTGCCGGAGAAAATTCAACGCGCGTGCCCCGGCAAGTGAACCTGCCCCCTTTTCCAGGTGCGATGGGACTCAAGTGATTAAGTGATTGAGTGACTGGGTAAAGCACCTGGACTGCTCACCAACCAATCACTTAGTCACTGAATCACTAAATCACCTTCCCTTTCTCCGCGCATCCGCGTTAATCTGCGGTTTCAAGGATAATTCAAAGCGCGATCTTTGGAGGAGAAAATATGATGATTGCGTGTTCCGTCGTATTTCTGTTGTTCGGTGGCATGATGGTGCTGGGCTCGAACGTGGCGACCAGCCAGGATTACCCCACCAAGGTCATACGCATTCTCACCTCAGCGCCTGGCAGCACCAACGACGTGGTGGCACGCATGATCGCGCAAGGGCTGACAGGCAGCCTGCGGCAGCCGGCGATCGTGGAGAATCGCGGAACGCTCGCGGCGGAACTCGTTGCCAGGGCGGAACCCGACGGCCATGTCCTGCTTTTCTACGGTAGTTCCGTCTACTTGCTGCCGATGATGCGCCCCGCGCCCTACGATCCCATGAAGGATCTGACGCCAATCACAGCGGCGGTAAGCCAGGTTACCCTGCTGGTTGTTCACCCATCGCTGCCGGTGAAGTCCGTAAAGGAGTTCATCGCCCTCGCCAAAGCCAGGCCGGGGGAACTCAACTATGGCGCGGGAACATTGGGCGCTTCACCCCACCTCGCGACCGAGCAATTCAAGGCCATGACCGGCGTCAACATCGTGCGCGTTGCCTATAAGGGCACCGGGCCTTCGGTGATAGGCCTGTACAGCGGCGAAGTGGTGGTGATGTTCGTTGGCATGGGTTCGGTCGAGCAGCACATCAAGGCAGGCAGACTGCGGGCCCTGGCGGTGACGACCCCCAAGCGGTCGCCGCTGGCCCCCGGCTTGCCTACCGTGGGAGAAACCGTGCCGGGCTATCAATTCGTATCAGAAATAGGCATGTATGCGCCGGGCAGGACGCCGGCGCCCATCATCAATCTCCTCCATCGGGAGATCGTGCGGATCCTGCAGAATGCGGATATCAGGGAACGCCTGTTCAACAACGGCATAGACGTCGTCGGCAACACGCCGCAGGAGTTTGCGGCCATGATCAAAGCCGACGTGGAATCGAAAACGAAATTGCTGAAGCTGATCGGCATGCTCCGCCAATAAGGCAACAGGGCTGAGCGGCGCAGCGAACTTCTCCATACACGTGTTCGCTCTTAACCGTTTCCAGCCCGTTATAAACGCTCTCGAGCTGCGTTGGTCAGACAATGTCTGTCAGATCAAGTCGCGACTACCACATCTTACGCCTCACGCCTCGCGCCTCACGCCTTTCTTTCTAGCGCCCGGGGACCTCGCCCCACAAGTGCTTGTGCAGTTGCACCTGCATGCGCACCGGCAGCCGGTCGCGCAGTATCCAGTCGGCAAGCGTTTTCGCCGGCAGCTCATGATAGGAAGGCGAAAAGAGCACGGGACAGATGTTGTCGAGTCGTCGCTCGGCGAGCACCCGTCTTGCCCACCCGTAATCGGGCTCATCGCACAATACGAACTTGATCTCGTCGCGCGGCGTCAGCCGGGCGAGATTGTCCCACCGGTTCTTGTCGCATTCCCCGGAGCCCGGCGTCTTGATGTCGAGTATCCTCGAGACGCGCGGATCGACGCCCGAAATGTCCATCGCGCCGCTCGTTTCGAGCGACACCGAGTAGCCGCAGTCGCACAATTCCCTGAGCAGCGCGAAACAGTTCTTCTGCGCCAGCGGCTCGCCGCCGGTAACGGTCACATAGCGCGGCTGATAACGGGCAACTTCGGCGAGTATTTTATCCAGCGTCAGCGATTCTCCGCCGTGAAACGCGTAAGCGGTGTCGCAGTATCCGCAGCGCAGCGGGCAGCCCGTAAGACGCACGAACACCGTGGGCAGCCCCACACGGCTGGTCTCGCCCTGCAGCGAGAAGAAAATTTCGGTGATCCGCAGCGTTACCTGCAGGATCGAGGAGCGAGGATTGAGGATCGAGGAAGAAACCGAGGACATGGCCTACATTGCTAACCGGACCGAACCGATATTATGACGCGAGAGCGCAAACAGGAATAGGTTGCGCAAAACCGAACGAGAAGCAGCCAATCGGCCGTCCCTCAATCCTCGATCCTGAATCCTCAATCCTTGCGCTTCAGCGCAACGTAGCCAGCCGGCGCTTCGCCTTTTCCGCCGCCTCGCTCGCGGGATAGCGCTCGACCAGACCATCCATCGTCTTCCTGGCGGCCGTGGTGTCGCCGAGTTCCACCTGGGAACTCGCGATGTTGAGCAGCGCATCCGGCACCGATGGGCTGTCGGGGTAGGTGCTGATCAGCTTCTGCTGGCTGGCAATCGCGCTCTTGAAGTCGCGCAGATTGAAGTAGGAGTCGCCGATCCAGTACTGCGCGCGCGGCGCGAGCGTGCTCCTGGGATACTGCGTGATAAAGCTCTGAAACGCGATGATGGCGCCCGGGTAATTGCCGATTCGGCGCTGGTTCTGTGCCGCTTCATACACGCGGCTCTCGTCGGCAGCTCCCGGCGCGGACGCGACTTGCGCCGGCGCCACGCCGCCCGTCGCGGCCGATGGGGCCGGAGCCGCGGGGGATCCTCCCGCAGCCGGCTGTTCCAGGCGCCGCAGCCGCGTATCGAGGTCGACATACATGTCGCGCTGGCGCTTGGCGGCCATATCGATGTTGTTGCCGACCACCTCGATCTGGCC
>Ga0209343_10001973_pt1 | contig 27166 bp, 26 predicted proteins | sample RifCSPlowO2_02_FD_184026 | JGI IMG/M metagenome (GOLD analysis project Ga0209343, IMG submission 184026) | Groundwater microbial communities from Rifle, Colorado - Rifle CSP2_plank lowO2_0.2 (SPAdes) (version 2) | ecosystem: Environmental > Aquatic > Deep subsurface > Groundwater | place... | reverse complement strand
CGCCCTACGTGCCTTTCCTGCCAATCTAAAAGTGGACAATTCATTTGCTCTAAAAGCGGACAAATCTATTTGTTGACAACAGGCTAAAAACGAAATTTTTCATCTGTGACAGAAGGAAACTCCTGCCGCCACGATTATTATGCAACCCCCGTATCCCCGATTAAAGACTTCGAGGGCAGGCAAGTACGGGGCAGGCTCTAAAGGGTTGCCCTATTTTTTGAAAGCAAATATATTTATGATTTCGTAGATTATCGGTGGGCGCAGCCCAGCCTACTACCTTTAATTCCCTCTCCCTCAGGGAGAGGATTAGGGTTCGTCTTTACCCAGCTATTGTGCTACGCCTGCCGCTATGCCGGCAAATAATTATAGTTTGCCGATTCATCAGTGTTTTAATGTGCCAATGCTTGTAATTCCCCAGGATCATTATGACTACGCTTTCTCTAAAAACTGCTCAATTGCTTCAATAAAAGCAAAAAAATCCTTATAGCCCGTTTTACAGTTGTTCAGAAGCAGTTTGTCGTCTATAATCCAATATCTATGCACAAGCGAATTTCGGAAATCAAAGAATGGTTTTAATGATGAGGAGAGCTTATGGTCTATCAAGCCGGCGTCAGACGCCTTTTTGATAGCGTCTATGTAGCCTTTAACAGGAATTCCATAATGTTTTGCAAGGATATGCTGGAGGACGAGAGACATCGCCTCGGATATTTCAACAAGAGAGTATTTTATACTTTTCAGCAGGTGCCTGTTGCCCAGTATTTCATCGCTGCCGTAGTCTTTCAGAAGATTTTCTATTTCCCGCGTATTGGAAAGGATATCATAAAGATACTTTTTAACCCGCTCCTTATCTACCTTCACCGTATACCTCGTCAAGGATGAAGTAATTAACCCTGTATTCATCGGATATATCTTCTATGTAGCTTGTCCGAAGCTCCGGATCTTTATCAACAATAAGTCGGCCTTCAGACAGAAGGTCTATTGCAAAATCGTAGGGCGAGTCATTGATAATCCTTACATCAAAGTCGTCAACGGCAAATTTTTCAATCCCGGCATGGATAGCTGCATTTAAAATGCTTTCTTTCAACCTGACCGCACAGGCAAACGGATTTCCACGGCCACTTATATAAACAAAGATGTCAATATCCTTGAAGGAATCGTCCATTATGAAAGAGCCGTAGAGATACGCAAAAACAACCTCATTATCTTTACGAAGAACCTCTGAGATAATTGATGTCATTTTATCTCTTTCTGCTTTTGACAATTTACAAAAATCAGTATTTTTCATAGATGCGTCCTGTTATGTTTATCGAAACACTATCAAAACCACAAGGCAGGTGTCAAGATAAGCCCTTGCAGGGGTTATCTTGCGCTCCGCTCTACGCTACTGTGCCACCATTATTTCCGCACTACATATTATTACTTGTAGGGCAGGGCTTTAGCATTGCATTATGCAACCCCGTATCCCCCGATTAAAGACTAAAGACTTCGAGAGCGGGCAAGTAGGGGGCAGGCTCTAAAGGGTTGCCCTATTTCTTCTCGTTCCCAAGCTCCAGCTTTTCATGAAGCCGGAGCTTCATAAACAATTGCGTTACCAAGCAAAGCTTGGGAACGAGGAATAACAATCGGTGGGCGCAGCCCACCCTACCTCTGACCCATTGACTCTTTATCTCCCCTTCTGGATGGGGCATCTTTAATCTCCTCCTCTGGAAGGGGCATCTTTTATCTCCCCCTCTGGAGGGGGCAGGGGGGAGGATGTTTCTTCTTCTAACTTCCCGATAACAAAGATGCCTTTAAAAAACTCATAAAAAGATAACAATGTGAGGCCGATGCTGTCATTCTCTGAAAGGGCATTCTTTTATCTTCTCGTTTCCACGAAAATACTCATTGATTACTTTATCAAGCTCAATATTTTTGTCCAATGCCTTCTTGCTGAAAAAGTTTTTAACCTTTTTGTCTAAGTATATTGGTATTTCCAACTTTTCTATTGGCCTGTAAAATTTACCCTGTTGCGCCTTTGAAAAATCATATTCTTTTCGCATTATTTATCCCTCCTTTCGTAATACTGCTGGGCTTCTTTTTTAGTAGCCTTTCTTGCCGATATAATTCTTACAACCTCTTTGTCCGCAACTTTTCTCAATGTATGAACTACGACTAATATCCTATTATTCGGAGTTTGCCCTATTGTTATCCATTTATCCTCATTTTCCGAATGTTCGTCATCAAAAAGTGTCAACAGGTATTTATCTGCAAATATATAACATGCTTCCAGAAAAGTTACCTTATGTTTTTTTCTTATTTATCTTTTCTTTCTCAATATCCCATGCAAATTGCATTATTTATCCTCATATTTCTATAAGAAACTGGAACATATCCAAGTTACAAATAGTATATGCTGCAATTTAGCCTTTGTCAAAAACAAAGGCGGTCGCCTCAATGACAACCGCCTTCTGACTTCTTCATACCATCAACCATTCAGATATTTACCTTTGCCCCAAATATAAACATTTACGGGCAAGCACTCTGACACTATGTTTTTTACTATGAGCTATCAGCTATGAGCTGTCTCTCTACTTTGCTGTTCCTGCGCCTGTGCCTATGTAGTTGCCGATTTATCGGCGTCCTTAAACTTGTCTCTGCAATCTTTAAGCAGGGATGCGCCCATAAGCTTGTCCCCAAGTGTTTTAATTGGGGATGGGCAACTACTGCGCCACGCCTGCGGCTGTGCCGGAGAAGGTGCCGGAAACCAGTCTTCCCATTTTATGGCGGGCAAGTTTCATGCTGCTGCTTTCTTTGCAGAAAACTTAATTGTAGGAACTGATATTTTTGGAGCCTTTGAAATTCTGTCAGAATCCTCTATCAGCTTTGCTATCCGTAATCCAACATCTGCTTTGACGATCTTTTCCCCGCACCGAGGGCATACACCGGCAGGCACACCTTCAATTACAACAAGCTTTCCTTTAATCCAGAGGTCCTGCTTGATATGCCTTTCCTCTATAGGGGTATTGCATATTTCACATTCACCATAATTATATTTTTTCTTCTTCATTCTTCCCCTTTCTCACAGAGCATATGTTGTAATAAATAAAAGCTTCCCTGTGCTTTTAATCCTGCAAATAACCGCAATTTCTCTGCCATCCATTGCCTTTCCTTCAATCTCGTAACGCGTCCCTCTTGGGTCTCTGATAAATTTACGCTGTATCCGTCCATTTGCAATAGCGTTTTCAATATCTGCAAAAGTGAGATTATCGTCAGCCATCTCTTCAAAGAAGTGTGGAATGGTGAATTCATATTCTTTTTTTACCACCTTTCCCCTGATAGTATGGATGATAGCCAATAATGAATCTCCTGCTTATCGTGCCAATCCTACCAGAACTATCCGCAGGGTGTCAATACAACAAAAGCGACCGCAATGCGTCGCCTTTGAAATTCTTTGCCACTGACACTCTGACATCAGGCTAAGGTTTAGGTTTAGAATTTCCTCAGCCTCAGCCTCGACCTGTCTTTACTCAGCCTGTCTTTCTACTGTGCTGTTCCTGCTGCAGCGCCGTTATACGAGCCACCACTCAAGGTTCTGGTAGAGTGGGCAGGGACCGTACTATCTGTTACGATTCAACTGCGGGTTTATAGTTTCAAATCCCATTGATTGCACAATAGCACAGAGAGTTTTATCCGATGCCACGAAAAGCCAATCACTTCCAGAAATGAGACTGAAAGTGGCAAGATGGAGCGCATCCAATGTTCTCATCCCATAAGTCTTGGCGAATTTTCTCATCAATGATTCTGCTTCTGTCATAATAGCATGACCTAAAGGTTCAATATTAAAAGAAGCAATCTGCTCGTCGAACCCTGAAATTGCCTCATTTAATTTATCTTCTGTTATTTCGTTGTTTCTTATCCTTCTGGACAAAGCGCTGATGAATTCTATCCTGACGAGTTCTGAAACCCAGATTTCATTTTCCTCGCTTGTTATCAGTCTCGTTACTTCTTGAGTCCCATCCTCCTCGTGGAAAAACTTGATAAGGGCAAAGGTATCAAAAAAGAGCTTCATATCCGGTCTTCTCTGAAACGAAGAATATCCTCGCTCATTGAGCCTTTACAGCCTTTTAAAACCTCTCTTACTTTTTTATAGGTTGATGGTGGTGTAATAACCTTTCGTGGCATCCTCCCTTTCAACGAAAGTATCAGGTCATAGACTACAAGCATATCCGAAGGCTTTAGCAGGCTGTTGAAAAAGGCATCAACAGCCTTGATTACACAGATTAGGAAAAACGATTACACAGATATTTCAATGGGTTTTAATCTGTGAAATCTAATCTTTTATCCGTGTAATCGGAGTTTGTTGAGTTTTTCAACAAACTGTTAGTGCGTCCAGGTCTTTTATCGCCTGCTCTTTTATCTTCATAAGAATCCCCCCTCTCCTGAAATTTTACATGGTTCGCATTATAAATCAATCGTATAATTTCCAACAAGTCCAGATATGGCAAAGGGGCAAAGATTTTTCTCTGCCCCTTTGCTGTTTTTTACTATGAGCCATCAGCTATCCATCAGGTTAAGGCTGAGGTTAAGGAAAAAACCTTTCTCAACCTAAACCTCAACCTCAACCTCAACCTGTTTTTACTCTGATACTCTGCCACTTTGACACTGCCCTACTGCGCCACCCCTGCCCCTGTGCCGGAGAAGTTGCAGTTTGATCCGGCGGTGCAATCAGTTCCTGGCGTGCCCGAATTTGTCCCTGCTGCTGCGCCCGTCATGGTAACCTGACCATTATAATAATTTGGATCGTTGGTTGGGTTGTTGAGGGTGCCTGCTCCGTTGATAGTTGCCGTCCAGGTGCCGCCGCTGCCTGTGCCAGGATTCCACTGCTGAACATTAAAGGTAGCAGGGTTAGTAACGCTAACAGTGAAATCGCTGGTTGTACTGTTTAAAGTGATGGATGTACCTTGTGTAGGATTTGATAAGTATGTGCCTTGGACATCGTTTGTTGCCCATATTTTTGGTGCCTCAGTGAACTTAGAGGCAAAGAATAAAACATTATTCATAGTTACAGAAAGTTCGCCGTTACTACCTGAAAGATTCGCCTTTCCCACCTCTGCAAAGGGAATGCTCAGTGCTGCAAGTGCTGCTGTATCAGGAGTCAAGCCAATCTTTCCAGCCATTGTAAGGAACTTTGTTGTCTCCAGCCATGCCCCTGTCTGGACTGCCTGCCATGTAGACTTGAAAGGGTCAAATGTGCCGATGGTCTCGCCAACGCTTATCCATGTCATTGGAGTGGTTGTTATGTCAGCGCCATAGCCAAGGTTTATGCCAGAAAGCTTGCCATTTGACCACTGTGTGCCCTCGGTAGCTAAGTACTTGATGCCTGTGGCAAGGGTTTCGCTATGTTCATAACTCCATGTGTCTGGCGGTGTGGTTTGCGACACACAGTTTGGATAACAGTAGCCACCGCCCAGTATCCTCTCCCATACACCCCAGTTCTGGCCGCTTATTTGATAGGTATATGCGTTAAAGCTTAAGTTGTTAGTGTTTGCCGGCGATATTGAGCCGCCTGTAGAAAAGTAGCCGAATGTCCCTCCATAGGTGAGATTTGAGCTGCTGATTACTGTTGAGTCATATAACCCTGCCGCAGAAAGGCCTATTGCCAATGGTATTGGCGTCCATGTCCCGTCTGCCTCAAACATATTGAGTTGCGGATAATAAGCGCCTGTAAGGCTGCCTTTCAATATGCCCGCATTTCCATTGGGGTCTATGTAGAGGCTGTAGACCTTTGCATCAATCGTTCCGTCGCTTTTCCACACGCCTCCGATAAAGCCCTTGTATGCGCCTCCGTCAAAGGTGGTGTTAGTCAGGTTAGTGGGATTGTAACTATTTATCTCAGGCGTCCAGAGATAGAGATATGGCGGGCCATATGGAGTCGCTGATGTAATGCTGTATTGTCCCATATATGTTACATTACTTGCGCCAGACCATGGGGATACTGTGCCGCCCATAAGCCCACCGTTATTGCCTTCTATATTAAGCCAGTTGTCAGGTATACCACTGGTGCTGTAAAGACTCGCGGAATTTCCATCAGGGACAATCTTCCCGCTCCATGCAAGCGGGGTTTCTGTGTATGTGCCTGAATAGGTTGTACTCCATGCGCTGCTATAGCTGCCATTCACAGCGCCTGTGCCTTTGCCGAGTCTGTCAAAAGAGAGATATTTAAGGTTTGATGTGCCTGAAAAAGTGCCGCCGCTATCAACTGCGTTGCTGATTGTTTCAATCCAGTAGCCGCCGTTATTTGATGCAAGGGTATCAGTGCTTGTGCCGCCTGCAATCAGCGTATATGTTGATGAACCTCCTTTCCACCAATTGCCTGACAGGGTTATATTATACCCACCCCAGTTCTGATTGGACACACCTGCAATCTCGCCTGCCGCTGTGCCAATATCTTGAACGCCGCTTGAAGTTAATACAGCCGTTCCACTCAGGCTGTATCTGCTCAAATCAAAAGACAATGATGGAGGAGAGGAAGTATTCCCTGCTGCGTCGGTTGCCGTGATTTGAATTGTATTAGCTCCCTCCGGCACGCCAGAGAGATTTAAAGACGAGCCGGTTGAAACCCATGTTGCTCCCTTGTCAAGACTGTAGGAATATGTAGAAGACTCATTGCTTGAGAGGTTGATGTTTACTGTGGAATCCGTACCTGCTAATGGAGAAGCAGAAACAGGTGTTATGATAGCTGCCGGCGCAGTATAATCCGTTGTCCATGAATAGCTTGTAGTAGATATATTGCCTGCCGCATCTGTTGCTGTAACTGTGAGCATCCATGTGGCCTCTACGCCTGGGAGTGTGTCTATGGAAAAGCTATCTGAGGTTGTTGCAGTTGATATTGCGCCCCAGCTTCCCATCGTATAGGTGGCGGTTACCGGCTCATTAAAGGTAATGGCAAAGACTGCTGTTGACAGTTTTGTATAGGGCGGCGGCCCTGATGTTGTAATGACCGGCGGCTGAATATCTTTCAGAAGTTCCGTATGCGTTTCTGAGCTTGGCAGCAAGTCAGTCGGCTCTGTTGCCGTTCCATCAGTTGGCGGAGGCTCTGTGCCTTCCGGCGCTTCGTAGCCAAACACATCACCTTCCACAGCAGCGACAGTTGTTAAGGTGGTATCTTCATCTTCCTTTGGTTTTTCACTTGTATCTGTATCCCTCATATATCGTATCATCTCTACATCAGAGGCAGGCCTTGGCTGGCTTGGCGGAGCATTTCCTGCAATTGTTGTGGCCATGCCTTCTGCTACGCGCACAATCTGGCCCGGTATAGCAGGGTTAAAGGTGTCAACCCTTCCTTCTCTGACTGCAATGGCAGTAACGCCCATCTGGTAGGAGATAAAAAAGTCTGTGCCTCGGACGCCTGCAACTGCTGTTGGAGTGCGCACCTCAAATTTTTCGGATTCTCCGAAGGCTGCCGCAAGAAAGCCCCTTGATTTTGAGACAACTGCGCGCATCTTTCCCCTAAAGAGGTTCATTACGCCGCTCTTTCTTTTGTTGCCTTCCATGAGATATTCGGTTATCTGCAAACGGCTGTTTGGGGCAAGCCGAACAACGCTGTCATCAACAAAGGTTATTTCTGCTTTGCCGTTTGACTTTGTCCTTATTATATCGCCTTCTGAAAGGGGCTGCTGCAGCACAGCAGGCGCCGCCCGCTCCATGCCGGGCTTTAAAACATCCACATCGCCCTGAATGGCAGTGAGCTTGCCGATGACGGCTGCATAGGTTAAGGTTGAGGTTAAGGTTAAGAAAAAAGTTAAGATTACGGTTAAGATTATCCTTTTCATGATACACCCCCTTGGATTAAAGCAGTTTAAGGTTGAGGTTGAAAAACAGGTTAAGGCTAAGGTTTAGGTTTAGAATTTCCTCAACCTGCTTTTCTCTCAACCTCAACCTATCTTTTCTCAACCTATTTTTTCTGTAATGAACTTATGAGCATGTTAAGCTCTTTCCATATATCATCACTCAATTGCATCAAATCAGCACGCTCTGTTTGAGTAAAATAATCAACCCTCTTGCCGTAAATTAAATGGTTTTTTGTCTCTGCTAATGACCCGCGCGAATCATAATAGAAGTTTAATTTATCTTTAGTATGTTTTCGTCCAAATCCTTCTGCAATATTTCCTGGAACCGAAAGTGCCGACCGTCTTATCTGTGAAGTTAAGCCATAATCTTCTTTTCTTGGTAGTTTTTCAGTAAGCTTAAATATCCTGACAGACAAATCTAAAGCCTTCTGCCAAACTACCATATCCTCAAATGAATTGTATTTCACCGCCTTAATCTCAACCTTTCGCAGGGCTAAAGCCCTGCCCTACGGCAAGTTATTTGTTTTTCCTTAACCTTAACCTCAACCTCAACCTATCTTTTAAAACCTAGCCTCTATCCCCACACTCGTTACATTCTTATGATAGTCGTATATTGCCAAATTGGAATCGTCTCTTGTGTAGGTGTATTGAAGCTGGACTTCCCAGTCTTTAAAAAGCTCGTATGCGAGCATGGCTGAGCCTGTATAGGTTATGTCGCGCCTCTTCTTGAGAAAGTTTGTGTTGACATATTCAAACTGCTGATAATATGTCTCGCCTGACAGGTTGAGTTTTAAATTGTCGGCAAGCGGGGCAACGATATTGAGATTGCCCTTGTTGCCCGTATATTCCCAATTTATGCCGTCCGTATCTTCTCTGTTTATCTCATATTTTGCGTTTACAAAGCCCCTGTTTCCCGCAAAGAAATAGAACCAGCCGAGAGAGGCTGCAAAGTCCTGGCTGTCCCTGTCCTCGTTCGTTGTAAACGGCGGTTTTAAGATCTCCTTGCCCTGCCATCTTAAGGCCGCCTGCCCCATCTGGCCATCCGAGAACATGAATGTGTATGTTGGAGAGGCTGTCCCTGTGCGCATATATTCGTCATCATCCACCCATGTATAATTGTAGCTTAAAAACAGGTTTACCATGCTGTCCTGCATTGTATAGCCGGGTATGATTGAGAGCGTATGGCTCATAACATCGTATGAGCCGAGTTTCTGGTAGTCGCTGGAGTAAGCTGAATATTGTGTTTTGACATTAAACGGTCCGGAGGCGGCCGGCGTATATTCTGCCCTGAGAATACCGACATACCGCGTGTCATGCTCGCCTGATATGCCGCCGGCAACAGTCTGGTCAGATGGTTTTAATATAACATTGTCATCATACTCCCATTTCGCATTGAGGGTAATTTTAAATGGTTTGACCTCTGCCGGCTTTCGCGTCATGGCCTCGAGATATTGATTTGCAAACTGCGCCATATCTGAGTTTGGGTCTGCGACAATAACCTCCTTGAATATCCGGCCTGCCTCTTCTCTCTGGCCTGCCTTTATGAGCGCAACGCCGAGCTGAAGGTTTGCGGTCTGAGTAAGCGATGGGTCAAGAGTCTTTGCCTTTTTAAACTCATCTACTGCCTCCTGGTTTTTGTTGAGCTTCATGAGGACAAGACCCTTTAAAAACGCAACATGGGCCGGCCTTACGTCAAGTTCCTCCGCAAACTTGAGTTGTTTAAGGCTCTCCTCATTCAAATCCATATTGTAGTATACCTCTGCAAGGTCAAGCCTGGCCTCTTTGACGCCTGGTCGTAAGCTTACGGCATCTGTCAAATGGAAGGTAGCCTCTTTGTAGTTTTGTATCTGTTTATAGGTAAGGCCGAGATAATATGCGGCAATAGATGAGGATGGTTCTTCTTTTCTGGCCTTTTGGAAACTTGCCAATGCCTCTTCATAATTTTCTGCCCTGAAATCCGTTATGCCTTGTGTCAGGTTAGGATTGGCTGGAGGTTCAGACGGAGCATCTTCTGAAAATACCATCTGAGGTAAAAAGAGCTCAGACAAGATAAGAAAGGCGATAAACCCCATGAGAAACCTGCTATGGCATGAATATCTCCTATAACTATGGTATAGCCTTTTCATAAAGAAGATTTTCAAGGGGGTAAAAAACAATTTGCTGCGCTGAGGCATAAAGTCTCTCCTTTTGTGTTATTACGTTATCAGTTTGTTGAAAAACTCAACAAATTGTGATTACACAGATAAAAGATTATATTTCACAGATTAAAACTCATTTAATGCTGTATGCAAGCATATTTTATAGTTTAGCTATTTAATCGGTTTTGTCAATGCTTAAACAGCAACATTGCTTAACAGCAACCCCCAAAAAGCAAAGCCTGTTTTTGGGCAGCAACAAGCATCTTTTTTTTGACAATGCGCCCTTTTTATACTATAGATAGAGTTACATCCCAAAAACAGAGATAGAAAATTGTTTTCAAAACAAATCTCCCCTCCCCTTGCGGGAGGGGGCGAGGGGGAGGGGTAACCTTAAAGGTGAACCCGTTCACCCTCACCCTCTCCCATCAAGGGAGAGGGAATAATAGGGAATTTCTAAATCGGGATTTGGGTACATATAGGTTACAGATAGCATAATTATACTGAAAGCAATAAAACTTGCCTGCCTGTTCAGTTGGGACGGCAGACAAGGGCAAACCTTTAGATTTGCCTATTTATGCACGGCTAAAGCCCTGCCCTACGACAAGTTATTTATTGCCGTTACTATAGTACGTGATAAAATATATTATTTGCGGTTTCTTTACGAGGCTATTATATTTATGAATAGAAAATATCATATTCTTTTTATCCTTTTCCTATTATTTCCATTTTTCTTTACAGCCTGCAGCAGAAGCAGCCAGCATCAGGAGGCGGTTGCATCTGTAAATGATGCCCCCATCTTTCTGGAAGAATTTCAAAAAGAGATTTCTCTACTGTCAAAAAGAGACCCTGACTTCAAAATAACGCCTCAGACACTGGAAGAGCAGCTCAATACAATTATCGACAAAAAACTTTTGTTGCAGGAGGCAAGAAATAAGGGGCTTACAGAAGATGAACGGTTTATAGAAACCATCAAGGCATTCTGGGAGCAGACCTTGATAAGAGGGCTGGTTGAGTTAAAGACCAGGGAATGGGGAGACAAACTTTTTGTTACAGAGGATGAGATTCAGAAACATTATCAAAGGATGCAGTATATGCCTGTGATAAAGCTGGCGAAGGTGAAAGATAAAGGGTTTGCTGAAGAGATAAAGAAAAAGATGATGAAAGGGGTAAGGTTTGACGGTGAAGAAACGATAGGACCGCTCTTTATAGAAGATGTTAAATCCGAGGCGCTTTTCAAGGCATTTGATATGAATATCGGAGAGGTAAATATATATGAAGACAACGGGGATTATTTTGTTGCGCATGTTGTAAAAAGGGAGAAAATCCCTATGCCGCTGCTTAAGACTGTATACAGCCGTATAAAAACATTTCTCCTTGAGCAGAAAAGGCAGACGGCTATGGAGGAATGGCTGAGAGAAGTTAAAGGCTCTGCTAAAATAAATATCAATACGCAGCTTTTGAAAGAGATTGACCGTGAGCCGCACAGCCAATGAGCAGAAATCGTAAAGATATCCTTCCCTTCCAAAGGGATGGGGTGAGAGAGGTTGATATGGGTAATAGGCCGCCATTCAGAAGAAGAAATTATTTTATTAAAAAGAAGTTTCAAATAGATTTTTCCATCAAGTTTCTCATCATCATAGTCATAGAGGCTGTTTTGGCGATAGGGCTTTTTTTATATCTGTCAAAAGGCACTTTGACGACAGGCTACCTTGGCGCAGAGCTTAAGATAGCCAGCACCTACGATTTTTTTCTGCCGATGCTCCTCTTTTCAAATCTTGTAATAGTCGGGGTGACCGGCATTATCGGCATAATTGTCCTCATATTTTTGTCTCATAAGATAGCCGGGCCGCTCTATCGTTTTGAAAATGTTTTAGGCGAGATTGGCAAGGGCGACCTGACTCACCGCTTTAAGCTGAGAGAAAAAGACCAATTTACGGAATTACAGAACAGCATCAATATACTGACAGGCATATTGGATAAAAAGGTCGGCAATCTGAAATCTGAGGTAAGTGAAATTTCTCAATTGGTTTCAAAAACAGAGGCTGTTGCAGCAAACCCATCTGCCAATCAAGAGCTTCCGCACCTCTTGCATGAAATATCTGAAAGGCTGCGAAGGTTAGAGGAGAGCGCAGGTTATTTTAAAACCTCATAAATGTTTGCCTTAAAGAACTGTGAACCGTAAACTGTTAACCGCAATCTGCTTACCGCTTACTGCTTACTGTTTACTCTTTACCGTGAACTGTTTTGCAGAAGAATGGGCAAAGACATACGGAACGCAATATGCAACGATATACTATTCGGATGATGCGGACATTGTTAAATTTACCAGAAATATCGGCAGCGGCTTGCAGCTTTTCAGCGATGGCCAGGATAAGAACCCTCTGCTGGCAAAGAACAGGGTTGACAGGATTGTTGAGAGGGTTAAGCAGATTCTTGATATGCACCCGCCAAACCTTCATTTTAAGATTTATATCTATCCCGCATACAAAGAATTGGAACTGAAATACCTCAGTATGGGCAACTTCGGAAAATCGCCCATAGCCTTTTACAGCCATAAAAATAAGGCTGTATATGTTTCGCTTTCAGACATAACAGACGGCGTTTTGGCGCATGAAATAGCCCATGTGGTGATAAACTTTTTTTTTGAAGTGCCGCCGCCTGCGAGGATGCAGGAGATACTCGCTCAATATGTTGATAGACATTTGGAGAGGGAATAGGAGAAAGACTGTAGAAAAGAGGATTGAGGTATGAGGTTTGAGGTAGTTGCTTCCCACCTCTCACCTCTATCATGTATTTAAAGGGGTTTTATGGCTTATTTCTTAAGCGTATTGGGTTTGGTTCTGGTAATAGAGGGTCTGCCGTATTTTGCATTTCCAGCAAAGGTAAAAGAGTGGGCGCTTTCTGTGCAGGAGATATCAGGGAGGGCGCTCCGCATTATGGGGTTAATTTCTATGCTGACAGGGTTGCTCTTGGTTTATCTGGGCAGGAGGGTGTTTTGAAGGAAGACAGGGAGCAGAAATCAGAAATGAGAAATCAGATATCAGATATAAGAAAACCGGTTTATCTTAATTCTTATTTCTCATTTCTCATTTCTACCTTTATATTTTGTTTCTTTTTTTTATCTTCTTGCGCAAGAGGCGGGTATGTTCCTGACTTTCTTATGGTGGGCGGAGAAAAGATAAGGGTTGCGGTATTAAAAGGTGTAAGAGATTTAAAGATAGGAGGGGTTAGCAGGGCAGAGGCAGGAGGCTCTTCTCTTGATGCGCAGGCAAGTAAAGATAATCCGCTGTCTGTTGTATTGGATGAAACCGGCGCTCTGACTATCAATGGCAGTAAGATTTCAGGTTCTGTTGCATCGTTTTTCCCAAATGGTGAAACACTTTATTTGAATGGCCGGCCATTCAGGGGAAAGATAGAAGTAATAATCCCCTCTGCCAAAGATTTTGGTGCGGGGGTAAAAGAGCAGAAAGCGCTTTTGGTTGTGAATGAATTGCCGTTAGAACTTTATGTGGCAGGCATTATAAATAATGAGATTTCTTCCAAATGGCCTATGGAGGCTGTTAAGGCGCAGGCTGTTATTGCAAGGACATACGCCCTCTATCAAAAAAAGAAAAAGGGGAGCGAGCTATATCATCTTGAAGGAACGGTTGCGGGTCAGGTCTATTCAGGCAGCCAGGTTGAAGATGAACTTTCTTTTCAGGCTGTTCATGAGACACTGGGAGAGGCGCTTGAATATAATGGAGAGATTGCCCTTACGGTATATCATTCAAACGGCGGCGGCGTGACAGAGGATGCAAAGAATGTATGGGGAAAGGATTTTCCGTATCTCAAGAGTGTAAAAAGCCAGTTTGACGAGGATTCTCCAAATTGTTACTGGGTGTTGATTATAAGCCAGCAGTCTGTTGAGTCTGCGCTGAGAGGGGCGGGATATTCCGTATATGAATTAAGAGAGATAACACCTCTCTATAAAACTCCGAGCAACAGGATAACAAGGCTGCGCGTGCGGGGCGGCAATGGAGATATTGAGATAAGCGGCGAGGATTTGAGAAAGGCTGTCGGTTATGAAAAGCTTAAAAGCACTATGTTTACTCTTGAGCTTGCGGGCGGCTCATTTGTATTTAAGGGCAAGGGCGCCGGTCATGGCGTAGGATTATCTCAGTGGGGAGCCAAAGGTATGGCAGAAAAGGGATACAGCTATGGTGATATATTGAAGCATTTTTATCCTGGCACAAAATTAGAGCGATTATACTGATGAGCCCTCTTAGAAGTCTATCTGCAGAAAGTAGTAAAAGAACCAACCAGCCTGGCGTTTTAGATGCCGGGACTTCTAACGGGGTGAGACTTCAGGAGTTTAATTATCACCTGCCAAAAGACCTTATTGCCCAATTTCCATGCGAAAGACGAGATGAATCCCGCCTCATGGTTCTCAATAGGAAAGAGAGAACCATATCACACAAGAAGTTCTTTGAGTTAACGGATTATCTTAAGGCCGGCGATGTTTTGGTATTAAATAATACAAAGGTTATTCCTGCGCGACTCTTTGGAAAGAAAACAACAGGCGGCGCCGTTGAAGTCCTCTTAATACAGAAATTAGAAATAAGAAATCAAGAATCGGAAATTTCACCCACTACTTCCCAAATCTGGAGTTGTCTTATAAACCCAGTTAGAGGCCTGAACAAAGGCTCTGAAATAACCTTTGAATATGGGCTAAAAGCTGCAATTATAGAAAAAGGGGTTGAGGGCGAGTGGCTTATTGAGCTTCACCGCTACCCTCTTGGGGACAGATTTAAAATCTGTCCCCAAGGGAATGCGGGGATTGATATTGATGAAATAATAGAAAAAGTCGGCAATATGCCGCTGCCTCCGTATATAAAGAGGGGTCATGGGTCATGGGTCAGGGGTCAGGATGCGGAACTTGATAGGGAAAGATACCAAACTGTATTTGCAAAGGAAAAGGGCGCTGTTGCGGCTCCGACTGCAGGACTGCATTTCACAGAAGAGCTTTTGGCTAAGATACGAGATGTTGGAGTAGAGATTCTTTATATAACCCTTCATACAGGTCTTGGCACGTTTAAACCTGTGAAGGCAGACAATATAACGGATCACAAAATGGAGCCTGAATATTACAATATTGATCCTGGCGCATTTGAAGCCGTCAAAAGAGCAAAACAGGAAAAACGACGAATCATTGCAGTAGGTTCAACAGCTACACGGGCATTGGAAACAATGGTTAATCCCCCCTCGTCCCCCTTTAATCCCCCTTCATCCCCCTTTTTCAAAGGGGGGATGGGGGGATTTGGATGGGAAAGACCGAGTTTGAGCGGCTGCACAAACCTTTTTATCTATCCCGGTTACAGGTTTAATGTAGTGGATGCGCTTATAACAAACTTTCATCTCTCCAAGTCAACGCTCCTTATGCTGGTTGCAGCGTTTGCCGGAAGGGATTTTATTATGCAAGCCTATGAAGATGCTGTGCGGCTTCACTATAGATTTTTCAGTTACGGCGATGCAATGATGATAGCGTAAGTTGTTTTTGGCAGCGGTCAACCGGATAAATCGCTGGAGTTTTATATTATACCCAACCCAAATCCCGATTTAGAAAATCAAATCGGGATTTAAACTGACAATACATCCCGAAATACTGCGTTCTCGGCGATTTTGCTCCTCACCATACGGGTAATAGTATGGCTGCGTCGCAAAATCGCCTGCGGCCTTGTCTTTCGGGCGTCTTGTCAGTTTCCCCAAAATCCTAAATCGGATTTTGGGCCCAATGTCAATAGATACTTGACAAATGTAAATTTATAATGTAAATACAAAACAGATGATAACTATCGGCAACAAACTGAAAATCCTTCGGGAAGGCGCAAGACTTTCGCTCCGCGACCTTGGCGAAAAGACAGAGCTCTCTGCCAGTTTTCTCTCCCAGCTGGAACTTGGGCAGGTATCTCCATCCATTGCGTCCCTGGAAAATATTGCCAACGTGCTTAATGTGAATATCACCTATTTTTTTGATGACCAGGCAAGGCCTGACAGTGTTGTGATGAGAAAGGATGAGAGGAAAAAGATATTCAGCCAGACATCAAAGGCTGTGATTCAGCCGTTGGCGCATGAGCTCAGCAAAAAAAAGATAGAGCCGTTTATGCTGACGCTTGACATTGGAGGAGAAAGCGGCGAGCACCCTTACTCATCCCACCATGGAGAGGAATTCGGGATTATAATCAGGGGTAAGGTAAAATTTATCCTTGAAGATACAGAATACCTGCTTGAAGATGGAGACAGCGTCTATTTTAATTCTAAAAAGCCTCACAAATGGAAAAATGTTGGCAAGAAAAAGGCAATTATCATACTTGTTATTCCGGCGCAATAAATACAAATAGGCATAAGATAAAAATGGAATTTTCACCAATTACTCTCTCATCCTTATCGCTCCTTTCACTTTTGTTTGCGGCAATTGTTGTGCCTTTAGTTATCGGCAGTCAGAGACTCTTGATTGCTGTCAGTTTTTCACTAACAGCAGTTGCTTCACTGCTTGCAGTTGCAGCAGGATGTTGGGTTGTGGGAAGCGGCCTTATCAATAAACTCATCTTACCCCTTGGCCTGCCCAACCTTCCTTTCCACCTAAGGCTTGACCCATTATCAGGCTTTTTCCTCACCGTCATCGGCCTGCTTGGTTTTTTTGTGTCTATCTATTCCATCGGCTATGTTAAGGGCTTTCTGGGAAAACGTTCCGTAACACCCCTTGTTATCTTTTATTCCTTGTTTATGGCAGGCATGTTTCTGGTTGTTCTGGCGGATGACGCATTCTTTTTCCTTGTCTCATGGGAGGTAATGGCCTTAGCATCATATTTTCTTGTGATGTTTGAGGACGAAAAGATAGAAAACAGGCGCGCTGCTTTCTTATATCTGGTGGTCGCCCATGTTGGCGCAATCGCAATACTCCTTTCATTTGGCGTGATGGCAGGTTTAGCCACAGGCTTTGAGGGTTTTCAGGGATACACCTTTGATGCAATGCGTGAGGCAAAGTTTCCTGTTGAATGGGCAACCGTAGCCTTTTTGCTGGCCTTTTTCGGATTTGCCGCAAAGGCAGGCGTTGTGCCTCTGCATGTCTGGCTTCCGGAGGCGCACCCTGTGGCGCCTTCCAATGTCTCTGCCTTGATGAGCGGGGTCATGCTCAAGACAGCCATTTATGGAATAGTAAGGGTTGCTTTTGATCTGATTCACGTATTTCCATGGTGGTGGGGGGCGATTGTATTAATATTTGGTTTGCTGTCTGCTGTTATGGGTATCCTTTATGCTGTAATGCAACAGGATATAAAACGATTGCTCGCATACTCCTCGGTTGAGAATATTGGCGTTGTCCTCATAGGCATCGGCCTTGCGATGATATTCTTTTCCTTCAAAATGCCTCTGCTGTCTGCCCTATCTTTAACAGCCGGGCTTTATCATGCCCTTAATCATGCCATGTTTAAGGGGCTTTTATTTATGGGCGCCGGCGCTGTGCTTCATGCCACCCACCAGAGAAATATGGAGGAGATGGGCGGGCTTATCCATAAAATGCCGTGGACAGCAGCGCTTTTCCTTATAGGCTGCATCTCTATTTCAGCGCTTCCACCGTTTAATGGCTTTATCTCTGAATGGCTCATATTCCAGGCATTTCTTCTTTCACCATCACTCCACAGTCCTTTATTAAACCTGCTTATTCCGCTTGGCGCAGCGCTTCTTGCTTTAACTGCCGCATTGGCTGCTGCGTGCTTTGTCAAGGCATATGGCGTAACATTTTTAGGCCGCTGGCGAGGACACCAACCCCCCTTTTTGGGGGCAGATTTGAAATCTGTCCCCAAGGGGAAGGGGGGGTTAGAGGTCGGCTGGTCAATGCGTATCGGAATGATGTTGTCTGCTGCTGTCTGCCTTGTTCTTGGGGTTTTACCTGCTGTTGTAATCGGCTGGATGGATGCATTATCAGAACAATTAGTAAATGCCAAGATTGCAACTTCTGCAGGCGCATTTGGCTGGATGTGGCTTACGCCTGTTGCGCATGAGCGGGCGTCCTATTCCGGTTTCATTGTTTTTTTAGGTATCCTGTCAGTTGTGGCAATAGTCTATCTTTTGCTCCATACCAGTCGCACTGCTGTGCAAAGGGTGCCGATATGGGACTGCGGCTTTGGAAAATTGACAAACAGGATGCAGTATACTGCCACTGCCTTTTCAATGCCTATCCGCAGGATATTTGGATTTCTATTTCATATTAAAGAAGAGGTAAGTATAGTTTCACAGTCTGGGCATACAGTCTTAGACCCCTCCGCCCCGCCTTTACTAAAGAGCGGCAAAGAGGGGCTAAATTATCACCTTCGGGTTAGAGATAGATTTTGGGGTTGGGTATATCAGCCTGTTGCTGATGTAAGCTTCTGGGTATCGCGTAAATTCGGGAGGCTTCAGCAGGGACGTATACATGTTTATTTGGTTTATTCCTTTATAACCATTGTAGTGCTTTTGGTGTTTTTGAGATGAAGAGACCGTTGAAAAAACCAACGGTCTTGATTACACAGATTTAGAATATGATTACACCGATTAAAACATCTGTGCTATCTGCCTTTTTAATCTGTGTAATAGATGATTGTGATTTTTTTACAATCTATGAAAACCTATCCTCTTATAACAGAAATACTACAGATTGCCGCAGTCCTTATATTAGCCCCTGTTTTTATCGGCTGGATACGGATGGTGAAATGCTGGTTTCAGGGAAGGACATCTGCCGGTTTTTTTCAGCCATGGAGAGACATTGTAAAATTATTTCACAAGGATGTGGTATTGGCTGAAAATGCATCGTGGATATTCCGCTTTACCCCCTATCTTGTATTCGGCGTTACTGTCTTTGCTGCTGGGATTATACCAATAATTTCTACAGATTTGTCTCTATCTTTTACTGCAGATGCGATTGTGCTTGTATCGCTCTTTGCCATTGCCCGGTTTTTTACTGCCCTGGCTGGTATGGATATTGGCACAGCCTTTGGCGGCATGGGTTCAAGCCGAGAGATGATGATAGCGTCTCTATCTGAGCCTGCAATGCTTATGGCAATATTTACTGTTTCATTGGTAAGCCAGTCAACATCATTGGCGCAGATAGCGCATGTGCTTGGCCATGGCCCATTTGTTCTAAGGCCGTCCCTTGCATTTGCGCTTTTAGCCTTTGTGCTGATTGCTATGGCAGAGAATGGAAGGATCCCTGTTGATAATCCCGCAACACATCTGGAACTTACTATGATACACGAGGCAATGATACTTGAATACTCAGGCAGGCACTTAGCGCTTATTGAATGGGCAAGCATGATGAAGCTCTTTCTCTTTGCAAGCCTGGGTATAGTTGCGTTTTTCCCGTGGGGCATTGCAACAGCAGACAGTTTGAGCGGTATTCCAACTGCATTTATTTTCTTAGCATTAAAACTCGGCATCGCAGGCATTGCCCTTATATGGATAGAAACAGGTTTGGCAAAGATGAGAATATTCCGTGTGCCTGAATTTTTAGGAAGCGCATTCCTGTTTGCAACTCTGGGGATGTTGTCGTATTTTATATTGGAATAAGAGAGGCAATGGGCTATAGGCTATGGGCAATTGGGAAATACAAAAGAAGTGGAATTCCATCGCCTATCACCTATAGCCTATCACACGATTTTATCTTATGAATTTCGCAGCTCAAATAAATAGTGTCCTTGCAGCGCTTATACTTCTTACCGCCTTTGGCCTTCTTGTGCAGAGAAGGATTTACGGACTACTACACCTCTTTGCATGGCAGGGGCTTTTCCTTTCCATAAGCACAGCAGTGGTTGGTTATGTTGCGGGGACACATCATCTCTACATATCGTCTGTTTTAACGTTAATTTTAAAGGTTATACTTTTGCCGTATATACTTCATCTTCTCATTGTACGTTTACAAATCCGCAAGGAAGTGGAAACTGTAGTAAATGTTCCGGCTACGATGCTTATCGGCATTGCGCTGGTAATATTTTCTTATCACCTGACTGCGCCTATCCGGGAACTGTCTACGCTTGTAACGCGCTCTACCCTTGCCGTGGCCATGGCTACTGTTATGCTCGGGCTTTTGATGATGATTACAAGAAGGCACGCTGTCACGCAGATAATAGGATTTCTTGCAATGGAAAACGGCCTGTTTTTTGCCGCTACCAGCGCAACCTATGGCATGCCTCTGGTTGTGGAGCTCGGCGTTGCCCTTGATATATTAATTGCGGCATTTATATTCGGCATATTCTTTTTCCAGATACGAACTACTTTTGACAGTTTAGATGTAAACCAGATGGCGAAATTGAAAGAAGAGGACTGAATAAAATTTTAGATTTACGATTTTAGATTTTAGATTTAAATTCTTAAAATCGTAAATCGTAATTCGTAAATCGTAAATTTTTATGACACTTTTAATCTTACTCAGCATATCATTTCTATCAGCAATTGCCCTTGCCTTTGCGGGTGACAGGAAATTTGCGCCGGAGATAAATATCTTCGGCTCTCTTGCTACATTTCTGGCCGGCATTGCATTGGCGGTTCAGGTCTATATGCAGGGACCGATGCTGGCAGGCAACAACTTTTTCTTTGTTGACGCCTTTAATGTATATCTGGCGGTTCTCACATCCTTTGTATCCATGACAACCGCCATCTTTAGTCGTAGATACATGCGCCGCGAGCGGGAGCATGGCCGCATTGGCCACTGGGGCATGAGATTCTATCATGCCATGTTCCAGCTCTTTATCTTTGCCATGCTCCTAGCGCTCCTTACAAACAATCTTGGCATTTTATGGATAGCGATGGAGCTCGCCACATTATCTACTGTGCTTCTGGTTTCCCTCTACCGCACGCCAACAGCGATTGAGGCAGCGTGGAAATATTTCATATTATGTGGTGTTGGAATCGCAATAGCACTCTTTGGCACAGTGCTACTCTACTTTGCTGCAGAACAGGTCTTGGGCGAGGGCGGCGAGGCGCTTCTATGGACGAACTTAAATCAGGTAAAAGATAAGCTTGAGCCGAGAGTCCTTTCTCTTTCGTTTGTATTCCTTGTGGTCGGCTACGGCACAAAGGTCGGCCTTGTCCCGCTCCACAACTGGCTTCCAGATGCGCACAGCGAAGGCCCAACGCCAATCTCTGCTGTTCTTTCTGGCCTTCTCTTAAATATCGCCCTCTATGCGTTGGTAAGATGCAAGGTTCTTGTTGACGGCGCAACAGGCACGCATCAGGCAGGTTATATCATGATGGGATTCGGGCTTTTATCTATCCTTGTTGCCGCCTTTTCCCTCTTAAGACAAAAAGACATAAAAAGGATGTTTGCATATTCATCCATAGAGCATATGGGCATAGCAACATTTGCATTCGGTCTTGGAGGGCCGATTGCCACCTTCGGCGCGCTCCTGCACATGTTGGTTCACAGCCTTACAAAATCCGCCATATTCTTCACCGTGGGGCATGCCTCCCAGATGCACGGCACCCAGGAGATGGATAAAATCAGGGGACTTATCAGAGGCAATCCCCTGGTAGGCTGGGGGTTAATATTCGGGGTAATAGCAATAGTCGGCATGCCGCCATTCGGCATATTTACCAGCGAGTTTTTGATACTCACTGCAACCATAAAAGATGTGCCGCTCCTGACGCCATTACTTTTAATAGGGCTCGGTGTTGCATTTGCAGCCCTTTTTAGGAGAGTTCAGCCGATGATTGCCGGTGAGATTCCTCCAAACCAGCAGTTTTTAAAAGTCGCCCATGTGCCGGTAATTTTGCACATGGTATTGGTGCTTATTATTGGTTTATATATGCCAAATTTTCTGGCGGAGTGGTTTTCTACGGCGGTGGGGTTGTTGAAGTGAAAAGAATTTTGAGCAAGTAGGGTGGGCTGCGCCCACCTTATTATCTGTTATAGCAACCGTATTAGTGGGCATAGCCCACCCTACAAATTACGAAATTAAGAGGATTGATTCAGATTATTTTTAGGATGAATTATGATCACCCTAAACAACATCATAACCTCTACTCTTGGCACAGCCGTAATACAGGATACTAACCAATATCCTTCAAGCGTGCCTCTCTATCAAATCTCCAGAGAGCGGTTTGCAGAAATTGCCAAGGCAATGAAAACTGCCGGTGCCCGGCTTGTTGCAGAGTGGGCGACGGATGAAACAAATCACCCCGTAGGGCATGAAAACAATCCCCCTTCATCCCCCTTTTTCAAAGGGGGAAAAGAGGGGGATTTTAGCAAGGACCCTCCCCTCCCCCATCAAGGGGGAAGGAATAAAGGCAGAGGCTTTGGCATCTATGCCTGTTATGCAAAGGACTCGGAATATCTGATTGTAAAAACATATACACCGCTGGATGACCCGACATTTCCAAGCATTACCAAAAAATTTATTTCTGCATACCGCTTTGAGCGGCAGATGAGAAGCCTCATGGGCGTTGTGCCTGTAGGACATCCTGATTTGCGGCCGTGGATAAAACATGAGGACTGGCCAGAGGATGCGTATCCGCTTAGAAAATCATTTGATGCATCAAAGCCACTGCCAAGGGTTGCAGGCGAATACCAGTTTATAAAGGCAGAGGGCGAAGGGGTTTATGAGATACCTGTAGGCCCTGTTCATGCAGGGATTATTGAGCCGGGGCATTTCCGTTTTCAGGCCGTGGGCGAGGATATAATCAATCTCGAAGAAAAACTCGGGTATGTTCATAAAGGCATAGAAAAGAGGTTTGAAGCGCTCTCGTGGCAGGAAGGTGCAAGGCTGGCCGGCAGGGTATCAGGTGATACTACTGTTGCTCACAGCCTTGCATATTGCAGGGCAGTTGAGTCAATGACAGGATGCAATCCCCCTGAACGGGCCTTATGGCTTCGGGCCTTGATGCTGGAGAGGGAACGCATAGCAAATCACCTTGGAGATTTGGGCGGAATATGCAATGATGTGGCCTTTGCGTTTCTTTTGTATCAATTTTCAATACTCAAAGAAAAACTCCTCCGCACAAACTTAAAAATCTTTGGCCATAGATTTATGATGGACAGCATTATCCCAGGCGGAGTGACTGTTGATATCAGCTCAGACGCTAAAAATGAGATATTATCAGAAATGGATTGGTTTACAAATGAATTCGAAAGACTTGCTACTATCTATGATGAAAACCCGTCCCTTGAAGACAGGGTAAGAGATGCGGGAATTTTAACCCCTGAAAAGGCAAAAGAATTGGGCGTTGTTGGATTTGTGGCACGGGCAAGCGGCCAGAATTTGGATTGCCGAATTCAAAACCCATTTTCACCTTATAATATCATCGTTCCAAAGACAACAGTTCTTCAGTCAGGCGATGTCCATGCCCGCGCATGGGTGAGGGTAGAAGAGATACGGGAATCTATCAGGATTATCCGCGCTATTCTTTACGGCCTGCCAAAGGGCGAAATTGCCGGCAAATTCACACCGCCGCCGCCTGATAAATCCGGCTTTGCAGTTATTGAAGGCTGGCGCGGAGAAATCGTTTACTGGATTCAGTCGGGACCAAAGGGTGAAATAAATAGATGTATGGTAAGAGACTCATCCAGCGTCAACTGGATTGCCCTGGAACAGGCAATTCACGGAAATATTGTGCCGGACTTTCCGGTTTGCAATAAGAGTTTTAATCAATCATACTCGGGAAATGATCTGTAAAAAAATGCGAATTTAAAATTAGGAATTAGGAATTGGAAATTATGAATTGTCTTTATGTTTAGAATCCTTCATCAAATATTCCGCACCGGCATTGTCACCGAACCGCTACCTCTTTTAGCAGAGGCTGAGATAGAGGAAGTAGGCGCAAGGCTTGAAGATGCTATCGGAAGGCGTTTTAGCAAAAGCCTTACCATAAGGATGGTGGACGCAGGCTCATGCAATGGCTGTGAACTGGAAATCCACGCCATAAACAATCCAATCTACAATTGCGAGAGATTCGGCATACACTTTACCGCATCACCGAGATTTGCAGATATGCTTTTGGTAACGGGGCCTGTTTCAAGAAACATGGAGATTGCGCTCCGTAGAACCTACAATGCCGCACCTTCGCCAAAGTTAGTAGTAGCAGTTGGCGACTGCGGTTATAACGGAGGCATATTCGGGGAGAGTTATGCGTCTCTGGGCGGCGTTGGCAAGATTATCCCTGTGGATGTGTATGTTCACGGCTGTCCGCCGAAGCCGGCTGACATACTGAGCGGTATTTTGAGGGCTGTTAAAATATAATTATTATAGATGTAGTAAATGAATTGTGTAGGGCAGGGCTTTAGCCCTGCATACATAACAGATTAGACATGGTGTTTGCATTATGAAAAATTTTACCTTAGGTTTTATAATCTCAAGCCTCATCTACCTTGTTCTCACTGCAATCCTCGGCCTGATATTTTTATTGAGCAACTTCTTTAACTATGGCCTCATGGTGGCGACAGTTCATGCGCTGCTGCTCGGCTTTGCCACGATGCTTGTCTTCGGCGTAAATTATCATATCATTCCGATGTTCTCTGGCAGGGATTTTTACAGCCCGAAACTTGCATATCTCCATCTTGTGATGGCAAATCTCGGCATTATTGGATTCGTTTCCCCGCTTTTAGCTTCTCATTATCCAGTGGAAATCAACACGCTTGCAAAGATATCTGCAATAATATTTGGCCTCTCCATATTTGTTTTTATCTACAATATGATGAGGACATTCATGTCGCCGGTCAGCAAAGAGCCAATCCCTAATCCATTCGGAGAAGGCGATAAGGCTGCCGACAAGATGGCTATACGATTTACGGCAATCAGCATCGTCTATCTTGTTATAGGCTGCCCTCTTGGTATTTTTTTTCTTTTAAGACCCGATTACATACCTTATCTAAGGCCAGTGCATGTCCATATAAACCTCATCGGCTTTATAACAATAATGATTTTCGGAGTTTCATATCACATGTTCCCGAGATTTACCGGCAGGCCGCTTTATAATGTTCAAATGGCGAGTATACAGTTCTGGCTTGCTAATGTTGGGCTTATTGGCATGGCACTCTGCTGGTGGTTTTTTGAGGCGGGAGATGTTGTGCGGCGGGCAGGTTTTTTGACCTTTGCGGCAATAGAGGGTGTCGCAGCAGTTTTGTATATTTATAATTGCTGGAAGACTTTGAGTCCCGGTAAATAGGTTGTAAAAAATTTTCTTGACATAGTTTCAATATTTCGCAATAATGCAACCATGAAAAAATCGAGGATTGCACGGATTGCAAAGACAGATTACACAGATTCATACAAAAACAAAAGGGTTGCTAAGTTTTTAATCGGTGTAATTTGTTTTCAAAATCTGTATAATCAGGTGACATAACCGTGAAACAGGTCTTTAATATGCATGCAGAGGTATGCAAGACATTGGCGAATCCCAAGAGGCTGGAAATTATCTATGCCTTGAAAGAGGGTGAACTCTCAGTAGGAAAGTTGGTTAAAAAACTTGGCATCTCAAAGGCTAACGTCTCCCAGCATTTGTCAGTGCTTCGACAGAGGCGAGTGGTGGTTGCAAGAAGAGAGGGGGTAAATATATACTACCGTATATCCAATCCAAAGATAGTGAAGGCTTGTGCGCTTATGAGAGAGGTGCTTATGGAGCAGCTTGCAGAAGAGGGTAAGATTGTTAAGAAGGCAGAGGGGGTATGATTTTAGAGTCAGAGAGTCAAAGGGTCAGAGAGTCAGAGTAAAAAACTTTGATTCTAAAAAAGGGAGGTTCATTATGGACAAGGTAACGATTGTCTTGCAGGATGCACCATACGGGAACGAAAAGGTATGGAATGCTTTGAGGCTTACACAGGCTCTTCTGAGCGTGGGCATGGGCGTGAGGATATTTCTCTACGGCGACAGCGTTATTGCCGCAAAAAAGGGGCAAAGCACGCCGACTGGTTTTTATAATATCGGCGATATGATGGCAGAGATCATAAAAAAGGGCGCGGATGTGAGGGCATGTCTGACATGCGCAAATGCCAGAGGGGTAAAGCAGGAGGATTTTATCGCAGGCGCCGTTATCGGTAAGACCCTTGACCTGGCTCACTGGATAAAAGAGGGCGGGCAGGTGATGGTGTTTTAATTCTTATGACTAAATCTTCTCCACAGGAATATGATGCATGGTATGACACTCCGCTGGGCAGTTTGTGTGACAGGTTGGAGAAGGAGGCTGTATTTGCGCTTTTTGGGGACAGATTTAAAATCTGTCCCCAGCTTGTTCTGGATGTTGGCTGTGGCACAGGAAATTATACGTTGGAATTGGCACGACAAGGCGTAAAATCTATTGGCATAGATTCATCCTTTGATATGGCGGCGTTTGCAAAGAGAAAGGCGGAAAAGGAAGATTTAAAATCCAATTTTGTTGTCGGAAGGGCTGAGGCAATGCCTTTTAAAGGCAATATCTTTGATGGAGTTTTTGGGATTACGAGTTTGTGTTTTATCTCAAATCAGGAACTGGCAGTCGCTGAGATGAGACGAACATTAAAACCTGGCGGAGATGTGGTTTTGGGAGAGTTGAATAGATTGAGTTACTGGGCTTTGTTGAGAATGATAAAGAGCTTGTTTAAGAAATCCAGCTATAGAGGGGCGCGGTTCTCCAGTTTAGAGACGTTGAAAAGGCTTTTGCAAAAGGTTGGTTTTACGGATTCAAAGTGGTCATCATGCCTTTATTTTCCACCGGTAAACTCATCATGGATTCTAAAGCAGTATAGATTTTTTGAAAGAATAGGAAAGATAATATTTCCAAAAGGCGGTGCATTTGTAGTGGTAATTGGGGTTAAATTATAAAAAGAAGATGATATGAAAGATTACACTGATTATAAAGACAGATTACACAGATTAAGGCAAAATAGTGGTTTTAAATCTGTGTAATCGTATTCCCGAAATCTGTGTAATCAATTCTTTCATAGGGGGTTTTATGTTTAATAAAATTTTCACAGTGTTGGTTGTAGTAATTGGAACAGCTGTTTTCGTACTGGCCGATGAACCGGCTGATAAAAAGGCGAAGGCAGTTGCTATGGCCGATGAGATTATCAGTATGCGCAGCAACCTGGCAAAAACTTTTATAAAGCCTGATACAGAGATTACAGAAGAGACCTTCAAGAAGGTCTGCGGCGCTGTCGGGAAAAGGGTCAAAGAGATAACAGAAAAAGAAGGGGTTAAAATAAGGCATGCAGCAACAAAATAT
>Ga0209343_10001971_pt1 | contig 27202 bp, 24 predicted proteins | sample RifCSPlowO2_02_FD_184026 | JGI IMG/M metagenome (GOLD analysis project Ga0209343, IMG submission 184026) | Groundwater microbial communities from Rifle, Colorado - Rifle CSP2_plank lowO2_0.2 (SPAdes) (version 2) | ecosystem: Environmental > Aquatic > Deep subsurface > Groundwater | place... | reverse complement strand
ATTGTCGCGCGCGGTCGCGAATTCGGCGATGTCGGCGCCCGCCGCGAACGCCTCGCTCCCCGCGCCGCGCACAACGACGCAACGCAACGCGTCGTCCGCGGAAAGCCGCTCCATCGCGCGCGCCAGCTTCTGCCACATCGAAACCGTCAGCGCATTGAGCTTGCCTGGATTGCTCAGCGTGACGGTCGCGATCGTGCCGTCGCGCTCCACGACAATCTGGGGTGTCGTCACTTATCACCAGCGAAGGGCGGTATTCTATAATGATTCGTCTTGCCAACCCGCCCGGGGCGGGTTAAGTTTCCCCGGACAGCAGCGGCCGTGTGGCGCCGCGCCATTACGAGGAGGGAAGCCATGTTCACCAGAATTGCAGCAGCGCTCGCGCTTTCGGCAGCCGCTGCGGGCGTCTACGCCCAGGACTATCCGACGCGCCCGATTACGATCACCGTGCCCAACCCGCCGGGCGGAATGAACCAGATCCACGCCCAGCCGCTGTCCGCGGTGCTCGAAAAGCTGACCGGCCAGCCGGCCCCGATCGTCAACCGGCCGGGCGGCACCGGGGCAGTCGGCACCGCCTACGTGGCGAACCAGAAGCCGGATGGCTACAACATACTCGTCACCGTGCCCAACATCTACCTGGTGATCGAGAAGGACAAGCTCTACGGCATCAAGTCGCCGTTCACGCTCGACCAGATCGCGTTGATCGCGCTGCTCTCGGCCGATCCGCTGATCATGTTCGTGCATCCCTCGATGCCGGTGAAGAACGTGAAGCAGCTCATCGCCCTCGCCAAGTCGAGGCCGAACGAGATCATTTTCTCGTCCTCGGGCCCGTACGGCATCACGCACACGCCCACCGCGATGTTCATGGACGCCACCAAGACCAGGATGCGCCACCTGCCCACCACCGGGGGCGGCCCCGCCATCACGGCGGTGCTGGGCGGCCACGCGCAGCTGAGCGGCGGCGGACCGGCCGCGATCTACCCGCACGTCCAGTCGGGCAAGCTGCGCGCGCTCGCGAGCTATGGCGTCAAGGCGCATCCCGCGCTGCCGGACGTGCCGACCTTCAAGTCGCAGGGCGTGGACATCGAGGCCTACCTCTGGGTCGGGTTGTTCACGACGGCGGGCATGCCGGAGCCCGTCTTCAACAAGCTGCGCCAGCTGATCGGCAAGGTGGCGGCCGAGCCCTCGTTCAGGGGGGCGCTCGAGAAGGTGCGCGTCGTGCCGGAATATCGCGACACGCCGGAGTTCAGGAAATTCTTCGACGCCGACTACAAGCGCACCGCCGCGGTGATCAAGGCCATCGGCAAGCTGTGATGAGGATCAAGCGCATCGAATCCCTGGCGGTGAGCCTGCCGATGGTGAAGCCGCTCAAGATGGCGTTCGAGGAGGTGAGTAGCGCCGAGAACGTGCTGGTGCGGCTCGAGACCACCGACGGCGTCGTGGGCTGGGGCGGCGCCGCCGCCGCGCCCACCATGACCGGCGAGACGGTGGCGGGCATGGCGGCGGCGATACGCCACCTCGCGCCCAGGCTCGAAGGCATGGCCCTCGACGACATCGCGGCGGTGATGGCGCGCGCCGGCAATTTTCTCTACGGCAACGCCTCCGCCAAGTCGGTGATCGAGATGGCGCTGCACGACGCGCTCGGGCGCTTGCGGGGCAAGCCGGTTCACGACCTGCTCGGGACGAAGCGGCGCGAGCGCGTGCCGGTCCTGCGCATGGTCGGCACCGGCAAGGGCGCAGCCGCAGACGTGGACGACGCGCGGCGCGGCCGGGCGGAGGGCCACGTCGCGTTCAAGATCAAGGTCGGTGTCGCCGATCCGCGCGAGGACGCCGAGCGCACGCGCAGGATTTGCGCGGCCCTCGATGGCAACGGCAGTTTTCTCATCTGCGCCGATGCCAACCAGGGGTGGACGCCGGATGAGGCGATCACCTACGTGCGCGGGGTGGCGGACACCCCGCTCGCCTACTTCGAGCAGCCGGTGGCCGCGCACGACGTCGAGGGCATGGCGCGGGTCGCGCGCTCGAGCGGCGTTCCGATCGGGTGCGATGAGGGGCTGCACTCGATGGATGACCTGAGACGCCACCATGAGGCCGGCGCGGCGGGCGGGTTCAGCCTGAAGACCATCAAGCTCGGCGGACTGCGGCCGGTCATGGACGCGGGGCTGCTGTGCGAGAAGCTGGGCATGAAGGTGAATCTCGCCTCCAAGATGGCGGAAACCGGTATCTCGACCGCCGCCATACTCCACCTTGCCGCCGCGCTCCCCGCGGTGGACTGGGGCGTGGGCTTCTCCAGCCAGTACCTCACCGACGACATCCTGAAGACGCCGCATTCGTTCTCGGGCGGACACATCTCGGTGCCCGTGGGCCCTGGTCTCGGAATCGAGGTGGACGAGGCGAAGGTCCGCCGCTACGCCAGAGAGGCGTGAGTCGCGAGCGGCGGGCAGTGAGTACGCGGGTTCGCGTACTACTGCGTGCGCAGGCGCGGGTCGAGCGCATCGCGCAGCGAATCGCCGAACAGGTTGAAGCCGAACACCGCGAGGCTGATCGCCAGCCCCGGGAAGAACGCCATCCACGGCGCCGATTCGGCGAACTCCACCGCGGCGCCGCGCAGCATCAAGCCCCAGGCGGCGGTCGGTTCGGTGACGCCCAGGCCGAGAAACGAGAGCGAGGACTCGAGCAGGATCGCCTCCCCCAGGAACGCGGTGCCCAGGATGAGGATCGGCGCCATCACGTTCGGCAGCATGTGGCGCAGGATGATGCGCCGGTGGCCGAAGCCGGACGCGCGCGCCGCGTCCACATAGGGCATCTCGCGCACCGACAGCGCGCTCGAGCGCACCACGCGCGCGCAGCGCGGCACCATCGGCGTGGCGATCGCGAGGATCACGTTGCCGACGCCGGTGCCGAGGATCGATACCACCGCCAACGCGAGGATGATCACCGGGAAGGCGAAGAACACGTCCATGATCCGCTGCACGAAGAGGTCGACGCGGCCGCCGAAGTACGCGCTGGCCACGCCGATCAGCGAGCCGAGCGTTGCGCCGATGAGCGACGCGCCCAACCCGACCATCAGCGCGGTGCGCGACCCGTAGATCATGCGCGAGAGCACGTCGCGCCCGAAGGCATCGGTGCCGAGCCAGTGGCCGGGGCCCGGCGCGGTCAGCATGGCGCCGTAGTCGGTAGCGAGGGGATCGTACGGAGCGATGACATCCGCGCTGGCCGCAAGCACCACCATCAGCAGAATGACGGTGGCACCGAGCGCGCCGAGCGGCCGTCGCCGGGCGAAATTCAGGACGGCGGCAAGCCAGCCGGCGCGCGGGCCGGCGCCGGCCAGTTCGTCGATCGCGTGCGGCGTGACGGTCATGGCTAGCGGTAGCGGATGCGCGGATCGAGCCACGCGTAGGCGATGTCGACCGCGAAATTGACGACCAGGAACGCGGTGGCGACGAGCAGCACCAGCGCCTGCGTCAGCGTGTAGTCGCGGCGCGCGATGCCCTCCACGAACAGCATGCCCAACCCGTTCAGGTTGAACACCTGCTCGGTCACCACCAGGCCGCCGAGCAGGAAGGCGAACTCGAGGCTGATGACGGTGAGCACCGGCAGGATCGCGTTTTTCAGCGCGTGGCGGGTGAGGATCAGCTTCATCCACAGCCCCTTGGCGCGCGCGGTGCGGATGTAGTCCTCGCGCAGCACCTCGAGCATGGTCGAGCGCATCATCCGCGTGCCTACCGCGCAATAGCGGTAGCCGACGGCGAGCGCGGGCCAGATCAGCTGCGCGAGGTTGTCCCACGGATTGACCCACAGCGGCGTGAATACCATCGGCGGCAGCCACTTGAAGATGATCAGCATGCCCAGGATCAGGAGGATGCCGAGCCAGAACGAGGGCATCGCCAGTCCCGAGATCGAAAAGATGCGCACGGCATAGTCCACCCAGGTGTCCTGCTTGAGCGCGGCGAGGATGCCGAGCGGGATGGCGAGGAGCGTGGCGATCGTGCTCGCCATGAGGGCGAGCTGCAGCGAGAGCGCGAAGCGCAGCTTGATCTCCTCGGAGATCGGCGCCCCGGTCCACATCGACAGGCCGAAATCGAGGCGCACGATGCCCCACATCCAGGTGACGAACTGCGTCCACAGCGGCTTGTCGAGGCCGAGCTTCTTGCGCTCGATCTGCATCAGCTCCTGCGACTGGAACTGCCCGCCCTCGCCCATGTAGCGCGCCTCGACGACATCGCCCGGAACGACGCGCAGCAGGAGGAAAATGAGCACCGCGACCCCGAGCAGCGTCGGGATCATCGCCAGCAGCCGCTTGAGGATGTAGTACGCCATCGCTACGTCACGCTGGCGGCGCGCGGCGCGCCGCCAGCGTGAAGTCGGTCACTGGGTCAACCAGACGGTGTCGAGCGTGTTGTTGAGGTAGTGGCTCGGCGTGATGGTCCAGCCCTTCACCTTGGAGGAGTGTGGGACGATGCGGTGCCACTGCAGCGTCATCATGTAGTGCACCTCCTCGTCCAGCAGCCGCTTCTCGAACTGCCGGATCAGCGCCTTGCGTTCCTCGACGGACTTCGCCCGCCCCTGCTTGTCGTACAGATCGTCCAGCACCGGATCCTTGTAACGGCCGTAGTTCGCGGGATTGCGGTCGGACGACAGGAATTTATACATGTCGAGATCCGGCTCGACGATGTAGCCGCACTGGAAGTCCATGAACACCTCGGCGTCGCCCTTGCGAATGACGCCGTAGTAGGCGCGCGACTCGATGACGTTGTGCTTGACGTTGAGCCCGACCTGGCGCCATTGGTCGATCATCCACACGCCGAGCGGCTCGTACGGCATCGGGATGCCGCGGTTCGAAAAGGTGAACGAGAACCCCTCGGGCACCCCCGCCTCCTTGAGCAGCCGCCGTGCCTCGGCGCGCGACTTGGCCGGGTCGGTCCAGTAGCCGGCAAGCTTGTACAATTCCTCGGGCGGCGTCGCGAACGGCGTGCCGGGCACCTGCACCCCGGCGACCGTTTTCACGATCGCGATCTGCGACAGCGCCTTGGAGCCCTCGTGGCGGTCGAGCGCAAGCGTCAGCGCGCGGCGTACGCGCTTGTCGTCGAACGGCTTTTTCTCGTGGTTGAAGCCGACCAGCAGCACGCAGTCCCACGGCGATTCCTGCACCGTGATCTTGTCGCCCAGCGCCGCCTTGAGGTTGTCGCGATCTTTCGGCGTGAAGCTGCGGAACTGGATGTGCGCGCGCTCGCCGCGCACCGCGGCCACCTGGGCGGCGGAGTCCCGCATGAAGATCGCGCGGAAGCCGTCGAGATAGGGCTTGCCCTTGTCCCAGTAGTCGGCGAACTTCTTGCCCACCACGTGCGAGCCCTTGACGTGCTCGACGAAGGTGAAGGGACCGGTGCCCATGATGTTCTTCTCGTACCAGTTCGGTTCCTTGGCGAGAATGTCGGCCTTGTAGATGAAGTTGTACGGCGAGGACAGGCCGGCGAGCAGCGAGCCCGACGGGTACTTGAGCTTGATCACCACCGTGGTCGCGTTGGGCGCCTCGACCGACGCCACGGCGCTGTACTGCCCCTTGCGCGTGGAGCCGACGCCCGGCGGCGGGAAGATGATCTTGTCGTGCGAGGCCTTGACGTCCCGCGCGGTCATGTCGCTGCCGTCGTGGAACTTCACGCCGGTGCGGATCTTGAACGTGTAGGTGAGCCCGTCGGGAGAGACCGTCCAGCTCTCGGCTATCGAGGGCACCGGCTTGGTGCCGCTGGGGTCGAACGGATCGACGCGCAGCAGCGTGTTGTAGAACGGCGCGAACGGATGGATCAACCCGAAGGTCTCCTCGCGGTGGCCGTCATACGAGGGCGGCTCGGATGGCACGGGGAACACGAGTTCGCCGCCGGAGCGGGGCTGCTGCGCATGCGCGGGGAGCCACGTGGTGAGCGCGGCGCCTGAGACGAGCGCCAATACGATTGCCAAGCGTTTCATGGTGCACCTCCTCCTGGATTTATCCCCGGCGGATCGCCTCCGGGACCTGCCTTCCGGTGCTTGCCGCACGAGCTTCGCGCTGGCGATTCTTTTGGGTCCGCGCCGTCACGATCTGCCCCACGGGCGCACCGGGGCATGCACAAGGTAAGGGACTTTGCCGCTCCGAGTCAAGCGAGGTGGCAGGCCGCGCAATGCCCGGGCCTGATCTCCCGCAAAGCAGGCACTTCCGCAGCGCAGCGATCGATGGCCACGGGGCAGCGCGGGTGGAACACGCAGCCCGGCGGCGGATTGAGCGGGCTGGGCACCTCGCCGCGCAGCACAATATGCTCGCGTTTGGCTTCCAGTTTCGGGTCGGGGATCGGCACCGCCGACAGCAGCGCCCGCGTGTAGGGATGCAGCGGCTCCGCGTACAGCGAGGTCCGGTCGGCGATTTCAACCACTTTCCCGAGATACATGACCACGACCCGGTCGGAGATGTGGCGCACGACTGAAAGATCGTGGGCGATGAACAGGTAGGTCAGCCCGAATCGCGCCTGCAGGTCCTCCAGCAAATTGACGATCTGCGCCTGGATCGAGACGTCGAGCGCCGACACCGGCTCGTCGCAGATGATGAGCGAGGGCTCCATGGCAAGCGCCCGGGCGATCCCGACGCGCTGCCGCTGCCCGCCCGAGAGCTGGTGCGGATAGCGCGCCTCGTGCTGGGGCAGCAGTCCGACCTGGGCGAGCAGGTCGCGGACCCTTGCGGCGCGCGCGGGCGCCTCGGGTACGATGGCGTGCACCTTGAGGGGTTCCTCGATGATCTGGCCGATGGTCATGCGCGGATTGAGCGAGGAATACGGGTCCTGGAAGATCACTTGCATGCGCCGGCGCAGCTTGAGCATCGCCTGGTGCGGCAGGGTCGAGATCTCCTCGCCCTGGAAGCGGATGGTGCCCGAGGTCGGGCGTTCGAGCCGCAGGATGCAGCGGCCGGTCGTCGTCTTGCCGCAGCCCGACTCGCCGACCAGGCCCAGCGTCTCGCCGCGGTGCAGGTCGAAACTGACCCCGTCGACCGCGCGTACCGTCCCCGTCTGTTTGGACAGCAGCCCCCCGCTCACCGGAAAGTGTTTGACCAGGTCCCGGACCTCCAGCAAGGTTTCGCTCATGCCGTCACCGGCGAGCCGGCAGCGATATTCGCGGCCTCCCAGCAGGCCGCCTGATGTCCCGCCGCGTCGACCGGCGCCAGTTGCGGCGCTTCGGCGCAGCGCTCGACGCGGTACTTGCAGCGCGGCAGGAACGCGCACCCCGTCGGCAGGCGCGTCAGGTCGGGCGGCTGGCCCTCGATCGGGTCGAGGCGCGCGCGCCGCGGCTCGTCCAGGCGCGGCACGGAACGCAGCAGTCCCAGGGTGTACGGGTGGCGCGGATGTGCGTAGAGCTCGGTGGCCGTGGCCTGCTCGATGATGCGTCCGGCGTACATCACGTTGACCCGGTCGGCATAGCGGGCCACGACCCCGAGATTGTGCGTGATGATGAGCATCGCCACGCCGAGCCGGCGCGACAGGTCGCGCATCAGCTCGAGGATCTGCGCCTGTATGGTGACATCGAGCGCGGTCGTCGGCTCGTCGGCGAGGATCAGCGATGGATTGCAGGCGAGCGCCATCGCGATCATCATGCGCTGGCGCATGCCGCCGCTGAAGTGATGCGGGTATTGCGACAGCCGGCGCTCCGGGTCGGAAATGCCGACCATCGCCAGCAGCTCGATCGCGCGCGCGCGCGCCGCCGGTGGTTGCGCGCCGAGGTGGATTTCGATGCCCTCCGTCAACTGGCGCCCGATCGTCAGCACGGGATTAAGCGAGGTCATCGGTTCCTGGAAAATCATGGCGATCTCGCGGCCACGCACGGCGCGCATCTCCTCCTCGCTCAGCCGCAGCAGGTCGCGCCCTTTGAAGAGAATCTCGCCGCTCTCGATGCGACCGGCGGGGGGCGTGATCAGCCGCATGATGCTCAACGCCGATACCGACTTGCCGCAGCCTGACTCGCCAACGAGGGCGACGGTCTCGCCTTCGTCGACGTCCCAGGACACGCCGTCGACCGCCCGGACGAGTCCCGTCGAGGTCGCAAAGGTCGTGCGCAGCTGATTGACCTGAAGTAGTTTCGCCACGGCGCGCGCAGTCTATCTATCCGGGACGGCATCTTACACGCTTCGCTCGCCGCCGGGCAGACCGGCGAGCGCCCCCAGAACTTGATTGCATGAATCCGGTCCAATCGCCGTTACGACCGCGATTTGAATTTGCCCCGCGGAAGCCTAATACTACGGCTCTCGACCCGTCAGGGGCCACCCGTCACCCGGCACTTTTTTCCGAAGGAAAACAATGAGGCTCTACTACTACCCCGGCGCCTGCTCGCTCGCCCCGCACATCGTGCTGCGCGAGGCGAAGTACAAGTTCGATCTCGACCGGGTCGATCTCGCGGCGAAGAAGACCGAGGGCGGCGGGGACTACCTCGCGGTGAACCCGAAAGGCTACGTGCCCGCGCTCCAGCTCGACGACGGCACGGTCCTCACCGAGGTCGCCGTCATCATCCAGTACCTCGCCGACCAGAAACCGCGGCGCGGGCTGGCGCCCAAGTCCAGGACGCCGGAGCGCTACAAGCTGATGGAGTGGCTCAATTTCACGGCCTCCGAGATCCACAAGGGCCTCGGCGACTTCTTCAACCCGAAGATGACGCCGGAGTGGCGGGAAGCCAGGCTCGAGCGTCTCGGCAAGCGTTTCGATTACCTGGAGAAGTCGCTCGGCACCCAGCAGCACCTGATGGGCGAGTTCAGCATCGCGGACGCCTATCTATTCGCGGTGCTCAACTGGACGAACCTGCACAAGATCGACGTGTCGAGCTGGCCGAACATCAAGGCGTTCATGGCGCGCATGGCGGAACGCCCCGCCGTCAGGAAGGCCATGAAGTCCGAGGGACTGGGCAAGTGACGATTGACGCTACCCCATCGCCATGCCGCCGCGCCGCATAATTCGGTTGACATCACTGGTCCTGGCTGCGGGAGTCATCATGATGGCCTTGTTCAGGGGTGGCGGCGCGACCGATTGGCGCACGGCAAGCCGGGAGCCGGTCGGTATCGCGCCCGACCCGGCGACGACGCCGGAGGCTATCGTCCAGGTCTACGGCGCCCGGGCGTGGGGTTGGCGCGGCACCTTCGGCATCCACACCTGGATCGCGGTGAAGCCGACGGGCGCAGAGTCCTATACGGTCTACGAACTGATCGGCTGGCGACTGCGCTACAGCGACTCGGCGGTCGCGATTCGGAGCCGCGTCCCCGACGAGCGCTGGTTCGGGTCGGCCCCGGAATTGCTCGCCGATAAGCGGGGAACCGGCGTGGACGCCCTGATCGAGCGCATCGACCGGGCCGTGCGCGACTATCCGTACGCCGCGGAATACACGATGTGGCCGGGACCCAACTCGAATACCTTCACCGCCTGGGTCGCGCGCGCCGTACCCGAGCTCGAAGTGGACCTGCCGCCGACGGCGATCGGCAAGGATTTTCTCGGCGACCGCATCATAGCGACTGCCCCGAGCGGCAGCGGCCTCCAGCTCTCGCTGTTCGGCCTGCTCGGCCTGACCGCGAGCGGTGTTGAAGGCGTCGAGATCAACATCCTCGGCCTGTCCTTCGGGCTGGACCCCTTCGCGCCCGCGATCAAACTGCCGCTCCTCGGGCGGCTCGGCGCGGCGCGCTAGCCGCCACTTGACCCATGTCAACCCAGACGGTAGGCAGATCGTTAAAAATGGAATCTACCGGTCAGGCGGGAGGGTGGCATGATAGCGCCTGACGTGCCGCAATGGAGGGATGCCATGAGTGACGCATCAGGTGCAAGACTTCCGCGTTGGCGCGCGCGGGAAATACTGATTACGCTGGCGGCGGCCGGCGGAATGCTTTCGATCGCAGCCCAGGGGGCAATGGCGCAGGGCACTGCCCGCACCGGCGAGCAGGTGGTGAAATCCGTCTGCGCCGCCTGCCACCAGGCCGGCAAGAACGGTGCGCCGCGCGTCGGTGACCGGGAGGCATGGATACCGCGGCTCAAGCAAGGGGTCGACACTGTGGTTGCCTCCGCGATACGCGGGCACGGCGGCATGCCTCCCCGCGGCGGTCAGGCCAACCTGACCGACCTGGAAATCCGCAACGCCGTCCTCTACATGTTCAATCCGGCGGGAACCGCCGCGAAGGAAGTAACGGCCGCGGGTGGTGGCGCCAAGGAAGCAACGCCGGTCCGGCCGCGGTCCAATTACGTCAAGACCGCGGGCGGAATGGAAATCCACCTTGGCCTGGTGTCGGCGGCCAGCCTGCGCAAGTATCCGAAGGGCTCCCCCGAGGCGTCCATGCACGGGGGCGTTCCCCGCGGCGCCGGTTATTACCACCTGAACGTCTCGCTGATCGACGGCGCGAGCAAGGCGCCTCTGACCGGCGCGCGAGTCGAAGCCAAGGTCGAGCAGGTCGGGTTGTCGAGCAACTCGAAGCTGATGGAGCCGATCCGCTTCGACAATGTGACGAGCTACGGGAACTACTTCAAGCTGACCAGCAGGACGTCCTACCGCGTCACCGTGAAAGTCCAGAAGCAGGGGTCGGCCCAGGTCAACGAAGTGCAGTTCGATCATCGCGTCAATTGACCGGCACAGTGATGGGTGACGACTGACGGGCGGACGTTTGAAGGGTGACGGAGGGAACATGGAACACGTCTTCCGGGTGGTGCCAACGGGCGCCGCGGTTGGCGCCGAGATCGAGGGCGTGGATCTTGCGGCGCCGGTGCCGGATGACGTGAAGGCGGCCCTGCGCCGGGCATGGGCCGACCATATGGTGCTGCTCGTCCGCGGGCAGCGGCTCACTGACGAGCAACTGCTGGAGGCCTCGGGCATCTTCGGCCCGCCCCACGACTCGGCCGCGCGTCACTATCACCTCGCCGCGGGCCACGGCGTGGACGACTCGTTCATGGTATCGCGGCATCCGAGCATCACGATCATTTCCAACCTCGACGCGAGCGGCAAGCCGGTGCTCGACAACGGCGGCCTCGGCAGCTACGAGGTCGTCTGGCACACCGACAATTCCTACGTGAAGGTGCCGCCCGCGGGCAGCATGCTCTATGCCCTGGAAGTGCCGCTGAACGGGGGCGGCGATACTTCCTTCAACAACCAGTACCTGGCCTACGAGGAGTTGCCGGAGGAGCTGAAGCGCGCGATCGAAGGCAGCTACCAGGTGCACGATTCCAGCCGCAACAGCGCGGGCGTGCTGCGTCCCGGCGTCAAGCTGCCGACGAAGCCGGAAGAGGTCGAAGGCCCGACGCACCCGCTGGTGCGCGTGCACCCGGTAACCGGCCGGCGCGCGCTCTACCTCGGGCGGCGGCGGGTGTGGCCGTCGAATTACATCATCGGCATCCCCAACGCGGACAGCGAGCGCCTGCTCGACCGGCTGTGGGCGCACGCGACGCAGCCGAAGTACGCGTGGACGCACCAGTGGAAAATCGGGGACCTCCTGCTGTGGGACAACCGCTGCTGCATGCACTATCGCACCGAGGTGGACGTGGCCCAGCGGCGCCTCATGCACCGCACGACCATCAAGGGCGAGCCGCCAATTGCCCCGTGGGGCAATGCCGCAACGGCGTGAGTCGTGACGAGGAAAACGCAATGCCCACCACCGCAAGCGGTCTGATCATCGAGGAAGTCGTCGTAGGAGAAGGCCTGGCCGCCGCCGCGGGCCAGAAGGTCACCGTGCACTACACCGGCTGGCTCGTGAACGGCACTAAGTTCGACTCGAGCAAGGACCGCAACGACCCGTTCGTCTTCCCGCTCGGCGCGGGCCGCGTCATCAAGGGCTGGGACGAAGGCGTCGCGGGCATGAAGGTCGGCGGCAAGCGCAAGCTCACCATTCCGCCCGCGCTCGGCTATGGCGCGCACGGCGCCGGCGGCGTCATTCCGCCAAACGCGACGCTGGTATTCGAGGTGGAGTTGCTCGGCGTCGGCTAGACGCCCTCGACGACGCGCATGTCGCGTTCCGCTGCATCCGTACCGAGCGCTTTGAGGGCAGCCTGGTAGGCGGGGCTGTCATGCGCCGCGGTGGCCTGCGCGACGCTGTCGAACTCTACCACGACCACGCGCTGGTTGAGCCCGGCCTCGTAGGTCTTGGCGACCCCGCCGCGCGCGAGAAAACGCCCGCCCGCGGCCTGGATGGCCGGGCCGGCCAGCTTGGCGTAGGCCGCGAGCGCCTCGGGGTTCTTGATCGAACGGTAAAACGCGATCCAGTATGCCTTTGCCATAAGTCCCTCCAAAATTGCGTCCCCGACTACGCGGGGAAATGCCGTTCCAGGAAACCGAAAAAATGGCGGTTGAACTCGGCCGGGTTCTCCGCCCACGGGTAATGGCCCGAGCCGGGCACGACCCCGAACTCGCAGCCAGCGATCAGGTCCGCCACACGCTTCATCCCCGCGGGGTTTCCGAGCTGATCCACCTCGCCCGCGAGCAGCAGCGCCGGCACGTTCACCGCCTTGAACCCCGCTACCGCCTCGGCCTCCGGGTAGGTCTGCACCGCCTTCACCGCGGCCTTCACCGTTTCCGGCGGCGTGCGCGATGCCCAGTAGCGCACCAGCTCGACTTCCGGGCCGGCCGACGCCGGCCCCAGCATCGAATTCACGACCATCATGTTCGCGGTCACCGGATCGGTGCCGGGCGGGGGCGGCGCCGTGCGCTTGCGGACGAATTCCTCCTGCTCCGCCTGCGTGCGGTTGGCGAAATAGCCGATCGTCGACGAGATCACGATGCCGTGCACGAGGTCCGGCACCTTCAGCCGGATACGCGGGGTGATCTGACCGCCCATGCTGTGGCCGTGGAAGACGTTGCGCTCGGTGGCCTGCGCCCGGATCAGCCGCGCTCCGGCTTCCGCCACCACGTCGAACGAAAACGGATCGGGCAATGGGGAGAGGCCGTACCCCGGAGCATCCCACGCCACGACCCGATAGCCCCGCGCGACGAGACGCTCGGTCTGGTGGCGCCAGTACTCCTTCGAGCCGTAAATACCGTGCAGCAGGAAGACGGTCACCTTCCCTTCGCCGGTAACCTGATAGTCGGGCATTCGCATTGTCCTTCCCTGTGGCGCGACGGACGCTGATCCTCCAAGTATAACGGCGCGCTCCGGATCCCGGAGAAACGGGATTCGATCGCCCGCCGGCCGGTTCGTTGATATCCCGGACTTGGGGTAAGATTCCTCCTCTCCAAATCAGGACTGCTCCAGAACCGAAGGGAGAATTCACGATGACGACCGCTTACAACCCCGCCGCACGCCACGAGATCAAGACCTGGGACATCGAGTTCCGGCGCAATTCCAGGCGCACGCTGATGGCCCGCATCTTCCAGCCGCAGGGCGCCGGGCCGTTCCCGGTGATGCTGGACCTGCACGGCGGCGCGTGGAACGACAAGGACCGATTTGCCAACGTGCCGATGGCGGAGAACGTGGCGGCGAGCGGCATCCTGGTCGTCGCCATCGACCTGACGCTGGCGCCCGAGGCGCCGTACCCGGCCTCGATCCAGGACGCGAACTACGGCGTGCGCTGGCTCAAGGCGAAAGCGGCCGATTGGAAGGGCGACCCGGCGACGCTCGGCGTGCTGGGCAGCTCCACCGGCGGCTACGTCGCGGAAATGCTCGGCATGCGCCCGCGCGATCCGCGCTACAACGCGCATGCTCTGCCCGGGGCGCCCGGCATCGACGCAACGGTCAATTACCTCATCGCCCGCTCGCCGATCAGCGATCCCTACTCCCGCTTCCAGCAGGCGGAGAAGATGAAGCGCGCGGAAATGGTCCAGAAAACGAAGAACTACTTCGTGCCGTGGGAATCGATCCACGAGGGCAATCCCCAGCAGATCCTCGATCGCGGGGAAGCGGTGTCCCTGCCGCCGCTCTTGATCATGCAGGGCGACCTCGACGACAACGTGCTGCCGGCGCAGCAGGAAAAGTTCGCCGCGTCCTACCGGAAGGCCGGCGGCGACTGCCAGCTGGAAATCTTCAAGGGCTGCGAGCACATGTGGGTCGCGCAGCCGGGGCCGCAGACCGACCGCGCCCACGAGATGGTCCGGGGATTTGTCGCCCGCCAGCTGACCCAGCTGCGCCGCGCCGCGTAGCATGGCGGCGCGCCCGCCCATGCACGCGGGCGAGGCGGTGGCGGAGGCCCTGCGCGAGGAAGGCGTCGAGCGGGTCTTCAGCGTGCCCGGTTCCCATATCCACCCGATCTACGACGGGCTGTCGCGGGTGCCGTCAATCCGTTTCATCACCTGCAAACAGGAATCCAACGTCTCGTTGATGGCTGACGCCTACGGGCGTCTGACCGGCAAGCCCGGCGTGTGCCTCGTCACCGCGGGCCCGGGCGGGTTGAACTCCATGGCCGGCGTCGCGCAGGCGTACGGGGCGGCCTCGCCCATGGTCCACCTCGGCGGCGCGGTCCCGCTCAAGGCCGACCGCGAGGCGTTTCACGGCGTGGACAATCCCGCGTTCGTCCACGAGATGTTCAAGAACATCACGAAGTGGAGCGCACGCGTCGAGCGGATCGAGGACATCCCGGAGGCGATGGCCAGGGCGTTCCACATCGCCCGCAGCGGGCGGCCGGGTCCGGTGCACGTCGAGCTGCCGCGCCTTTCGGACTACAGCGAGTACATTCTCCAGGAGCAACGCGCCGTCCTCCCCGCCTACCGGCGCAGGCCTGCCGTGGTCACCGCACCGGACCCGAAAGACGTGGACCACACCGCGAAGCGGCTGATGGAATCCCGGTCTCCCGTCATCGCGGCGGGCAAGGGCGTCATTCGCAAGGGCGCGCTGCAGGAGTTGTCCGAACTCTCGCTGAGGCTCCAGGCGCCGGTCGTCTTTGCCCAGGACGCGATCGGCGTCATCCCGGAAGCGCACCCCTTTTTCGCGGGCCACTTCCAGCACTACCGCAGCCACCCCCTGTGCATCGAGGCGCTCGCGCGGACCGACCTCGTATTCGGCGTGGGCTTGCGGGCGGGCACGGCGGAACTGACCGAGCTGAAGGGGCGCGCGCCCGAGAAAGAGCTCATGCTCGTCGGCTTCGACGACGGGCCGGACGCCCGCTACTCCGGGGAGGACCAGCGCGTGGCCGACCCCAGGCTCTTTCTCGCCGCGCTGCTCGAGCGGCTCGGGAACTACCAGCGGCCCCGCGACGAGGCGCTGGTCCGGCACATGGCCGAGGGCAAGGCGGCGATACGCAAGAGCCTCGCGGCGCAGAACGAGCCGCACCAGGGCGACCGGCCGATCGATCCGGGCGTGCTGATGGACGCCCTGAACGCCGTGCTCGACGACGCCGCCGTGGTGGCGAGCGACGTGGGCAACTGCCAGATGTGGGCCCGCACCTTTCGCCGCATCGCCACTCCGGAGTCCTTCATGCAGTCCGGCGTCTGGAACGCCATGAGCTACGGCTTGCCGACGGCGATCGTCGCCAAGATGGAATTTCCGGGGCGCGACGTGGTGGCGCTCGCCGGTGACGGCGCGTTCCTCATGACCATCGGCGACCTGCCGACCGCGGTGGAGTACGGGGCGAACATCCTCATGGTCGTCCTGAACGACGGCGCTTTCGGCCAGACCACGATGCAGCAGTCGAACCTCTACGGCCACACCTACGGCACCACCTTCGCGAGTCCCGATTTTGCCGCCATCGCCCGGGCTTGCGGTGCCGAAGGCACCCGCGTCACCGATCCGAGAGACGTCGAGCCGGCGCTGCGGCAGGGACTCGCCGCGACGAAGGAGAAACCCGCGCTGGTCGAGGTGATGGTGGCGAGGCGCCCGTACCCCAAGATCCAGGGCTGATTCACGGCTTCAAGGCATAGGCTTCGTCGAACTTGCGCTCGAGCACCGGGTGCGTGCCGCGGACCTGGTCGATCACCTCCTTCGCCCAGTCGAAATACTGCCGCCGGCGCTCGAGCGGCCAGCCCGCCGGCGGGTGCGCCGCGACGTCGCGCAGGTTGCAAATCTTGTCGGCGAGCTTGACGAGCCGCGCCCGCTCGCTGGCGTACTTGGCCTTGGCGACCTGCAGGCGCTTCCTCAGGGTTTTTTTCAGCCACTTCACGTCGGTCACCTCGAGCACCACGTCCGCGACCTCGTCGCCGAATCCGCCGCGCAGCTCCTGCCAGCTGGTCTCGGTGTCCTCGACCGTGTCGTGCAGCAGCGCCGCGGCGATCACGACCGGGTCGGCGACGCCGCCCTCGTGCCACAGGACGTTGGCAAGCTCGATCGGGTGGTTGATGTAGGGCGAGGCGCGCTTGTCCTTGCGCCGCTGGTCGCGGTGCTTGACCGCGGCAAACTCGAGCGCCTTCAGGATCAGCCCCACGCCCCTGGCTTCGCCCGTGACGGGTGATGGGTGATGGGTGATGGGGCCCGCCGCAATCAAGCCAGGGCGGCCTGCAGCACCTGGGCGACGTGGTACGCGGGACGCCCGGCGCCATCCCAGATCTGGTGACGGCAGCTGGTGCCGTCGGCGACGACGATCTCGTCGGGCTTCGCCGCCCGCACTCTGGGCAGCAACGACAGCTCGGCCATCCTCATCGAGACGTCGTAATGCGCCTCCTCGTAGCCGAAGCTGCCCGCCATGCCGCAACAGCTCGATTCGATGGCTTCGACCTCCAGGTCGGGCACGAGCCGGAGCGCGCGCTCGACGTCGGGCATCACGGCAAAGGCCTTCTGGTGACAGTGGCCGTGCAGCAGCGCCTTCTTTTCCCGCAGCGTCCTCAATTTGAGGTCGAGCCGCCCCGCCCCGTGCTCACGCGCGAGGAACTCCTCGAGCAGGAACGCGTTCATGCCGAGCTTCGCGGTTTCCGCGCCCGGAAGCATGGAGAGGAACTCGTCGCGCAGGCCGAGCAGGCACGCGGGCTCGAGTCCCACCACCGGCACGCCGCGCTCGACGTACGGCTTGAGCGCGCCGACCACGCGCCGCGCTTCGCGCGCCGCTTCCTCCACCAGGCCGGCCGCGAGGAAGGTGCGCCCGCAACACAGCGGGCGGCCACCCTGCGCGGGCCGCGCCAGGTGCACCGTGTTGCCCGCAGCCCGGAGCACCGCGAGCGCGGCGCGCGCGATCTCGGGCTCGAAATAGCGGTTGAAGGTGTCGACAAACAACACCACCTCGGACCCTCCCGCGCTGCGCGCGGTCCCGCTTGGCGAAGGAAGGCCGGCAGTGATCTGGTCACGATGCCATTTCGGCAGCGAGCGGCGCGGGGCGAAGTCGAGGTGGCCCTTGAATGCGCCCTGCAGCGCGTTCATGAAAGGAGAGAAACGCGAGGCGAGAGGCGCATACCGGGGCAGGTAGGCCACCAGGCGGTCCTTGAGCTTCAGGCCATGGCGTTGCCGATAGTGGTGGAGGAATTCGATCTTCATCTTCGCCATGTCCACGCCGGTCGGGCACTCGCGCTTGCAGCCCTTGCACGACACGCACAGGTCGAGCGTCGCGTAGAGTTCGTCGGAGGCGAGGGCGTCCTCATTTTCCTTCACGGCGAGCTGTCCCGAGAGCGCGAGCCGCAGCGTGTTCGCGCGGCCGCGCGTCAGGTGCTGCTCGTCCAGCGTGACGCGGTAGGACGGGCACATGGTGCCGGCGTCGAACTTGCGGCAGTGCCCGTTGTTGTTGCACATCTCCACCGCCTTGGCAAAACCGCTCCCGCGCTCGCCTGGGTCGGTCTCGTGTTCCGACCAGTCGAGCACGGTCTTGAGGGGGATCGTGCGGTAACCCGGCGGGTAGCGGAACAGTGTGCGGTCGTCCTGCTTCGAGGGCCGCACGATCTTGCCGGGATTGAGCAGCCCTTTCGGGTCGAACAATTCCTTGATCTCGCCGAATGCGCGCGTCAACTTCGGCCCGAGGAACGGCTCGATCCACTCCGAGCGCGCGAGGCCGTCGCCGTGTTCGCCGGAGTAGGCGCCCTTGTACTGCTTCACCAGGGCGGCCGCTTCCTCCGCGATCGCGCGCATCTGCTTCGCGCCTTCCTTGCGCATGTCGAGGATCGGCCGCACGTGCAGGCAGCCGACGGACGCGTGCGCGTACCAGGTGCCCCGGGTGCCGTGCTTCTCGAACACGCGCGTCAGGCGATCGGTGTATTCGGCGAGGTCCTCGAGCGGCACGGCGCAATCCTCGATGAAGGAAACCGGCTTGCCGTCACCCTTCATCGACATCATGATGTTGAGACCGGCCTTGCGCACTTCCCAAACGTCGCGCTGGAGCCGGGCCTCGATGATCTCCACCACGCTGCCCGGAAGACCGAGGTCGCCCATCAGGTCGGCGAGTTGCTGGAGCCGGAGCCGCTGCTCGTCCCGGTCGTCGCCGGCGAATTCGACCAGCAGGATCGCATCGGGGTCGCCCCTGATCGCCTGCTCGACGGTCGAGCGGAACGCCGCGTTGCCGCGGGCGAGGCCGATCATGGTGCGGTCCACCAGCTCCACCGCGACCGGCTTCAGCTTCACGATGTGCTGCGCCGATTCCATCGCCCGGTAGAAGGCCGGGAAGTGCACGACGCCGAGCGTCTTGTGCCGCGGCAGCGGCGCGAGCTCGAGATGCAGGCGCCGCGTATAGGCGAGCGTGCCCTCCGAGCCCACCAGCAGGTGCGCCAGGTTGATGCGGTTGCCGAGCATCATGTCGAGGTTGTAGCCGCCGACGCGGCGCAACAACTTGGGATACCGGTGCTCGATCTCCTCGGCTTCGCGCGCCGCGATGGCGCGGATCTTACTCGCCAGCTCCTGGTAGCCGGCGGGGCCCTCGACCGCGCCGCCGCTCGTCACCGCGCCAAACTGGTATTCGGAGCCGTCGGCCAGCACGGCGTCGATCGCGTGCACGTTGTGCACCATGTTGCCGTAGCGGATCGAGCGCGAGCCGCACGAGTTGTTGCCCGCCATGCCGCCGAGCGTCGCCTGCGCGCTGGTCGAGACGTCCACCGGGTACCACAGCCCGTGCGGCCGCAAGTACGCGTTCAACTGGTCCAGCACGACGCCGGGCTGCACCACGATCGTGTGCGCGGAGGCGTCGAACGCGAGGATCTGGTTGAGGTGCTTCGAGTGGTCGATGACGAGCGCGGCGCCGACGGTCTGGCCGCATTGCGAGGTGCCGCCGCCGCGCGCGAGCACCGGCACGCCCGCATCCACCGCGATGCGGAACGCGGCCACCGCGCCCGCCTCGGTCTGCGGCACCACCACGCCGATCGGCTCGATCTGGTAGATCGACGCGTCGGTGGAATAGCGCCCGCGCGACGCGGCGTCGAACAGCACCTCGCCGCGCACCTCGCGCTTCAGGCGGGCGGCGAGAGCGGAGTCACCGGGAACGATCTTGCGCATGGCCGTTCCATCCTATAATAGCGCAGCTATCCGGAGGCGAGACATGAAACACCAGAGCGGCCGCCATTTCCTGCAGATTCCGGGTCCGACCAACGTCCCGGAGCGCGTGCTGCGCGCGATCGACGGCGCGACCGTGGACCATCGCGGCCCCGAGTTCCAGGAAATGAGCCGCGAAGTTCTGGCGGGCCTGAAGCACGTCTTCAAGACGAAGGCTCCGGTCGTGATCTTCCCCGCCTCCGGCACCGGCGCATGGGAGGCCGCGCTCGTCAACACGCTCTCGCCCGGCGATCGCGTGCTGATGGTCGAGACCGGCCACTTCGCGACGCTGTGGCTCAACATGGCCGCCAAGCTCGGTCTCAGGCCCGAATGCATCAAGGGCGACTGGCGGCACGGGGCGGACCCGGCGGCGATCGAGGCGCATCTGGCGGCGGACAGGAGTCACCTGATCAAGGCGGTGTGCGTGGTGCACAACGAGACCTCCACCGGCGTCACCTCGCGCATCGGCGAGGTGCGCAAGAGCATCGATCGCGCCAGGCACCCGGCGCTGTTCATGGTGGACACCATCTCCTCGCTCGCCTCCATCGATTATCGCCACGACGAATGGGGCGTGGACGTCACCGTCGCGGGATCGCAGAAGGGCCTGATGCTGCCACCGGGGCTCTCGTTCAACGCGGTGTCCGACAAGGCGCTCGCCGCGTCGAAGTCCGCGCGGCTTCCCCGATCCTACTGGAGCTGGGAGGAGATGATCGCCGCCAACCAGGACGGCTGGTTCCCGTATACACCGGCGACCAACCTGCTCTACGGCCTGCGCGTCGCCCTCAAGATGCTGCTCGAGGAGGAAGGACTGGACAACGTGTTCAAGCGCCACGACCGCCACGCCGAGGCGGCGCGCCGCGCGGTTGGCGCGTGGGGGCTGGAAGTCCTGTGCGCGAATCCCGCCGAGTACTCGAGCTCGCTTACGGCCGTGCTGATGCCGGAAGGCCACAGCGAGATCGCCTTCCGCAAGGTGGTGCTGGACCGCTTCAACCTCTCGCTGGGCTCGGGCCTCACCCGGCTGCGCGACAAGGTGTTCCGCATCGGCCATCTCGGCGACTTCAACGACCTGATGCTTCTCGGCACCCTCGCCGGCATCGAGATGGGCCTCGAGCTGGCCGGCGTTCCGCACAAGAAAGGCGGCGTCCAGGCGGCCATGGACTACCTCGCGCGCGGCGAGGCGGCGCAGGCCGCCGGCAAGGCGAAGGCCCGCGCTGCCTGAGCGCCGCGACGCTCGAAAAAAGTGATGAATGAGGGTGATTTAACACTCACCACTTCTCATCACCATTTCTCATCACTCTCATGGCTCTGAAAGACCGCATCGGCATCGACCTCGGGCGCAAGATCCGCCTCGAGGAGGGCATCGAGTGGGCGGCGAAGAACAGGGTCCGCTACGTCGACGTCCAGCTCGACACGGCGGAGAACGCGCTGCCGACCTTCGATACGAAGCGCTGCGCCGGCGTGCGCAGGCTGCTCGAGAAGCACGGCGTCAGGCTCGGCCTGCACACCAACTCGGCGGTGAACGTCGCCGAGTACTCGCCCCATGTCGCCGACGCGGCGACCGATTACCTGAAGAGCTACGTGGACGTCTTCCCGAAGCTCGGGGCGAGCTGGATGGTGGTGCACGCGGGCTACCACTTCACCAAGGACAAGGGCATGCGCATGAAGGCCGGCCGCGAGCGGCTCCAGCGCGTCGTCGCCCATGCCGAGAAGAAGAAGGCGTTGCTGCTGCTCGAGAACCTCAACAAGGAGCCGGAGGACGCCGAGGTGCATTACCTCGCGCACACGGTCGAGGAGTGGCAGTACTACTGGGACATCGCCTCGCCCGCCTTCAAGCTCTCGTTCACGGCCAACCACGCGCACTTGGTTCCCGAGGGCGTCGAGGGATTCGTGCAGGCGCTCGACTTCAGGCGGGTCGGCGAGGTGCGGCTCGCCGACTGCTACCGCAACGGCCACGAGATCCACCTCAAGCCCGGCGCCGGCAACCTCGACTTCGGCGCGCTGTTCAGCCTGATCGAGGGCAAGGAGTACCAGGGCCACTACACCAACGCGTTCGGCTCGCTCGGCGACATGCTCGCCGGGCGCGATTATCTCGTCGAGCGCGCGCGCGAGGCCGGCGTCAAAGTCGACTAGAGCTGTCGCCGGCAGGCAAAACTGACCCCGCGAACCCGGAAAAAGGGGGGGTTCTGCCTTCTGCCCTTTAAGGCCCCCTTCCGCTGGCACCGGGAAAAGCAGTATCCTGACGCTGGCGTTCACACTGTGGAACGCCGGTCGCCCTCTAACCCCGCTTTGGAGCGGTCCCCCGGTGACGTTTCCCCGGAACTAAGGGCGAACCCACAACAAGGAGGAGGGAATCATGCGCCATATCGCCTGTTCTTCGTTGTTCGCTGCTCTGTTCGCGTTCCTCGCCCCCTTCGCCAATGCCGCCGAAAGCTATCCCAGCCGGCCCATCCGGCTGATCGTGCCGTTTCCGCCCGGCGGCGGGGTCGACATCAATGCGCGCATTCTGGCCGACCCGCTGGGCGCGCGGCTGGGTCAAACCGTGGTGGTAGACAACCGCCCGGGCGCTTCCAGCATCATCGGCACCGACATCGCCTCGAAATCGGCTCCCGACGGCCACACCCTGCTCATCAGCGCCATCACCATGAGCATCAACGCCGCGCTTTACAGGAAACTTCCATTCGACATCGAGCACGACTTCACCCCGATTTCGCTGGTGTCGGATCAGCCCAACATCGTGGTCGCGAATCCGTCGTTGCCTGCGAGAACGTTCCAGGAATTCGTCGCGCTGGCGCACTCGCAGCCGGCTAAATTCACCTTTGGCAGCCCCGGCCCCGCTACGGGCATACGCCTCGCGACGGAGCTGCTGCTGCTCAAGGTGGGTGCGAAGCTCGTACACGTGCCGTACAAGGGCGTCGGCCCGGCGCTCACCTCGCTGCTCGGCAACGAAATAACGATTCTGCTCTCGACCTTCGCGTCAGCCCTGCCGCATGTGAGGGCGCGCCGCCTGCAAGCCTACGGGGTGACCACCGCCAAGCGCGCCGATCCGCTGCCCGACGTGCCCACCCTTGCCGAAGCGGGCGTGCCCGGCTACGAGTACTCGACGTGGTACGGCTTGCTGGCGCCTGCCGGCACGCCGCGGCGAGTCATCGACAAGGTCAACAGCGCGATGGTAGCGACACTCAATTCGCCGGAAGTGAGGCGGATCTTCGTGGCCCAGGGCTTGACTTCCATCGCGTCGACGCCCGCCGAGTTCGCGAAGTACCTGCGGTCAGAGATCGAGAAATGGGCCGGGGTGGTGCATGCCGCGAGGATTGCGCAGCTGTGAAGCCGCGGGATTCCCATTGTCGAACGGAGAAAGGGCGAAGCATGCGTGACCGCATCGTGTTCGCTGTCCTCGCCGCAGTCTGCGTCGCACCGCCGCAACGGGCTGGAGCCGCCGACGGCTATCCCGCAAGACCCATCCGCCTGGTGGTGCCGTTCGCCCCGGGCGGCGGCACCGACATCAACGCGCGCATCATCGCGCCCGTGATCGGCGATGCGCTCGGGCAGACGGTGGTGGTGGACAACCGCCCCGGGGCGGGTAGCATCCTCGGCACCGAGATCGTGGCGAAGGCGGCGCCCGATGGCTACACGATACTGCTCGGCAGCAGCAGCCTCGCCGTCAATTTCGCCGTCTACCGGAAGCTGCCGTACGACGCGCGGCGCGACTTCGCCCCCATTTCGATGGTATCGGACCAGCCCAACGTCATGGTCGTGCACCCGTCGTCGCCGGCGAAGAACCTCAAGGAATTCATCTCGCTCGTGCATGCCCAACCGGGCAAGCTCACCTACGGGACGCCGGGACACGGGACGGCTACGCACCTGGCGACTTTCCTGCTGATGTCGAAGATAAAAGGGGACCTCGTGCACGTTCCCTACAAGGGCACCGGGCCGGCGCTCGTCGCGCTGCTCAGCGGCGAGATCTCCGTGTACCTGTCGACCTTTGCGTCCGCGCTACCGCACGTGAAGGCCGCCCGGCTGCGCGCCTTCGGAGTGACCAGCGCCAGGCGCGCTGAGACGCTGCCCGAAGTGCCCACGATCGCGGAGGCCGGCGTGCCGGGCTATGAACACGCCACGTGGTACGGGCTGGTCGCGCCCGCCGGCACGCCGCGACTCGCGATCGACAGGCTCAACAAGGCCGTGGTCGCGTCGCTCAAGTCCCCGGGCGTGAGGCAGCTCTACGCCTCCCAGGGCTTGAATCCGGTGACCACGACGCCCGCGGAGTTTGCCAAGCACATCGACTTCCAGACCAAGAGATGGGTAGGGGTAGTGCGCGCGGCGAAGATTCCACGCCAATGAATAACGAGGAGAGAACCATGCTTCGCAAATCCTGTGTTTCGCTGTTTGCAGCGCTATTCGCGTCATTCGCACCATCTGCCGCCGCCGCCGGCTATCCCGAACGGCCGATCCGTCTGATCGTGCCGTTCGCGCCCGGCGGCGGCACCGACATCAACGCGCGCATCCTGGCCGAGCCGTTCGGCCAGGCGCTCGGCCAGACGATCGTGGTGGACAACCGGCCGGGAGCGGGGAGCCTGCTCGGCACCGAGATCGTCACGAACTCGACGCCTGACGGCCATACGCTGCTGATCAATACCATCAGCATGGCGTTCAACGTCGCGATCTACAAGAAGCTTCCGTTCGACCTGAAGCGCGATCTGATTCCGATTTCGCTGGTGTCGGACCAGCCCAATATCATCGTCGCGCATCCGTCGCTGCGGGCGAAGACGTTCAGCGAGTTCGTTGCGCTCGCGCGTTCCCATCCGGGCAAGCTGACGTTCGGTTCCGCCGGCATCGGCACCGGCACGCAGATGGCGATGGTGCTGCTGCTGATGAAGGTCAATGCGGAGCTGGTGCACGTGCCGTACAAGGGCACCGGGCCGGCGCTCACCGCGCTGCTCGGCAACCAGATCTCGGTGTACCTGTCGACGTTCGCCTCCGCGCTGCCGCACGTGAAAGCGGGCCGGCTGCGCGCCTACGCCGTGACCACCTCCAAGCGCGCCGCTCCGCTGCCTGAGGTGCCCACTGTCGCGGAGTCGGGCGTACCCGGCTACGAATACGCCACGTGGTACGGCATGCTTGCCCCCGCCGGCACGCCGCGGGGCATCATCAACACGGTCAACAAGGCGTTGGTCACGACGCTCAATTCCCCGGGCGTGAAAAGTCTCTACGCTTCCCAGGGCTTGAATCCCACTCCCACGACGCCCGCGGCGTTCGCCAAGTATTTCCGGTCCGAGATCGACAAATGGGTGGGGGTCGTGCGCGAGGCCAAGATTCCGCAGCGCTAGTCCCGGCTGTCGCTGAACATGCCCGACCCCATCGTCGTGACCCGCGACGGCGCCGTCGCGACCGTCGCGTTGAACAACCCGGAGCGGCTGAACGCGCTCAACCGGGCCATGTGGGCGGGACTGGGCGAGATCATGCGCGCGCTCTCGGCCGATGACGGCTTGCGCTGCATCGTCGTGCGCGGCGCAGGCGAAAAAGCGTTCGCGGCCGGCGCGGATATCGCCGAGTTCGCAACCGAACGCGCGGCTTCGAAACCGGCGAAGCGCTACGGCAAACTCGTCCACGAGACCATGCGGGCCGTGGCACGCTGCCGGCATCCCACGGTCGCGTTGATCAGGGGCGCCTGCGTCGGTGGCGGGCTGGAGATCGCCGCGATGTGCGACCTGCGCATCGCCGGGCAGTCGAGCCGCTTCGGCATACCGGTCAACAAGCTCGGCCTCACCATGGCCTACGGCGAGTTGATGGGGCTCCTTGCGCTCTCCGGGCGCGCGGTGGCGCTGGAAATCCTGCTCGAAGGCCGCGTGTTCGACGCCGGGGAGGCGTACCGCAAGGGGCTCGTCAACCGCGTCGTCGCGGACGACAAGGTGGAAGCAGAAGCCTACGCCACCGCCCGCCGCATCGCGGAAGGCGCGCCACTCGTCAACCGCTGGCACAAGCAGTACATCGAGCGCCTTGCGGTGACCGCCAGGCTCTCGAAAAAAGAGTGGGATGAAGGATACGCCTGCTTCGATACGTCCGACTACAAGGAGGGCGTGGCGGCGTTCATGGGCAAGCGCAAGCCCGATTTCAAGGGGCGCTAGATTTCCACCTGCGTGCCGAGCTCGATCACGCGGTTCGCGGGAATGTTGAAATACTCCACCGCGCTGCCGGAATTCCGCTGCATCGCCGCGAACAGTTTCTCGCGCCACAGCGCCATGCCGCCCGTGAGACCCGCGACGGGGATCACGCGTTCGCGGCTGAGGAAGAACGAGGTCTGCATCAGATCAAAATCCAGGCCGTGGTCGGGGCACAACTCGCTCAGGGCCTGCGTGACGTCGGGCCGGTTCATGAAGCCGAAGTGGAGCGTCAGGCGGAAGCAGTGGTGCCCGAGCGGCTCCACCGTCACGCGCTCGTCGAACGGCACCCACGGCACGTCCCTCCCCTGCACGGTGAGGAACACCACGCGCTCGTGCAGCACCTTGTTGTGGTAGAGGTTGTGCAGCAGCGCGTGCGGCACCACTTCCGGGGTCGCGGTCAGGAACACGGCCGTGCCCGGCACGCGGTGCGGCTCGTCGCGGAACAGGGATTCGAGGAACGACTCCAGCGGCACCGTGGACCGGCGCAGCCGGTCGAACAGGATGCTGCGGCCGCGCCGCCACGTCGTCATCACGGTGAACACCAGCACCCCCATGGCGAGCGGGAACCAGCCGCCTTCGAGCACCTTGAACATCGCCGCCGAGAAGAACGCCGTGTCTACGGACAGGAAAAACCCGGTCGCGAAGATGCAGAGCACGAGCGGGTAGCCCCAGCCGTAGCGGATCACGAAGAATGTGAGGAAGCTCGTCGACAGCATCGTGCCGATCACCGCCACGCCGTAGGCCGCGGCGAGCTTGGAGGACGAGCCGAAGCCGATCACCGCGGCGAACACCGCGATGAGAAGTATCCAGTTCGCGGCCGGGATGTAGATCTGGCCGGCCGTTTTCGCCGAGGTGTGCATGATATTCATGCGCGGCAGATAGCCCAGCTGGATCGCCTGCTGCGTGATGGAGTACGCGCCCGAGATCATCGCCTGCGATGCGATCACCGTCGCCGCGGTGGCGAGCGCGACCATCGGGTAGAGCGCCCACGCGGGGTAGGCGAGATAGAACGGGTTCTCGATCGCCTTGGGGTCGGCGATGAGCAGCGCGCCCTGGCCAAAATAGTTGAGCACGAGCGCCGGCGCCACCAGCCCGAACCAGGCGGTGCGCACCGCGCTCTTCCCGAAATGGCCCATGTCGGCGTAGAGCGCTTCTGCCCCGGTGACCGCCAGCAGCACTGAGCCGAGCACTACGAAGGAGGCGAAGCCGTGCCCGGTGGCGAAGTGGAGCGCGTAATTGGGGTTCAGCGCCTGCAGCACCACCGGGTTTTTGACGATGTTCCAGATCCCGGCCGCGGCGAGCGCCAGGAACCACGCCACGCAAATCGGACCGAACAGCGACCCCACCAGCGCGGTGCCGCGCCGTTGAAGCAGAAACAGCGCCACCAGCAAACCCAGCGAGATCGGCAGGACGTAAGGCTTGAAGGCGCTGGTGCCGACTTCCAGTCCCTCGACCGCGGACAGCACCGAGATCGCGGGCGTCAGCACGGCGTCGCCGTAAAAGAGCGAGGCGCCGAACACCCCTACATACAGCAGCGGCTTATGCCATTGCTGGCGATCCTTCACCGAGGCGAGCGCCAGCGCAAGCAGCGCCATGATGCCGCCCTCGCCGCGGTTGTCGGCGCGCATCACGAGCACCACGTACTTGAGCGAGACGACGATCATCAGCGCCCAGAAGATCGCCGACACGCCGCCGAGGATGTTCTCGACGTTGAGCG
>Ga0209343_10001966_pt1 | contig 27231 bp, 28 predicted proteins | sample RifCSPlowO2_02_FD_184026 | JGI IMG/M metagenome (GOLD analysis project Ga0209343, IMG submission 184026) | Groundwater microbial communities from Rifle, Colorado - Rifle CSP2_plank lowO2_0.2 (SPAdes) (version 2) | ecosystem: Environmental > Aquatic > Deep subsurface > Groundwater | place... | reverse complement strand
AACCCTTAGGAGATAATATAATTTCTATAGAAAATAAACACTTTGAAACTAAAATATCATGTATATAACAATAGAAACTTGTCATATATCCACTTTTACTTAATATATATTGTATAGATTCTTTTGCCTCATTTCCAATCAGATAATATAAAAATTCAAGAGGAGACTTACATGGTGTTTTATAAAAAAAAGGTATTTCCCATGTTAAAGACATAGTTTCATTACTTTCAATAGGAATAAATTTAATAATTTTCGGAACGTTTAATATTCTAGCAATATTATCATCTTCCTTTTCACTCTGTTTAATTGTTATGTCACTAAATATTTGATCGACTGTTGATTTTATTTTTTCTATAGTTTCATCAGAAATAATAATAAGAAACATTTTATCTGACGAGTAATATTTATCAAAAAATTTCCTGACTTCCATATCTATATTTTGTATATCAAGTGTTTTATTAGATCCTGTTCCAAAATTCTTAATTGGATGCCCTTCTCTAACAGCTAGTTTAATCAACTCATTTTGTCTCCAATCATCACTATCTATATTTTTTATATGTTCGGCATTAACAGCTTCTTTTTCTCTATCAACACAATCTTTTTTTAACAAAGGATGAATAAAAAAATTCCCAAACATATCTAAAGCTTGTAAAAATCCTGCCTTGGCAGCAGAAAAATAATAACATGTATGGTCGTGTGTAGTATACGCATTTTGATATCCGTTATATTTTGAAATATATGATGAAAATTCATTTTCTTTAGGATACTTTACAGTTCCATTAAATAACATATGTTCTAAAAAATGTGCAATACCAGGAACAGTATCTTTCATATATCCAACTTTAACTAACATGCATGCCACCGCTAAATCACTATTATCATCATGAATTATTATAACTTTCAATTTGTTTGATAATTCATATGTATATCCGTCTCTTTTATCGTTTGGTGATTTAAGAATATTTGGTACTATATCCATATATAATATATTGTATATAATTTATGGAAAAAATGAAAATTATACATTAAAACACATAAATATATAAAAGAATAGTATGAAGAAGACACCGGAAATAAACAAAACCTATCAAGTATACATGTATGAATTAACACAATCCACTATTAAAAAAAATGAAACAAAATATAAATTAATTTTAGAATTTATAAATAAAATAGCAAAACTAAATTTAACATCGTTATGTGATTTTGTGGATATAGATGTTGATAAAATCAATCTTGAAGATTTTAATCAGACTTTAAGTGAGTATAAAGAAAAATTTGATACGGAAGGTATCAATCTAGAAAAATATTTAACATTCAAAAATAAAATGAAAAAAATAAATATAATTAATACTATCGCTTTTTGTGTCGAATCGATTAACTATAGTGTATATAGAAAACGTGTTAACTTAAAAAAAAAGAAAATATTTTTATCTATATTGAATAAACAAAAAAAATATAAAATAAAATTAAATATTACACCTTTTTCTATATAAGAATACCTAATCGTTTTTTTTCATCATAACTACGAAAATCATATGGATCTCTTTCCGGCATTCTTTGCATAAATTCCGGTGGTTTTCCATATAATCTTATATGTCCATCTATTATACCATTATGTGTACGTGCATGTGATTGATATATAGTAGCATATGGATCTCTTAGATCAACCATACTATACGTTGTACTAATAAGTATACATAATATCAATATCAATAAGTAGTATTTCATTTTGATAAACGATATAAAGTTATATGTTATAGAACAATCATATTTCAATTTTTTCATAATAGTTGATATGCAAAAAAAATTGAAATTTGTAAAATGTCTATATAACCTATAAGTATTTATATAGTAACTAACGCTAAAAAAGTGCAGTTTCTGTACTTTATTGAAAGCCTTCAAATTTTGGACATGCCATTCATTTCCAGAGATTACGCTAAACCCAGAGATTACACTAAAGACAATATCATAGACTCACGTATGGATCCTGTTCAATATCGTTTCGAACAAGCCTGCGACCAATACAGATCAACAGATTTCTATAATTACAGAGAAAAAGCACGGACGTTCCGCAATATGCGGGATTGCATTACACTTTACCAACATGTCCTACACGAATACGAGGGAATAATTACCAGCAGACTTTGTGATCAATCTATTAACACTGTTCAAATACAAACCATGAACTACTATTTACACTACATCCAAGCCCAACTCGCTGAGATGACTGATGCCAAACAATCATTAGAGTTGCATTTTAGTAATGGCGTGACCCAAGAACTAAGACGCCAAATGATAGACTCATAAAATAGCAGAAATGCTCTTAAAAAATTTTTTTTATTTAATTGCTATTAGAAATCTACTATTTACTCATATCATAGAGCGTTTCAAGACAAAATAAAAAAAATTGAAATTTGTAAAATGTCTATATAACCTATAAGTATTTATATAGTAACTAACGCTAAAAAAGTGCAGTTTCTGTACTTTATTGAAAGCCTCCAGATTGGATATGCAAGACAATCTAAGCACACTTCTGTACAATGCTCGGCATTGTCTCGAACAATATGAACAAGCCCGCACCCAATACAAAACAATAAGTTTCTGTGATGCCAACGAAAAAGCAAGCGCATACAGCGATGTTCTGGAATGCATTACAAATTACCAAGACGCTCTATATGAATACCATTGGATACTAGCCGTGCGACTTCATTATCGAAGTATCAATAAGGAACAAAAACAATCTATGACCCGCGACCAATCCTACATCAAAGAACAACTCCGTTGCATGGCCACCGCCAAAAACACACTAGAAGATCATTTTGATAATGGCACTGACGAAGAAATGAAACACCGACACGAAGTTGAACAGTGCAGAACCAGAAACTTAGGATGACTGAAATCCTCTTAGAAAATGTACGGACATTAGCACATTTGCGCAAAAAAATTTTTTTTATTTAACTGCTGTAAGACAATATATAAAAAAATTGATATTTATAACATATAAAGTATTCTATTGTATTTAACTAAAGTAACTATAGCTATACAACAATGTTTACGGACGATCAACATATAACTGCTAGCGAGAAAAATGTGGCCGAGTATTGGAAAACAATAAACTTGATGAAATTAACATATGAACATGAAAATTGTATGACAGATACCTTCCGTTTTATTGATGGTCCACCGTTTGTTTCGGGATCATTACATATGGGGTCATTGAGTATATCTTTTCTAAAAGATACTATGCTTCGTTTTCAAAGAATGCATGGCAAACGGTGCACGAATAAAATTGGTTTTGATTGTCATGGATTGCCATCTGAAAATATGGTTATGAAGCTTTTAAATTTAAATTCTAATGCCGAAATTGAAAAATATGGAATTGACAAGTTTATTGCCAAATGTATTTCCACTATTAACGAATATTCTTATTCATGGGAACCAATTTATACATCTATTGCTCGTCAGGTCGATTTTAAAAATCAATATAAAACAATTGATCTTCCATTTATGGAAACAGTATGGGGGGTTTTCAAGGAAATTCATAAGAAAGGTCTTGTTTACAAAGGATACAAAGTCATGCCTTATTCATATGCATGTGAAACACCTCTTTCCAATTTCGAAGCAGGATTAAATTATAAAATTATTCAGACAAACACTATTTACATCAAATTTCAACTTAAACATGAAATAAATACATATTTTGTAGCATGGACTACAACACCATGGACGATTCCAAGTAATGTTGCATTGGTTGTTAATCCAAATATTATGTATGTCAAATGTTATTGCAAAAACAACGATGTATACATTGTCTCTGAAAATGCCATTCAAAATCTAAAAATGGAATTTGTAAAGATAGAAAAATATCAACTTGGTAAAGATTTAGTAGGTACAGAATATATTCCGCTATTCTCTTATTTAAAGTTTACATATCACAAAGTATTAGCCGATGATTACGTCCAAGATAGTACAGATATTGGAACAAGTATTGTTCATTGTGCGCCAGCTCATGGCGTAGATGACTACAATGTATGTTCGAAAAATAATGTAATTGATTCGAAAAATGCCGAGCAAACATGTTTGGTTGATGATACAGGTAGATTTATCAAAGGAACCGGGAATTTGGAAGGAGAACTTGTTTTTGATACAAATAAACTAATTATTCTAATGTTAAAACAAAATAATATGTTGGTGTTAACACAAAATTATTCTCATGAATATCCTTTCTGCTATCGTACAGAAACACCACTTATTTACAAATTAGTATCTAGCTATTTCATAGCCGTATCACAAATTAAGGACAAACTAATTGAAATGAATGATAAAATAAATTGGTCAAAACCAGAAATTGGTCAAAAAAGATTTGGAAATTGGATTAAAAATCCACAAGATTGGAGTATTTCGAGGAACCGATATTTTGGGACTCCTATTCCAATCTGGGAAGATGATGATGAAACAGAAACTATAGTTGTTGGAAGTATTGAGGAGCTTGTTAAATTGGCGAATTTGCCCGAAGCACCAAAAGATCTTCATATTGATATAATCGGCAAAATTACAATTATATCTCCAACCACAGGAAAAATATTGAAATGTAATGGAAATGTTTTCGACTGTTGGTTCGAAAGTGGATGTGTTCCTTACGGACAACTTCATTATCCATTTGAAAATATGAACGCGTTTGATAATCATGAATTTCTTTGCGATTTTATTGCCGAAGGACTAGATCAAACACGAGGATGGTTTTATACCTTACTTGTTATTTCAACTATTATCTCCGAAAAGCCCGCATTTAAAAATGTTATTTGCACAGGATTAATTTTAGATAAAAATGGAAACAAACTATCAAAAAAAAATAAGAATTACGTTGATCCTTCACTATTGATTGAAAAATATGGCGCCGATATGATCCGTATATATATATTGTCTTCACAATTATTGGATGGAGAACCATTAATGTTTAATGAAGATGATATTCCTAATACTTACAAACGTATTTTACCATTAAAAAATGCAGTATTATTCTTTAAAGAGCAAATAACATTATTGAAAACTCTAAACAAAAGTTTACGTATATTCTATGTTTCAGAAAGAAATATACATATATTAAAAGAAAATGTAATGGACAAATGGATTCTGGGAAAATTAACAACTATGAGATATGAAGTTGAGAAACATATGAAAGAATATCATGTTAACACTGCTATCACTATTGTTATTAATTTCATCGAAGATATAACTAACTGGTATATTAAAATTTGTAGAGACCGTCTCAAGGGAAAAGAAGGTATTCAGGAACAAGAACTATCATTATCAGTATTGTTTACAGTATTATATGATTATACGTTAATATTAGCGCCATTTGCACCATATATTAGTGAAGTATGTTATCAATATATGATTGGATGTTACACATCAAATGAAAATATCGATCAAACAAGTTTTGAGATATTACAGTTTAATAAATCAGTACATTTGTGTCAATTTCATATGCAAGATACATTCACAGATTTATATCGATTCGAAGAACTGAAGAAGATTATTCTCGCTATCAGGCAAGTTCGTTTTGAAAGTAAACGACACAGTTCTCTCCGCATTCCAATTCGTAAATGTACTATTCATTGTGCTGATTTGCAATACCTAGAGACTATTAAAAAGATAATCGAAATTGCTCAAGAAGAAGTGAATTGTATTGAGTTCGACTATAATTTAATAAAAGAAGATATGTATGTATACAAACCGATAATAAATATGCGTTCAATTGGACAAAAATATAAAAAAAAGATGAATGCCGTTAAAAACGAAATAGAAAACCTATCTCAACAAGAATTACACAGTTTTGATACATTAGGAAACATTATGATAACGATAGATGATGATGATGACTACACTTTAACAAAAGAAGATTTTAAAGTTATCGTTGAAACAAAGTTACAACCAAAACAAGATGTTAAAATAGTTTCTCTTGGAAATATTACATTAGAAATAGATTTGAATTATGATGCATGTATACATGATATGGGTCATGCAAAAATGCTAGTAGCATTTATCCAAAGAATGCGAAAAGAACAAGGACTAAAACCATGGGACAATATTTTCGTAGATATCATTAGCGCGAGTGATATTTCAGATAATTTTATGAAAAAATATAAAACTTACGTTGAACTAAAAATTGGAAAAGAAATTCATTCAGCGAACGATAACTTTAAGATAATAACGAAAGACTTTACATATGTTAATTTCGAGGGAAAAGAAGATGTTATTTCAGTTTCTTTATATATTTCGTAAAAAAATTGAAAAAGAAATATTTTAACAACTTTTATATATAAATATATCAACTATAATAAAATGAATCAGGCCGGGCATTATTCTATAGATTCAATACGAGAAGAAATGAGTGCTAAGTATAAAGGTCAGGATATTTACTATTATAAACAACATGGATGTAATCATCCAAAGGAGCATGTTGGACTGAGTGATGAAACAATACGCCAAAACAAATGTAAACTTTGTGAGCGCTCACAGGCTACTATTATATATTATAGTTATCCTGGTATTTTTTGGGGAAAATGGAGACAGGAGGTTATCTACCATCCCGCATTATCATGGAAACCATATGAATCAAGTGTTATAACAGAATTATTAGATAAATATGAAGTTGGTCCATTTATCAAAAAGAATATAAATAGGTTTATCAAAAATCCATATTGTAGCGTAAAAGAACAGGATATATCGGAAAATATATCGAAAATATTAGAATTTACAGATTGCGGAACAGTATTCAATATGTATTATCCAATAGAGACAACTAAATCAAGAAAAACAAACAATGATATTGTATTATTTGACAACTGCTATCTAGATAAAACTCAAATATCTATTCCATATGATTACTATATCGTATTGTTGATGAAATATATAAACAAATACTATGTTATTGTTTTCGGATCATACAAAAATATTAGAACAGAAAATAAATTATTAGACCAAAAATGTATAGAACTACAAAAACGGCTAGAATATTTAGAACGTAAGATTTATCATGTTGGAACCGCCATAAGTAATAGTATGGCAATGCAAGATGCCTCATATTATTCAAGCTAGCATATCTTTTGGGGTTAGTCCATTTCGGTTTTGAATAGTCCATAATTCTGGAAATCTTTCAAATTTTTTATAAATCTCATAAAATTCGTTTCCTGGAAAATTACGGCAAAACAAATGTAACGGAGTATATCCAAAATAATCTTTATTTTTCCATAAATGTATATATTTTGATAGTTTACTAAAAAGATTTATATATTTTTTTTTATCTATATTTATACTATGCGAACATAAATAATGTAGGGGTGTCATTTGATGACCATCATATTTTTCCCATAAATCAGGATAGTTTGTTAAACCTTCTGCTATATCAACTATGATGTCATTTCGAAATAAACATACTTCATGTAGCGGTGTCGAATTATTATTATTATTATACGACCATAACCTAGGATATTTAGTTAACTCTAATAATATATTATGAAACTCAATTTTATAATAATTTCGAAAAGAATATATAAGCAAATGTAACGCAGTATTCTGTGCACAACAACATATTTCCCATAAATCAGGATATTGTATTAAGTTAGTTATGCACGGCACAAAAAGTACATCTCCTCTATAACAAATTTGCTGTAATAATGTTAAACTCATATATCCTATATTTTTCCATAACATTGGTATTTTTGTTAGTTCGTTATATAATTCCACATATTTAGTATTGGGGTAAAATTCAAGATTTGCTATAATATTCTGATTTTTATTTTTCTGCTCCGTATTACAATTAGAAAATAACATGACAATATCGTCTTTTCGTTCTGAAAGATAATCTAATACTTGCGTATTAGATAAATCACATAAATCTAATGTCATTTTCGTAAGTTAACTTTATTATATATATTAATTTATAAAAATTACTAATTTCAATTTTTTATTATGGTAACTGTGCGCACATAAAGAAAATATATATTATATTATATGTATATATGGATACAGAAGAACAATTAATATTAACGTATTATGAAAAATTAAACGAAAATTATAACATATGGAAAGATGAAAAAGATATACAAGACATACTGAATAAAAATAATTTGTCTTATATTTTAAAAACATATCATCCGTATTTAAATAGTTCCGAATTATCTTCGTTAACTATAGCAGTATACTTGTTTATGTTAACTTATGCGAGAAATATATAAAAATATAAAATATTTGTTTATATATGAAAGAAAAAATTTCAAAAGAACTCAAAAAGGAAGTATGGAAACATATCAATAAAGATAAAAGTGAAGTGGTATGTCCTTGCTGTAATATATACAAAATATATTCTGAAAATTTTGATTGTGGTCATATGACGGCTGAGGCATGTGGAGGTCAGGCTACACTAAATAATTTGATACCAATTTGTCATAAATGTAATATAAGTATGGGAATAACTGAATACCACATTTTTAAGGATATATTAGATGGAAAACGTGACACAGAAAATATACCGGAAATGTTAAAAATAAAAGTATGGTATAATGAATATAGCCATTCTGGAAATGGTAAATGTTCATGTTGTAAAGATATAATGTTAACTATAAATTCTTTTGAATGTGGATATATTGTTCCAAGATTTTCAGGTGGTCAAATAAAACTCAATAACCTATGTCCGATATGTAAATACTGTCGTAAACACGTAAACAAACATGGTTTGAATAAGGCTAGAAAATTACATCAAACCGATTCATGTTGTTGTTGGTAAATCTTTCGTCTAAAATGTATAAAAATATATGAAACTTAAACATATAGATGAAGAAAAAAAAATTAATTCGATCAGATGAACATCAAAATTTAATACCAATTTTTCAACTATCTCCAGAATCAACTACAACAGCAAAATGCAAATGTATCGGAACATGCAACGATATCGAAAAATTAACAGATGAAGTTATAGAAATTGAAGATGAAAAGAAAGAACATAATATACTAAATATGGGTAAGGTATGTGGATATGATATTATCGGAAAATATTGTATATGTAATATCACAGGGGATTATCTTATAAAAAATAATAAATTACCTGTATACTATTTGTCTGTTATATATACCAAACAATTTGTTACAGGATGTTTATTCAATATCATGTTATATATAACAATAGATCCAGAATGTATAAAACGAATGAATAATCCACAAAAATATGTTAATGCTATCATAGAAGGAAAATACACTATAGAAGTGATAACTCTGGAAGAAACAGAGTTCGTAAATAAAGTAAAACCGTTTTTAATAGATAGGGTTATGGTAAAATATGTAAATGAATTTAGTAATAGTGATACGGATGAAAAGAAAAAGGAACTAATGAATAAAATAGATATAGTTATCCAAACAACAATCAAAAATTACTATGAATTTTTCAAACCAATCATTCAAACAGAATCACCGTATAAAAATCATGTTTTAAAAGAGATTCGAAAATTATGTTACACAGCTCAATTTGGAGAACTTATTTGGCTTGGATTAATGCTACGCGAAGAGGAACGTGTCAAAGACAAATGTCCAGATATTTCATATAAAATCCCAAAAAATATAATTTCATTAAAAGATATAAAAGATAATCCGAGAAAATTAAACGAAATACTAGATACAGATACAGATACGGATACAGATACAGATACAGATACAAATTAAGAAACATTTTTACTTAGCAAAATATGTATTGTATTGTCCATTTTTTCGATTCTGCTTGATAACATATTTAGTGTATCATATATTTTGTTAAATTTATCTCTGTTATCAATTATTATTCTCGAGATATAGTTGGAATTTTGTGTAATATATATCGAAAATATATAATAATGGTTCCGATTAGTAGGATGATATAATACAAAATGTAGATAAAAAGTTTGATCTCTATACGTGAAATTTTTTTTGTTAGCATAACAATTGTCTTGTATTTGATAGTAAATTGTTTCGTCAAATGATTTTGATGCTGGTTTATGTCTATATGCATATTTTCGAAAATGTAAAGTTATATCTGTACAAAAATCTAGTTGAAATTTAGTTCTTATAAATTTATCGATTGATGAATCGAAAATACCTATCAATATATTACTATCATATATACATTTTGTTGTATCATCATAAGGACAATCTATAGTATAATATGTGCTATTGTTCCATTCTTTGATATCTGATTTTCGAACATTCATCATACATTTATTACCATATTTTTCAATTGTCATTTTCATATAATCACATAATTTATATTGATTAATGAGTTCATTTATAATTTCAAAATTGACATCAATAGGAACATTTGAACATACATATATAATACTAAACTCTTGATTACATGGTACGTATATCATTGTTGTATTATTATAATCATGTAAATTATAATATTTTATTTCAAAATGTATATAATTATGTAAACAATAAGTATATAATGAACTATATATTATACATCATAGTAACTATAATTCTCATATATTTATTTATATGGTGTTGTTCTTCTATTGAGAATTTTTATTATCAAATGAGTCATTCGTCTGAATATGATATAGATGCATGTAAACATGTATGTGATAATACTCAAGGATGTAGTAGTTTCTATTATGATAATGGAACGAGACAATGCTGGCTAAATCCAGACTTTTTGCCAGTTCGTTATACCTATCGTGTTCCGGCGAATGAATTAGTTACATCATAAGTTTATCGGCATAAACTTAATCGTTCGTCAGAAATGTATTATTAATTTCATATATATAAGTATATTCATAAATGTTCTACACTATAATAAGTAAAATACCATTTTTCGCTAATGATAGCTCAAAATATAAGATGTTAAAAATTTTCATTATAGGTTCTGTTATATATGTGATTCTACATTATTTTTTATATTCCGAAATGTTAGATAATATATCTATATCCGAGAAACTGAAACAATATTTGTATTATATTATGTCTTTTGATATTGCATGTGCATATATGTCATTAGCAACGCCAATTCCATGTGAAAATAATAATGAAAATGATGCAAATGATGCTAATGATGAGAATGGATTTTCACCGGAACAAATAAAAGCTATACAGCAACATTATAAAATGTTGGCTGAACATAATATATCAGAAGAAAATAAAGAAACAAAGAATCCTTTTAAAAAAATGAAAAAATCTTTAAACGAAGATAAAAAAGAAACAGAAGAAAATGAAACAGAGGAAAAAGATGAGAATAGTAAAAAGGAAAACAAAAAAGAAGATGAAACGGATACACGCCTTCCAAAGTATGTAAACAAGTAAATTTATTTATTCAATTTATGTATATCAATAACTACATCAATTATTTCCTGAACTTCTCGCAATATAAACATAATCATTTTAGCTAAAAGTTCCATATCATCCGGTATTTTTTTGATTTCATTCCATTTTGCGTTTGTTTCAGATATATTATTTGGTATTTGTAACTGATTTATGATCGATATAATATAATTCCCATATTTGCAAATTTGATCGTTCGAAATACCTAAATATATGATTTTTTTAATCAATGTATCTTTATCTAATTTATTAACAAAATTCGGATCTATTTTGGTAGCACCCAGTATTATCATATTTTTTACAATCACATCAACTAAGTTACTAAAATAACTCAATTTTTTGTTTTTGATATCACCAAGTATAATGTCATACATTGCATTTTCAGCAATTTCCGTAACTTCACTATTAATTTTAGAGTAGATTTCTAAATCAGCCAGTTCGATTGTACTATCTAACTGTTTAAGATATTTAACTATTTTACTTTTAGTTGTCGATATTATTTCTATACTTTGTTCTTTTTCATCAGGACCATATTTTTTGCTTTTTTTAATCTCGTTCACTGTTTTGTTAATACTAATAAATTCTGTAATTAACTTTGAAATATATTCATCTTTATCCCTTTTTAAAAAATATATAATAGCATTAGTATATGTATTAAATGATTTTTTAAATTTTCGTAAATTTTCTTTATTATCATAATCCAATATATACATAGATCGTAAATATGTAATCACTTCTTTGCAAATAAAAAATATATCATTTGGATACGAGTGAATATTAACAAGAGGTTCAGTTCGTTCCATTGGATTTTTCATACCCAATGTATACTCTGGAAATGCCACTATGATCCATGCTATTAATAATTTTCTAGAATTTATTCGAGGAGCTATTTTATAGCCTATATGATAATATCGGTACAGTGAACCTAAAAATTCATCAATTCGTTGAATATTAACATGATCTTTAAGTATATCCCTTAATTCTTCATATCGATTATTAACATATTTTGGAGAAGGTTGAGTATACGACCATAATAATTCAAATAATTTTATATTTTTGTTAACATGTTCATAAAATTTTTTTAGAAGAATATACCTCTGAATCTTTATTATTGGTTTGATATTATCTCCCATCTATAATATATCAAAAATATAAAAAATATTACTTTTGCAATTTTTTACGCATACCAGAGGAAATATATGTCAGAGGATTATCCAGTATTTTGATAAAACGCTCTTTGCGTATTTTTTCCCCTGTATCTGAATAATAAATATTTTTAACACGTATTCCAGATTCTTTCAGAGTTCGTAAACAATGATAACACGGACGTGATTTACACATAGTACCATCTCTTGTCAATCCTATAACAATTAAATCCACTCCACGTATAGCATAATATGGATCAAGTTTTTTAATCGCATCTATTTCAGCATGAAGAGTTGGTGTATTATATTGTTTGATTGTTTTATTACTTCCAAATGCCACTTTCTTTCTACAATATTTTCCGTTACCGGAAAGAATAATACAATAATGTCCAGTATATGTTTTTAAAGCAGAATTTTTTATGTCATAACAATACCTATCCATACACTCTTGTTCCGATTTATGTAAAATCTTAGTCATTTTGTTAAAGTAAGTTATATATTATATATTTATATATATAAAATATAAGTATTTTCAATTTTTTTCGTGCTTTCGCTTTTTGGAACTTTTCTTTTTTGATCTTCGTTTTCCTCCCATCATAGCTTTACGCTTGGATCGATGTTTGGATGAATGTTTTTTAGACTTCTTTTTTACTACTTTTTTAGATAATCGTTTCTTCCGGCGTCCGCCCTTTTGCGATTGCAATCGCGGAAATGGTTGAGCTACCGTGTCATCAATTGGTTCAAACCCTGTTCGTCCCTGCTGTTTAGGTTGTTGCATAACAGTATTCATTTGATTATTTGTTTGATTATCTGGTTGATGTGTTTTTGATGAAGCGCACCGTTCATCCAATAATTTAACTAATTCTTCCGAGAAAGTTTCTCCGCCTTTCATTTTTCGGGATGGCATATTATGTATATCTATATTTAACAAAAAATTTAATTTTGAATGAATAAATTGCTGTAAGTAAACACACTAAAAAAATTGAATAATATATATTTCCTGAATTTATCATAAATATAATAAAGTAACTAACACTATTATATAAACATGCCCGCATTGTTTGAACAATTGCTGTATACTGCGCAAAAAAGCCCAATGATATCACCTCATGCATGCATTATAGTTCTCCGTAATAAAATAATTGCCACAGGGTTTAATTCGTACGAAACGAATAAATGCCGTCTAGAAAATCAGTGTCTTTTATGAGGCTTGCAAGTATTCTATTCATGCGGAGAAAGATGCTATACGCAAAGTCAAAAATAAAAGTATTCTTAAGAAATGTAAAATTTATGTAGTGAGAATAAAACATAAACAAATTGAAAATACTGAACCGTGCATAATATGTTCAGGTTTGCTACAAAAATATGGAATAAAAAAAGTTCACCAAATTTAATTTATTATAATTCATCTTTGTGATGGTTTCTAAAATATTCAACTATTTCCCATATTGATTTACAATCAACTTCATTGTATTTTATTATTTCATTCAATATTTGAATATCTTGATTTCTCATATTATTACTAGATATATTTCTATAAATAACACTTGCCTTATTCATAGCTAAAAACCCATCCGATATATCATTATCTGGCCATATAGTTTGAACTTTTTTTAATTTATATAGTGCGTTAACAATAGACTTCAATTTGAAATCAAAAGCCCCTTTTATAGCAATTTGTTCCCGTGTAAACACACGCCACATATCGACAAATTTAACTTCTTTCCTCAAATCATTCCACTTATTTTTAAATTTTTCATTTAAATGATTAAAGTTCGTAATTTCAGCTTGAGACCAATGAAACAATCGAACCGGATATTTTCTAGAAGGATCTAATTCCGTCGCCTTTTGTATCACAAAACAAGAAAATTCATCCATACACCGCACTTGTTCTGTATTACAAAGAGTTTTCATCGTAAAATCTTTATAATGCCATTCTTCATTTTGTTCATATCCAACTCCAATCATAAAAACAAAATTATCCATAGTTAAAGAAGTATCATGTATATTAATATCATCTGTAACCAAATCAAAATTTACTGTTTCACAATCAACAAACATATCCGCAGGATATTTATGTTGCCAATTTTCATCATTATTTGATATAGTTCTCGGATATATGTTATATTGCTGATCACGATTAATATCACATATATTATCTATTTGGACAGCTGTTTCAGTTTTCCCACCATCTTTTGCTAATTTTATACCCATATTATCAGAATTACAATACTGATCCGATATGGAGTAAATATTTCTCGCATGTAATTCTTCTCGACATTTTTTATTAACATTAAATATAAGAGTTACTTCGTTAATCTGAATTGCAATTTCCTTTTTAATGGTATTCCATTGATAATCATAGACACGCATATTTGGATACATATTAGAATGTTTCTTAGAAAATGAATCAAAAGGAGACCATTGTCTTCCGTAAATAACAACATCCCGATACCAATTCAAAGCTTCTATAGTCTTATTAATGAACATATGATCATTGTTACGATAATCAATGATACCGAAACGATCAAAACTATCATATGAATTTTGTTTAATTATAGTATCTCTTTTCCATCCTTTTCCTAATAAGTATGCATAATTAGGGAAATACCCTTGAATGTTTCCAAGAGCGCAATTATAAATAGCTAATTGTCCTTTATAACATTCCATAAAATTTTCTTTTCGTAAATTATCATTTTTTGCATAAAATGGTAACAATGTCCATTTAATATCAACAACATAATAGTATTTGTTATAGTTTTCGCCACATTCATCGTGTGTTAACACAGAATTTCTACAGAGTTTATTTAAGTAATCAGACCGTATAAGTAAATCAGGTATTCCGAAAGTATAGTTATTATTATTATATAGAACTCCTTGTGCTATAATAGGAATATGAGAATATATAGCATTTTTTGTTTTTTCAAAATTTTCTGTTGTACATCCTGCTGAACCATCTTTATTAATAAAAATCATATCGTCTCCATATACTTTTTTTAATTCTTCCATTATTTTTTTTTCAAAAACATTTCCTTTCGTAAAAAGGATATTATCAAAATTATACTTACATAGTTTCGTTTTTTTCCCGTCATTCAAACCTAGTTCGGAATAATATAAATCGAACCAATCAAGAATCGGATCATCGCGCATATAATTTTTAACTTTGGTAGCACTAACCCATATACACTCTTTTGGTTTGCTATAATTCAATTTGTCCCAAATATTATTTCTTCTTTCAACAATTTCATTACTAGGACTTCGCGCTCGTTTTCTATTTTTATTAATCATAATATACTTGCTATTTTCCATATAATTTTTATGTAGTATAATATTCAATTTTTTATGCTATTATATATAATATAATGTCACGCCAAAATAATATATCAACAAAAACTAATGTATTGTCATTAGAACATCCCATAATATACAGGATGAGATTATATCGCCCAAAAGATTTAATTATACGACATATATCATGGGCACCATCCGTTAAAGATATCAAAACCCAAAAAACATCCAAAAAATGTTGTATATTTCATAAAAAACATTTATTTAATGAAAGCTCTTCAGAAAGTGACACATCCTCGTCATCAAATGATCATACTATAAAACCTTTGAGATGTTCCAAACAGGCTTGTTATTGTAATACACGATTTGCATAATTTTTTTCTGAAAATTGAATTTATTTCATTATACCATAAAGATATAAGAATAATATTATTATAATGGATTTACATAACGCACTCAATGTAACTGAATTAAATGAACTAATTAAAACCGTGTTAACAAACGCATTAAATACAAAAATATATGTTATAGGGGAAATATCGAATATTAAAAAATATAATAAAGGATTTTATTTTTCTCTGAAAGATGAAAATTCTATAGTTAGCGCTGTATGCTGGAACATTGATAGTAATTTATATCAGAATGGAGAGAAAGTAATAATTAGCGGAAAAATATCATGTTATACAAAAAATGGAATATACCAATTAACGGTAAATACAATAGAAAAAACTGGAGTTGGAGAGCTATATATAAAATATAATCAACTTAAAAAAACATTAGAGGAAAAATCATATTTTTCGAAAAAAAGAGAACTCCCTTCCAATATAAAACGAATTGGAATATTGACATCGTCTGAAGGTGCTGCTTTACAAGACATTTTATATGTCTTAAAAACAAACCATTATATAGGTGAAATTTATATCAAAAATTGTTTAGTACAAGGTCCATTGTGTTCAACTAGTGTTAAAACCGGAATTGAATATTTCAATCAGCTAAATAAAAATATTTTGTTCGATGCATTAATAATTACTAGAGGTGGCGGATCTCTTGAAGATTTAATGGGATATTCAACAGAAGATGTTGTAGAAACAATATATAAATCAGATATATTTACTATATCAGCTATCGGGCATGAGATCGATACAATGTTATCAGATTATGCGGCTGATTATCGTGCGCCAACACCATCTATAGCAGGAGAAATAATAATAAAGCTTCAAAAAAAACAATATGAAACATTATATAATATACAAGAAAAAATAAGGGAAATAGGAAATACTATTAAAAATCAAATTACGAGTTATGGTGAAAAACTAACAAATTTAGAAAATATACATAATGCGTTTAGCCCAAAAAATATTATAGAAAATGAAACAAGTAAACTTGAAAAAATTTCTTCAAGTATACATGATAGAATTTTATTAAATTTACATAATATGTTATCTGAAATAGATAAACTTAAATATAAAAATAGTATGCATGATATTAATAAAATAATGAAGTCCGGATATGTTCTTATCACAAATAAAAATGGAGACATAGTCAATTCTTCCGAGGACTTTAAAAATCAAATAAATACAAATGAACCTCTAAAATTAATATTTAGTGACGGAGATGTTAACTTGTCGGAAATAATAAAAAAAAATTGATTTTTTATTCGTTTTATGTATACGAATAATCAGTATTAAATATATATGAGCAATATCAAAAAAGAAATAGATGATATTTCGAATGATGTATCAGAACTAAGTAATAAGAAAAATATGTCAGATATCATGAAATTGAATAATACTATTGCAACGAAAATCAAAAACACACAAAATAAAATACATAAGCTAAAAACTAAAACTGAAACACCTGACGCGAATATTGAATTAATTGATGGTGCTACATATGAAATGTTAAGCACCGAGTTAGGTAACAGTGACATAGATAAAATACTTAATATGAATAATATTGATAAACAAATCGATTTATTCAAAGAACTAGAAAGAAAAATTAATTTATGTATTAATTATCTAAATAATCAAAAAATGATTATAACCGAATGTGATAAAAAAAATTGAAAAATATATATATTTACCTATATATTTATTTATTTATATAATTTAATAATCAATCCAATGAACATTTTTCTGAGAAACGTTAATAATTCTTCTAATACCAATATTAATCTAACGATTAATATCAACACAAAAATTGAAACATATTCACAACAAATAAATAATCTATTTAATACATCTGGATTTAAACTTTTATATAAAGGTGGAGTTTTAGATCTAAAACAACCTTTTTCAAAATATGATATACACGAAAATGATGTAGTCCTTGTTATACCAAATAAGAAACCTATACAAACCACAGAGCCATCTAGAATTAATAATTCCGAACATCGACCGAGACGTATGAATCATCGTAGACCACCAGTACCAATTGACCGGATTAGATCCACGATGTCTACGTCAACTAATGGCGATATAGTAATACCAACTAGTGAGGTAACTGAACACCTTCTGAGACATATGAATGAACCACCAGCACCAATTGACCAGTTCAGATCTACGATGAATTACATGCCAACTGGTGGTAGTGGTGTAGCCGTGGCCATACCCGCTAATGGTGGAACTGAATTAACTAATGAATCTGAAATCATTTTTGAAAGGGTAACGAATATACTAAATGCATTACATAGTTCAACAAATTCTACAGAAACATATTCTTATGAAACAATATATGCAGCATTCGTATTATTTGCAGAAAATATTTATCATAGAAGACTGAATTTAGAACAATACCTTGAAAATGATGCATTTTTTAGATCAAATAGTTTTCGCGGGTTAGTTTTAGGCATATTATCTCAGGCAAGAGATATGTTACATTTATCTAGGATGATGAATGTAGACCCTGAACATATTTCTAGTCTACCTGAAGTAACCGATAACGTACCACAATTTCATATTGTACCAATTCATAGAGAAACTAGTGAAAGTAGTGGAAACAATGATACTGATGATAGTGATGATACGGATACACGTGTGCCACAATTACACGAAGAACCTCTAACTGGAAATGATACTGCCAATATACAAATACTAATGGAATTTACAGGTGCTACGGAAGAAAGAACTCGTGAAGTATATCTAAGTTGTCATAAAAATGTAAATGTTGCTGCCACACTTATTCTTAGCGAAAACCATTAGGATCGATCAATTATGATAGCAGATTCTTTATTTGATGAAAAATCTTCGAAATAATTTGCACACGAATCTGATGTTAACATATTTGATAAATTTTGTTTTTTTATTTTAATATTTAGAGCGGTATCAATTTCATTATAACCTATTATTTCATTTAAGTAAATATTATAATTATCTTCTATACTTTTTATAAATTTATTTAATAACAGTTTAAAGTTACATGTGTTCCCTTTTGTCAAAATTTTAATATATTTTCTTCCTTTATTATGTTTAATTGATGTGTAAACACTATATGATAATATCTCAACAAGAATATTTTCGTAGACTACGGCCTCTGTTCCATTAATTTCTTGTAGAATAACTATATGCGGAATATATACTTTTGATAAATCAAGTATATTTTTTTGAGAGCCCATGATATTTTTAAATATTTGCGTGTATAAACTTTTAACAATTTCTCCATTAAATTGACCATATTTTTTTATTTCTGATACTAATTCAACAGAATTATGTATTAGATAATCGAAATATGTATTGATACATTTCCATTTGATGGAATAAGCATAATCAATATATCTTGTAAATAATATATGTTCAATTACATTCTCTTTATTTTCACAATCGTCACAAAGTTCCAACAATGTTTCTTTTTCCCAAAATAAATACTCCATCATTTTGGATGTAATCATATAAAATTCATCATTATAAATTAAATGCCCGGTGTTTGTATGTTGCATTAAAAAATGAATAGATGTTCCTAACTCTTTAAATAAAGAAATGACATCAATATGTTTTAGAAATTTATCATATCTATTTTCATACCCAGCAATTATACATACTTGTGTATTATATATATTATCGTTCAAATCAGTATATGCATGACACATATGAATACATAATGGAGAAGACATACATTTACCATCATTATGAATTAAATCCAAATATAGATAACCAACAAGTTCATTATGATGGTTATATACTTCGTATGTATCTATATTATTAGACCATAATTGAAATGGTGTTTGTATTTGCTTGAAAGATATTTCAAAATATTTCTGTATTACTCCGAAAGCCGTTTTTAGAACATGTTCTAGAGAAAATGTAAATTGTGATGCCAACATATCATAATAATAAATAAAGTCGTGCATTTCCACTTTTTTTTGATGGTTATCTGATATTAACTTATCATAAATTCGTTTTGTTTCTCTGTTAGCGCGAGCATCTATTTTTGCTATTAAATCATTTATAAGATTATTGATTTCTTGTGAATTAAACCCTTTTTTATTATTAATAAATTGAAAGTATGTTTGAAATTTTTGATCTACTGCAAAATCATATCGTGCTACAATCAATGTTTCAAGAAGATCTGCACAACTATCACTTTTTGACAAATATATTGTTTCCAGCAATTGACGTAATTTAGGGTCTGATATTTTTCGTTGTAGATAATAATAATTTTTTCGATTCAATTCAATTTTATCACTGTTAGTGTTACTATGATTTATGTATGGTTTTATATCTGAACTAATATTATAATATTCAGTTTCCATTCGTATTAATTTGGAGCTGATATTCTTCGTAATATTTCGTATTTTTTGCTGTAAATTTGTACTTTCAGACTTACAACATTTTTCTATCATCTTGGTATAAAAAATTAGTTCGTTTTCGTTTTTAGTTTTGTTATATAGATAGGTAAATGCCATTTTTGTATTTTTTGACGAAAAAAAATTCTCCATATATTGTTCTATTTGATCGTTTATGGTATCTATAATTTTTAATTTAGATGTCATTTTTAATATACCGATACATCTCATACAATAAAATATGATATACATGTGATCCAGAACAATACTTTTTATATATTTTGGATTCTCAGACAGCTTAATATTTTTAATTTCACCAGATAACATTTTACAATTATCTATAACCTGTTCCATACCAAACTGTATTTTTTTCTTATTGCCCGAAAATATGTTTTCATTTATGTTTTTTGTAATAATAAACATCTATACATACAAAAAATAAAATAAAATATGTAATTCTCACACATCAATATGTGTTTATAAATTTAATTGCTTCCTGTATTGGCTTTGTTGTATTTATATCCGGATCTATATATTGAAGAAATTTACCGTTCTTCGTTGTAACTAAATTATTTGTATAATTCAACATAAATTTATCTAGTTGTTTACTGGTATTTAGCGATAAATATCCGCTTGTTTTTGATCCAAATAGTCGAACATGCTTGGAAGCAATAAATGCTGATGCAACAAATTCGCCTGTTGAACATGTATGAGGACCAACGATAATCGCTATAGGAACAGATGTGTTTATATTTTTCGTTATAAATGGTTTGTTCCAAACAATCATGCCGTTAACAATATTCACCCATTTATTTTCTTTTTTAGTGACTTTTTTAGTATTCATACCGAACAGCGTTACGCCTTCGAAAAAACGAGAAAACGCTTCAAACAATGGATGCATATCTCCTCCACCATGATTTCGAAAATCAATTACATATCCTTTTACACCAATTGCTGTACATTTATCTAGAAATTTCGTAATACTGTTTATATATTTATCGGCATTTTCAAACATACTAAAACTATATAATTTTATATGACCAATATTATTCCTTATATCAAATTCTGTATTTTTTGATGTCCTAAATACTTTATTTGATTTATCAGTTTTTATTTTCTGGATACATGTATGCGGATGATACAGATAAAGAATACCCGTCATATATACCACAAATTCACTATCGTCCAAAAAATTTGTTTTCAGTTTAATATTTTTCATTTTTTTTATAAATTTATCATAGTATATTGGTATATTGTCTTTTTTTATTATATATAATATTTTTCTTATTACAGATGTATAATCCATATATACTTAAGGCATCTATATTTACTTAAAGAATTATAATATTATATCAAATAATATGAGTTGTCAATATAATGATATAGATTATGATGATTTTGATGAACCTTTATTTAAAGTTCATGGTGGAAAACTTTTAAAAGGTATTTATGATTACGGATTCAATAAACCATCCCCAATTCAATCAAAAACAATTCAACCTATAAAAGATGGTAAAGATTTGATAGCACAATCACCATCTGGATCAGGAAAAACAGGGGCATTTATAATTGGCGTGTTACTAAAAATAATATGTGAAGAAAAATATCCCCAAGCTTTAGTATTAGCAAATACACGTGAACTTGCAATGCAAATCCATACAGTGACAAAAGAAATATCACAACATATGAACATTGGAATATGTTTATGTATCGGTGGTGTGGAAAATAATAATACGATAGAAAAAAATAATGCAATAGCTAAACAAAGTCATGTATTAATTGGTACACCAGGGAGATTAAATGGATTAATAAACATGTTTCCAAATATCATTAAAAAAATAAAAATACTTATTTTTGATGAGGCCGATCAATTACTTTCAAAAGATTTTATAGAACAAATACAAAGTATACTGAAGAATGTACCTTCATCTACTCAAATATGTCTTTTCTCAGCCACTTCAAATTCAGAAAATGTACAAAATACAAAAGAAAATTTTATGAATAATCCAGTAGAAATATATGTCAAAAAAGAACAAATCAAACTTGATCTTGTTAAAAATTATGTTATAGATGCCGAGAATGAAAAAAATAAATTTGATATATTACTTGATTTATATAATAATATAAACATATGCCAAGCTGTCATATTTGTTAATTCTGTTAACCATGCTATCCAACTGGCGAGAAAATTAAAAGATTCAGGACATACCGCTATTGGATTAATTCATGGACAATTAACAGATAGCGAAAGAATAAATATATTAAAAAAATTCCGCAATACTCTTATCCGTATATTAATAGCTACGGATATCATGGCGAGAGGAATTGATATACAAACTGTAGGACTTGTGATCAACTATGATATTCCTAATGGAGACGGTTTTGAGGAACAATATATACATCGTGTCGGAAGAAGTGGACGGTATGGTAAACTAGGTGTAGCGATTAATATCATGACAAACAATAAATACGAATGGACACGAATCAAAAATATATCTGAAAAATATGATATACAGTTTGATAATTTAGTATCTCTTCAAAAAATTTGTTATTATTTAAGTGGTATCAATGGATACAATTATAAAGATACGAATAATGAAGAAAATGAAGAAAATGAAGAAAATGAAGAAAATGAAGAAAATGAAAATAATATATAAATATTATTTACCGTAACCTACTTATAGAAATAGTGTATAATATTCAAATATTAATGTTACATAATAGTACAGTGCCATTTATAATGGAAGGCGGGATTAATACTTCATATATAAGTGCATTATTTTGTGCAATGTTCTATAAACTATCTCCAATACAGAATATACTATCAACAACTCCTGAAAATATTAAATTTTATTATCTACAGGAATTGATTTATACAAATATTGTCAATTATATGAGATTTCATTATGTAATAGAATCATCTTCTATAAATGAAATTCGAAACTATATGATAATGTGCGGATGGAAACAAGAGCAAAACATTACTGATTTGTACGAAATTCAAGAACTATATGTGTTTTTAGCAAAAGGATTTTTAAAATCATCCCTAATCGAATGTAATGTAAATAATGAAAAACATGCGATGAATTATATAGAACTTCAAGTTGAAAATAATAATAGTATCGATATGTTAATAAATAATTATTTCGATGAAAATCTAAAACAATTTACATTTGACATAGTTCCAGAATTCATTCCTATATATTTAAATAGAAATAATGATTTCCATACCAACTATTTCATCGATATCAAACGAGGAATTAGTATGTATAAATATAACACTAACCCTACACAAAAATATGTATTATGGGATATACATTCAATAATATGTTTATCAAGAGGTGAAAATACACACTATTATACTATTATATGTGATAGAACAACTCAATACATGTTTGATGATACTAAAATACCTTCTATGTTTAAAATAGATATAAAAATTGAAGAGCTGGCTACAAGAATTAAACAAGAATGTGTTTTTATTTTATATGTAATAAATAATTCAGAACTGTCGGCATAATAGTCACTCCAAATAAAATATATCGTTTACAGTATCAGATACGAATTGAACCTTTAGTTTTGTTTGATGTTGGTTAGATAATGTCAATCTTATAGAAATTTTTTGAAATAAAGTTAGACATATATTTGTATTTGTATGGTTATTACTAATACAAATTCTTTGATAATTATTTTCAGAGTTAACTGTAATAATATGTTTTAGTTTAGGATGAATTAGATAATAATCATAATCTAATTCATATTGCGGAATATATAATCTTATCATATCGTATGTATCAGATATATATATTATATATGCATCTGTTATGATATCGCATTGTGTATTGATATTTCTTGCTATTTCTATTATACGAGAATATCTTTCGATTTGTTTATAAAATTTCATATAAAAGTTCATCTTAAAAATTATCGACGGATTTAATCTGTCAATTGCTATATTACTTAACACTTTCCAAAGTAATCTATGTACTAATATATCCGCATATCTCCTAATAGGAGACGTAAAATGGGTATAATATTCTAAATTTAATCCATAATGAAAACAATTTAATGTTCCCAATTGATATCTAGCTTGCTCCACTAAGTTTACAGAATATTTCTTTAATAATATCTTATCTATTTCTGTATCTAGACTTACTGATGATTCATTATTTTTTTTATGATGTGTCCGTAGCAATGCGTTTCTAGAATCATATAATTGAATTTTCTCTCCAACCAGCTTGTTAGCATATATCATGTATACAGCCACCATTTGATGTATGTCATATATTTCATTATCAAATGATAATATTATATTTTGTTTAAGATGCTTTCCGATTGTATACATATCAGATATACATAGATTTTTTTGCGATAATAATATCTCATATGCCTCTTCGTACGTTAGATTTTTTGTAACATAGATTAATGTTTTTTCGAAATATACCGATAATATATTCATACCTATATCTAGATTTAATATCACACTAAATCCACGTCTATCTACGTTCTCACGCAAAGATATATGTTGAACAGATAATTCTTCCGGAATCATATGAATTGGCTTTTGATCTTTTGGTAAGTATACAGTTTCAATTCGATTCTTTAGTTCATTATCATAAATACTATCTTCTACAATGAAAGAACTAACATCGGCAATATGTATTCCTATCTCATAACCAATTAAAATATCATTTTTATAAATTCTTTTACTATGTAAAGCATCATCTATATCTACACATCCAAATGGATCAATCGTATATATTTCTGTAGTATACCGTTTTCGTTCAGGAGTTAAATCAATTTCACATAGTCTCATATAGCCGTCAGTTAGTGCTTTTGTTTTATTCCAATGTGCCGTACAGGTTATCTTAATAAAATTATTTTCTACGTTTGAATCACCTATTTCACCTAAATATTCTAGTACATCACAATATATCATACCATCCTGAACATTTTCTATTTTCAATACAGCATACATATCTATTTGTTGATTTATTTTTTTCGTTTTAGCTAATATCTGTGGGAAATATCTTATGAATGATGAACATTCTTTTCTAATAACTCCAGATTTTTTCGTGGTATATGTATTTTTAGAACTAAAATGTATTATACCAACAAATATATTAATACATAATGAATTGTCAATTACATTTTTTCCGAAAATCGTGTCTGTAGTTGGTAAATATGATGTCCCATCAAATATAACAAAATTAGAATGATAAAAATCAATTGTCATCTTTCATACAGGTTACCATATTTATTTGTAGATATATAAAATAATTTTTTTTCAATTTTTTCATCTATCATATATAATTTATATATGACACTATTTTTTTTTCTTTGTTCTTGATGTTTTTTTGACTTTTCTAGAAGGTTTTTTTGAAAGTTTTTTTATTGTTTTTTTTGACCCTTTTGATTTCTTTTTGGGAACTGCTTTTTTCACTGTTCTATGTCTTTTACCTCCTATTAATCCGGCATTTTCCATTATAGCATCGAGTGCTTTCAGGTTTTCAATTTCCATTATATGATTATATAAAGATTTTTTTATTTTTATTTACGAAAAAAATAGATTACTTGCAATATAATATAAAAAATATTTATGTTTCAGTTGTATGTCTTTTCCTAATGACTGGCACGGTACGATGAGATTTACAGTCATTACATTGTAGAGTAATCTGCCTATCTTTTTTTATAATTATTGTGTTTCCAGAATAGCAGTTTAATTCATGGCAAACTACATAATTTCTAATATAATTAGTTATAATTCCTTCTATCTTTTCTTTAGGATATGTGTTATTAATTGACAACATATTTGTTTCCCCAAAAATCGATGAGGTGCATTCAAGTTCATTGTCTATATATAGTTTAACATCATCTATACTTCTATTAAATATCTGGCATAGTTCTTGAAAATTCATAATTACAGTTTTTTTGTTTATACTTTGTATAATCGGTGGATCACATCTAAACCTTTTTTTTTTACATATTCCTTCTTGTTGTTTCTGAATTCGTTCTATCAAAAATTCCATTGTATATTTTTCAAAACAATCATTAGCCTTTGACTCCATTTTTGTTAGTTATTGATATTATATCTCCTATAAACCAAAAAAATTTTTTTTCAATTTTTAACCAAATGTATTCTCTTCACAATAGATAATCTTAAGAAATCCATCATCATCTTTGTATTTATCATGAAGTTCTTTTAATGTGGCATTCATGGGAAGAGTGGTGTTTTCATTTATAAATACAAATAATGATTGTTCTGATTTTAAATTTAATTTTGTTCGTAACTCTATCATGAAGAAACTAATTGTACGATTTTGAGGAATAAGAAATTTCGATTTAGCAAGATCGCATAGTTTACTGTTTGGTGATTTTTGAGTAACTATCGGAATTTTATGAGGATGTTTTAACATGATCAATTCATATTCTTCTTTCCGCTTTTCCAACGGAATTTTATTATATTCGTATATAATTTTAGAATGTTTCATATACTTATACATAATATATTTTATATATCTAATATAAAATAGTTACATATACAGAAAAGTTAAAAGTCTATGAATTATAAAATTCAAGCATTTTTTTGAAAAACTTATTTTTCACAAAAAAAATTTATGTATGTTTTTCAAAAAACTTTTCCGAATAATATATACGCCCCCCCCCCCC
>Ga0209343_10001962_pt1 | contig 27257 bp, 27 predicted proteins | sample RifCSPlowO2_02_FD_184026 | JGI IMG/M metagenome (GOLD analysis project Ga0209343, IMG submission 184026) | Groundwater microbial communities from Rifle, Colorado - Rifle CSP2_plank lowO2_0.2 (SPAdes) (version 2) | ecosystem: Environmental > Aquatic > Deep subsurface > Groundwater | place... | reverse complement strand
GCAATGACGAGTTTTATAAAGCTTGCGAGCAGTTACTGATGAGGAGGTTGACATCTTGATGACAAGATGCTAATATAAAAATATGCAAACCATAAGGACTACAATTAGAATTAGAAAAGATTTATTGGATCAATCTAGGCTTGTGGCTTTGCGCCGCGAGACTTCATTGCAGGAGATTATTAACGACACTTTAGCACAAGGTTTTGGCCATATCACTGATTTTGATGTGCATAAAGAAGCTATGGCGAGAATTGATAAATTTAGAGGTCTTAAAAATAGAAAATTTAATGTTAAAAAAATGGTTGAAGAAAACAAAAAAGAACTCGAAGACAGAAGCAGTCGAATATTAAATTTGAAGTGAATAAACTCTCTATAGTGATTGATGCTTCGGTAGCTGCCAAGTGGTTACTTGCTGATGAAGAAGATTTAATTGCCAGCTGTATTAAAAAAGATTTTGCCAAAAGATCTATTTCTGTAGCAGTGCCCGCATTTATTTTCTATGAGATTAATAATTTATTAAGATCTGCTGTTTTAAGCAAAAGGCTTAGTGTTGATAGAGCTGTCAATTTATATGAGGCCTTTTTGGATCTTGATTTTACTGTTTACTGGTCAAAACAATTGCTTAAAATGACTTTGCAAAGAGCAATCGAGGTAAATATTTCTTCCTATGATGCCGGTTATGTTGTTTTGGCAGAAATATTGCAAATTCCACTTTATACTGCGAATGGAAAACTAATTAAAAAAGCGTCAACTAAATTAGTTCTGCCTTTAAATGATTACCCTCATATATAAGGTATAATCATGCTTTGTGAAGCAGATCTTTGAAGGATTACCTTTACTGAATTATACTTTAGATTTGCTGATGTTTTCAGGCGGTTTAGGATTTATCAGCTGGCTATTGTTAATAACTATAGTTTTAAGAAAAAATATCCGGCCACTTTTGCTGGCCGGTTTTATTATTTATCTTATTTGGATTCAGCTGCAAATACAATCCATTGTTCATTAAATGTATTTCTGGCTGCTGCTCGGCCTTACCGATCAATCTGCTTCTTGACAAGGGGGGGGTGAAATGTAAGGATAAAATTAATGTCTAAATTAAATCAACAGGGTATAGCGCATATCCTAATAGTCGTGATCCTTTTGGCGGGAGTCGTAGGAGGATTGGTCTTAATTAAAAATCCAGCTATTTTTCAACCTCGAGCTTACGACCGTAGCCTATCTGGACCTGTCTCTGGTCCAGTCACCACCTTTTCCAACCTGAATGCTACCTTAACACAAAACAGCGCTAATTTTAATTTTAATTATTCTAATTCTGCTGAGACTTTATACAAAGTCCATTTATCAAAAACAGCTAATTTTTCTTCTGGAGTATGGTGGAATTTTGTCACTGGCTCAACAAGTTCTCTGGTTAATTCTAATCCTGCTTCTACCTGGAGTGATTATGCTTGTGGCAAGACCTATTACTGGAGAGTAGAAGCAGTCTGGACAGGCAAGGTCTTAAGTTCTATCCAGGGTCCTGTGACTGTAAATTGTACTGCAGCTTCACCTACCCCCACAACGACTCCTACACCGGTATCTTCCAGTATTACTGTAAACCTTACTCCTCCTAGTGGTAGTCTAACTCCTTATGGGTCTGCCTCTATAACCGTAAATGTTACAAGTAGAGTCTCCAGTGGAGGTTATACAGATATTAGAGGTAAGGTAAGCGGGATGTTTACTAATATGCAGCCTTCAAGGACTTACGACATTTGGTTTGTATCTGCCAGAGGTTATACACCTGTTGGTGCCAGGATTACTACTAATAGTAGTGGGGCTGCCACTTTTCGAGATGTTTCATTCTCTGAAAGAGAAGATAATTCAGCAAGAGTAGGATTTATACGTGTAGCTTATGCTTTTGATTCTAATAATCCAGCTCCCAATGGTTGTTCTCAATACCTGCCCTGCCTACAATCATCTTTTAGTTTTCCTCAATAAGTTACTTCGTAAATGTAATGGATAATGGAAGGTTTAAGTATAAAACCTTACGGTATGGTGTACACTGAGTGTATTATTTTGAGCAATAATATCCTCAATTGGTTTTTCAAATAAAGGTTTTTGATAAGGTTAAAAGGACTAAACAGCCTGTTGTTGTTATGAGCCAGAAAGAACCGCAAGTGGCAATTGTGCCTATGGAAGATTTAGAGAAACTAAGGCAGCTTAAAGATAAACAATCTACCAAGGCTCTGCTTGATTTAGCGGGTATCATTCCAAAAGGCAGCGGGCTGCCTGCCGGTTTATCCAAAAAACATAATGAGTATACCTGGGATTAACCAACCGCTTATTGTTGTAGGCGATACTGATGGGCTCATCGCTATTTTACATGAAGAAGACGCCAATCACAAAAAGGCGGTAGAAACAGTTGTAAGGCTCTTACAACATGATGCACAAAACTAAAACGTAAATTGAATAAACCCGAGCTTGCTGCTAAAACCATAGAACGGATAACTGACGGTAAATTATCAATTGAGAATGTAGATATAGATATGTTAAAAGAAGCTCTTAAGCTTTTTGACCCACGGAGCAGCAAGAAAAACACATTGTTTGATGCCCTGGTGGTTGCGACTGCGAAAAAGCTTGGCACAACGGTGATTTTCTCAACAGATGACTGGTATTCTAAACTCGGTTTTACTCTGGCAGTAGATCTCTTCAAGGATGACAGGGATTTTGCTTAAATAGCTTTAGCGCCTTTTTTGTGTTTTCGGCATTTCTTCTATTATCTCTGACAAATTTTTTTAGAGATTGGAAATAACCAGCGCTTAATTTTATGTGCGTTTCATGCATTTTTTATCAAACCATCTCGTCTATTTCCTTGAGGTGTCCTTCCATATCTTCTTTTGTATCTATACTTTTTGGTTTTTCCAGCCTTATACTCTTTTAACGCTTTCCTAAGCACTGTTTCCAACTGGAGTTTTTCTAAAATATCTAAGCCGATTACTGCTCCAACAGGTTTATTATTGGCCATAACAACAATAGGCTCTTTCGACTTATTAGCCTTCTCTAAAACTCTTTTATATTCCCTTTGAATCTGCCTGGTAGATACAAGGGTTTAGAGGTAGATAGCATCTACACCCTTCAGCCACAAAAAAACAGCAAAACCTGTATCTGGTTTGTTTGTTTCTAAATTGAGGTATAATATGCGGCAATGGAATTTTCAGCTCAAAGTATCAGAAACCATGTTGATTCTTCCTCGTTTGAGCGGGGCAGAAATTATTTTACCTCCGGCAATGTTATTGCTGTTGCCATAGACGGGGATAATATCTTTGGGCGGGTGCTCGGTTCCCAAAAAACGCCGTATGAAACTGAATTTACCTTGAAGGATGGCGTAATTTCAGATTCTGATTGCAGTTGTCCTGTTGGGTATGCATGTAAGCATGTGGCAGCTTTAGGGTTTGCCTCCCTTTTGGAATTTGCCAAAAATCCGCTGTCTTTGAAATCAGAGACAAAAATTCCGGAGAGTAAAAATATTGATGCTCTGCGCAAAATTTTACAAAGCGTCCCGGCAGTAAGAAAAGAACCACCACCAAACTGGCAACAGACTGTGTCTCAGATCTTGTCTTTTCAGAAGGCTGGGACCGAAAGATATTTTCAGTTACAGCTGCTTTTAAAGCTGGAGCAGCAATATCCGTTATTTGCCAGGATCGGTAATTTTCGTTTAGTTTTGCGCCCGCGCCTTTTTGACCCTAAAACAAAAAAATTTTCAGTTACCGGAATTAAATGGTCAGATGCAGATTACCATTCCGGCATCTACTGGGAAGGCACATACGGCAATCTGCCTCAAAACCAGCTGGTATTTCTAAAACTTATTGCTACCGGTTTGGATAGCAGATACCCCGGCGGATGGGAGGAGATAGACGAAGAAAAAGCTGGTTATTTTTGGCATATTCTTTCTCAGCATGAATCTTACGGCGTTACCTTATTAGGTGGGAATAAGGGGCAAATACCGGTAAAAATAAGCCTGGAGCCGATTGAGACAAAACTGGAGATTTCCGAAAAAGACGGCAATCTGGTGATTGCGAAAAAGATTTTTTGTCAGGGTAAGGATGTGACGAGTGTGCAAATCGCTTTTATCGGTGAGATACCGGCATTTGCAGCAGAATTAGGTATTAACCAATACACTTTGTATCCGGTTGCCTCCGGCACCCTGCCTGATAAAATACTGGATACGCCGTTGACTGTTCCGCAAAAAGACATTCCTAAATTACAAAAAGATTTTCTTAATAATTTGGCCGGTAAGTTTGCTGTTGTTTCCCGCACAAAAGCTTTAGCGCTGCCTAAGCTGATTTATCCGAAACCGCATGTTTTAATTGTTCCAACCAGGGGTAGGGCAGTAGAAATAAGCTTGGGGTTTATGCATCAGGACGTCACATTTCCACTTTACGATACGCCGGATACAGCTATTATCAACAGTGAACCTGTTCTTTTAGACAAACAGGTAATAGAAAGCGGGCGCAGGCAAGTAGAACTGGCGTTTGGTAAATATGGGGAATTCGAGCCTGATGAGTTGGGAATACCGGATATAGCTTGTCTTTCCGGGATCAGGGCTGCCCGTTTTATAGCTGAAACATTACCTATGATTCAATCAGATATTTCGGATCTTGTTGTGGATATTTCACCAGACCTTCCCAAGTTTACTTATGAGCAAAGTTCTCCTGAGGTTTTTTTCCAGATTGATGAGAGTGAGGATGTTGGTGATTGGTTTAATTTGAATATTACGGTTACGGTAGGTAAAGAAGAAGTTCCGTTTCACTCTCTTTTTCAAGCCCTGGTGCAGGGCGAGAAATATTTACTTTTGCAAAGCGGAAAATATTTTTCTCTGGAAAGAAAAGAATTTGACAATTTGCGAAACCTGCTTGCCGAGGCAAAGTCTATTCAGGAAAAAGATTCTCAAGCGATCCGTTTAAGTCGTTTCCAGGCACAGCTTTGGGATGAGCTTACCAAAACAGGCATTGTGACTGCCCAAGCCAAAAAATGGCAGGAAACCATGGAGGGTCTACTTTCAGTAAAAGGAGTTGTTATTCAAAAACCGCCGCCAAAATTTCAGGCCGACCTGCGCCCTTACCAGATAGAAGGATACTCCTGGATTGCATTTCTTCGCAAATATCAATTAGGAGGCATACTGGCAGATGATATGGGGCTCGGTAAAACTATCCAGACAATTGCTCTCATTGTTAAAACAAGATTTGAAAATAGCAATAAAAAACCGTTTTTGATTGTTGCCCCGACCAGTGTGGTGGAAAATTGGGATATGGAATTGAATCGTTTTGCTCCTTTTTTGAAAACAATTATTATGCGCTCAGGAGACCGTTCAAAACAGTTTGCTAAAATCGGGAAAGCCGATGTTGTTGTTATATCTTATGCGTTGCTGACACGGGATTTTGAGCAGATTAAAGGTATTGTTTTTGACACTCTAATTCTGGATGAAGCGCAAATGGTTAAAAATTACCAGTCAAAAGCATATAGTTTAGTCAGAAAGCTTAAGGCAGATTGTAAGCTAGCTTTAACCGGCACGCCGCTGGAGAATAATTTAATGGAGCTTTGGTCGATATTTTCCATTGTGGCCCCGGGTCTTTTGCCTCCTCCTGATAAGTTTCGGGAAAACTACAAAACGCCGATTGAAAAATATCAAAACAGGGAGGTCTTGGACAAACTCAAAAAACGCATCCGGCCTTTTCTGCTGCGGCGTCAAAAATCAGTGGTAGAGACTCAGCTTCCTGCTAAAAACGAACAAATACTCCGCCTTACCTTAAACGATGACCACCGTTACTTGTATGATTTGCAGTTGCAGCATGAGCGCAAAAGGGTATTGGGTATGCTGCAGAATGGAGGATTAAAGGATCACCGTTTTGAAATACTCCGTTCGCTGACAAAACTTCGCCAAGCTTGTTTACATCCCCGATTACTTGATGAAAAACATACAAATGTTTCTGCCACAAAGATAGATTTTCTTAAAGAGCAGCTGGAAGAAGTTATTGCAGGAGGCCACAAGGTGCTTATTTTCAGCCAGTTCACCTCTTTTCTTACCCATGTTAGAGAAATGCTTGAGGATGCAGGCTACAAGTACTTGTATTTGGCAGGAGAGACAAAAAACCGCGGTAAACTCATAGAGCAATTTCACAAAGACTCTTCTGTCCAGATTTTTTTAATCAGCCTTAAGGCTGGTGGCTTTGGTTTGAACTTGACTGCTGCTGATTATTGTATCCTGCTTGATCCCTGGTGGAATCCGGCAGTGGAAGAGCAGGCAATTGATAGGACTCACCGAATCGGCCAAACCAAACCCGTGTTTGTCTATAAATTTATCGCCAAAGATACTATTGAAGAAAAAGTGCTTTTGCTGCAGGAGAAAAAACGCAAACTTTTTCAGAATGTTTTAGACGAAGAAGCGCTTTTTTCTACGATGATTTCTGAGGAAGATATTAAAAACATATTTTCATTGTAATTAAAAACTTAATTTCAAATTTTCTTCCTACCTGCCTTTTTAGTATCAAAATAATCACAAGTTTCGCAGTTATTCTTCGAGTAAGGGCGATAGTCCGCATCGGAGAGACTCTCGACTTCGCTGACGCTACGCTCGAACAATAACGTGTGCGTAAGATGAGTAAATAATTAAACCTTGTCATTCCCGCGAAAGCGGGAATCTATCTCAATCATATGCTGATATCTTAAATTTCATTCTAGGATAGGAACTCTATTCTTTTTGAAATCTCGATCAAAGGTAAAAGCTTTATCAAAAAGACCTTTTTCATATAAAGCAAAAGTGGTGCAGTCCACAAAACTAATATTTTTGGAAGTTTGTTTTTTAAAAATCTCCCAGGCCAAATCTTCAACTTCCTCTGTTAACTTTACTACAGAAAATTTTTTTTTAATATATTCACCGGCTAATATGGAATTCTCTTTATCAACTCTTTGAGAAATAATAGTAACAGTCTCTGCAAAAACAAAATTAGAGACCAGTATCGGGTTTCTAAAGAACTTGGCTGCTAATTTTTTAGCTCTGAGGTGATTGCTATCCCTTGGATCATAAAAGGAGATAAAAGCTGAAGCATCAGCAAATATATTCATTTTTTTCTTCTACCAAACTTGGGGCTTCCTTCTCCATATAAATAATAATCTATCCTGCTGGACAAATCGTGAGGCCTCTTAATTTTGGCTTTTTTACCCAATTCTACAAGTCCCAATAAAGCTTCCATAGTAGAGGTAGGTTCTTTGCTAATCTGTTTAGTTAAAAGTTTTCTGGCAGCCGCAGAGATAGAAGTTTTTTCCCTTCTGGCATAACTTACCAGCTGGTAATAAGTTTTTTCATCCAAATTAAGTTGGGTTCTTTTCATACATCTTACATCTTACATCTTTTATGCTTACACTGTCAATACCGGATTTCGTAACTGCTCACTGGGGATAATTAAACGGTAAGCATCTGGTTGTACGCGACAAAGAAATTATCAGGTTTACTCCACCAGGCTGATAGTAATGTTGATGCCAGGATAGACATGGTGTCAGCCCCTTTTTGGGTTTTAGAGCCATAGGAGGATTTTCTTTTTAAGACGATGTGCCTTAAGCCTCTTTCTGCTTTGTTGTTATCTGCCGGAATACCGGGTTGCAGGAGACAGGTAAAATATTTCTCGGCATTCTCCCTCAGGCTTTGTTTGATTACTTTGAGTTTATGCGGGTCACTGGCTGTTACTATGGCTATTTCTTTTAAACGCTTGATGTAACCATTTCTTTCTTGTAACCATCGGTCTTTTTGATATTCAGTTTCCAGGGTTCTTTCCAGATCTTCATACAGACTACTAAAGGCAGCATAGCTTTTATGGCAGGTTACTCTGCTTTGTTCCGACAAAGTTTTTGACTCACTAAGGTTTTTGAGTTTCCTCTGTGGATGGGCCATACATAACTGGTGTCTGACAAATAGACTGTCATAGGCTGCATAATCATCACTAATCCCGACCTGGTTATCAACTTCTCCCTGTAACTCTTCCGCATTACCTTTTCCCCTGCTTTTGCCCATTAAGAAGACTGAATCTTCCCCCTCCGTTGGTCTGGTAATCCAGGCATAATTTCCCAATCCTTCCTTCTGAACTTTCCAACCGGTCTCATCATAATGTCTGCCGGGCGCACCTCTGATTTTGGCAGCCAGTTTTCTTTTTTTACAGGTTGGACAATAGCCACTGCTGATAATATGTTTCTCAACCTGTTTTAACAGTTTTGATAATTCTGTTAAACTGGCGATATCTTCCTGGTAACGGATGATCTGTTTATAGAATATTAACTGTATCAGCTTGTCGGAGATAATTGCAAATTACATGCTATGTCCAGTGAGCAGTTACTCAATTGATTGTTGCATAACTAATCTCTTTTTGATAAGATACGCCCACAATAGAGCAACGTCTTGGCACCGAGGTTGTCTCAGAAAGGAAATTTTAGATGCCGCTTGATCCAAAAATCAAACAGAAGATAATTAAAGAGTTTGCCACCAAGTTCGGTGACACAGGTTCCCCTGAAGTTCAGGTTGCTTTACTGACAGAGCAGATTAAAAACTTAACTTCTCATTTAAAAGAGCATACTCATGATATTCATTCACGGAGAGGTTTACTGTCCATGGTTAATAAAAGAAGAAGACTGCTTCAGTATCTGGTTAAGAAAGATGGAGAACGCTACAAGGTGGTAATAGATAAACTAGGTTTGTCTAAGTAATAGTTTTGTGGTATACTTATAAAAATAGTTAGGGTTTGGGGATTGCAAAGAGTTAGGTAGCGTAAGCTAATTACCTCTTATCCAGTTTCCAAATCCGCGGTTTTAAGAGTCTAGAATCAAGAATCTAGAGTCAAGTGAAAAACAAATTTTCTTGACTCTAGCGACTAGCCACTATTATGAATAAAGTTATTACTAAAGAAATTGATCTTAATGGTCGTAAATTACGTTTAGAAACAGGCAGGCTGGCTCTGCAATCAGATGCTGCAGTCCTCGTGTCATGGGGAGAAACAGTGATTTTGGCAACAGTAGCCACCCAGCCTCTTACTGAAGATATAGGTTATTTTCCTCTTTCAGTGGAATACGTAGAAAAACATTATGCCGGAGGAAGAATTTCCTCTTCTAGATTTATCAAAAGAGAAACCAGACCTACAGATGAAGCAGTTTTGACAGGTAGATTAATCGATCGCTCCATCCGTCCTCTTTTCCCTAAAGAATTCAAGATGCACGAAGTTCAGGTAATTCTAACAGTCTTATCAGTAGATCAAGCCAATGACCCGGATATCGTTGGTTTAATTGGTGCATCCGCAGCCTTATCTATTTCTTCAGTGCCTTGGAATGGACCAATTGCCGGAGTCAGGGTAGGAAAAAAGATGGGTAGTTTGGTAGTTAATCCCACGATGGATGAGACGGAGCATTTAGATATGGATTTGTTAGTAGCTGCCGGTAAAGAAAAAGTGGTGATGATAGAAACCGGCGCAAAGCAAGTTAACGAGGATTTAGTGTTTGAAGGTATTAAAGAAGCGCACGTTCAAGCTCAGCCCATTCTCGTCTTGATTGAGGAATTTGCAAAAGAGGCAGGCAGACAAAAGCAAGCTTATTCTAATTTGGCTGAAGAAGTGGAAGAGGCTCTTTTGAAAGAGGTATCTGCTATTACCAAAGACAGGATTGAAAAAGCCCTGTTTGATAATGAGCATCCCTGGCATGAAGCTACAGGCGATTTGATTAAAAAAGAATTGGCTGTTCAGTATGCTGAGACTTTAACCCCGCAAATCGTTTCCGGCATTTTTGACAAAATGGCCAAAGAAATTTTACATGAAACCGTATTGAAGAAGGGTAAGCGGGTTGATGGCCGGGCAATGGATGAAATCAGGCCGGTTAATATTGAGGTGGGAATTTTACCGAGAACTCACGGTAGCGCCCTGTTTCAACGGGGCGACACTCAGGTCTTATCGGTGGTTACCTTAGGTGCTCCGTCTTTGCAACAAACTTTGGATGGGATGGAAGGTGAAAGACAAAAAAGATTTATGCATCATTACAACATGAGTATTAATCCGTTTTCTGTCGGAGAAGTGAAAAGGCTTGGTGCCCCTAATAGAAGAGACATTGGGCATGGAGCTTTGGCAGAAAAATCTGTAGCGGCAGTTATACCTTTGGAAGACCAGTTCCCTTATGCTATCAGGGTAGTATCAGAAGTTTTAGCTGCTAATGCTTCTACTTCCATGGCCTCTGTTTGCGCTACCACCTTGGCCTTGCTTAATGCAGGTGTACCTTTAGTTGAACCGGTAGCTGGAATTGCCTTAGGACTTTTTTCTGATCCTTCGACAAGCTCAGGACAAGGGAAAGTACAGGTGGTTACAGACATGAGGGCAGTGGAAGATTTTTACGGTGAGATGGATTTTAAAGTGTCAGGCACCAAAAATGGCATTACTGCTATTCAAATGGATACTAAGCTTGACGGTTTAACTTTTGATATTATCAAAACAGCTTTAGAAATGGGTAAAAAAGCCAGACTGGAGATTTTGGATAAGATAAATGAAGCAATCCCCGCTGTCGGGCCGCTTTCTCCGCACGCTCCCAGGGTAGAAATATTGCATATTAAACCGGAAGAAATAGGATTACTTATTGGCACCGGCGGAAAAACAATCAATTCCATTATTTCCAAAACCGGCGCTCAGATTGATATAGAAGATGACGGCACAGTTATGGTGTCCGGCACTAATTCTGAGGGTGTAGATGCAGCTATTGCTTCGGTTCAAGGAATGTTTAAGTCGTTTAATGTAGGAGATGAGTTAACAGGTAAAGTCGTCAGGCTGGCTCCCTTTGGAGCATTCGTGGAAATAGCTCCCGGCAAAGACGGTTTGGTGCATATTTCCCAGATGGCTCCTACCCATGTTGACAGACCGGAAGATATAGTCTCAGAAGGACAGGAAGTTAAAGTAAGAGTAACCGATGTATCGCCTGATGGGAAAATTGGTTTGTCAATGCTTTTCGGAGCAGATGTTAAACCTGAAACAGAAGGCTCGCCTCGCCCGCGCTTTAGCGAAGCGGGAAGGCCTGCTGCCGGTGGTTTTAGAAGGGGTGTATTTAGCCGGGAAGATAGAGGCGAATCGGGTTCGCCTCGCCCGCGCTTTGGTGAAGCAGGAAGGCGGCCGTTTGAAGACAGATCGCGCGGTGGTGGATTTGGTGACCGACCTAGATTTGAAAGAAGAGGCGGGTTTGGCTCGCCTCGCTTCGCGGGCGGAGCGGGTTCAAGAGGTGGTCCAGGCCGCTCCGGAGGTTTTGGTTCAAGAGGCGGAAGAGATCGGGGAGGACGCGGCGGGTTTGGAAGATAGGGTATAATGAACTACAAACCAATATGGATCCTGCCAAAACTGGAGTTGAAGAGTTAAAAATAAAAGTTTCCCAAGTTAAGTTACCTGCTGAAGTTTCAGAGAAACTCAATAATTTACTAAGTTTTTCAATGTCCGGTACAGAGTTTAGCAGTTTGGCAGCTTATGTTGATTTTATTACCTGTCTACCCTTTGGGAAAAATTCTCAAGATATTTTGGATATTAACAGGGCCAAGCAAATTTTAGATAAAAACCACTACGGGCTTGCGGTAGTAAAAAATAGAATTCTAGAATACCTGTCAATTTTGATCTTGCATAAACAAAAAGCAAACTTGGATAACTTCCATGCTCCAATTTTAGCCTTTATTGGTTTAGTCGGCACCGGTAAAACATCTTTGTCTTATTCTATCGCAGAATCCTTAGGCAGACCAATTATCAGAATTCCTTTTGGTGGCTTAGGAGATCCGGACAGTTTACGCGGTCAATCACGTCTGAAGCCGGATGCTGAACCAGGTCAAATACTCAAAGCCATCAAAACAGCCAAAGTCTCTAATCCTGTTATACTTTTGGATGAAATAGACAGGGTAGATCAGGAATATAGGGTGGATATAATGGGAGTGTTAGTAGAACTTTTAGATCCCGCTCAAAATCAATCCTTTGTTGATCATTATTTGGATTTTCCGTGTGATTTATCACAGGTGTTATTTATTGCCACCGCCAATAATACCGGGAATATTGCAACGGCAGTAATGGATAGATTGGAACCAATTCAAATGCCGGCATATTCTGATGAGGGAAAAGCTACCATTGGCAAAAGATATCTTTTACCAAAAGCTATAGAGGAGGCGGGTATAGATAGCAGTATATTGACCATTGAGGAGTCTCTTTGGCCTCAAATTATCCGTCCTTTAGGTTTTGATGCCGGTATTAGGTCACTATCTAGAACTATCCAAACAATTTGCAGAAAAGTTGCTAAAAAGGTAGTAGAAGGGGAACAAGGACCATTTACTATTAATGCCCAAAATTTGGGAGAATATTTGGGAGCATATGAAAACATTTAGACCATTCGAGAAAATAAACAATAATCAGTCATTAAAACTTATTCCACTTGGTGGCGTCGGTGATGTCACCAAAAATATGTATGTATATGAATTTGGTGATGATATTGTGATTGTCGATTGTGGAGTAGGTTTTCCTGATGAGGGTATGCCGGGAGTGGATTTAGTTATCCCGGATATTTCTTATCTAAAAACTAAAGTGGATAACATTCGGGGAATTATCATAACCCATGGTCATGATGATCATATTGGCGGACTTCCCTATATTTGGCCAGAGCTACAAGTGCCGATTTATACTCAAAAATTAACAGCCGGTTTTATCAGGAGCAAATTTACTGAACATAATTTACCTAAAAATAAAATTGTGGAGGTCAAAATTGATCAAAATTTGGACTTGGGAAATTTTAAGCTGTCATTTTATCAGGTGTCCCATTCCGTGCCGGATTCCATGGGTATAGTTTTAAAAACGCCAATTGGCGCTATTATTCATCAGGCGGATTTCAAAATCGATTGGACTCCGGTATCCGGTCAAGTGACAGATGTAGCCACAGTAGCCTCATTGGGTAAAGAAGGAGTATTGCTGTTGTTGATTGATTGTTTAAGGGTGGAAAAGCCGGGATTTAACAGGTCGGAAAAAACAATTAAGGACTCATTTGAAAAAGCAGCTTTGGAAACAACAGGTAAAGTCTTAATTACTATGACTTCATCGAATGTCTCAAGGATGCAACAGGCTATTAATGCGGCAGTTAGATTAGGCAGAAAAGTGGCAGTGGTGGGGCGTTCATTTGAAAATAATTTTCAAATTGCCATGGATCTGGGATATTTACACGTCCCGTCGGGAATAGTCATTGCCCCGGATGCAATTTCTTCTTTCGAGGCAAACAAAGTTTTGGTGTTAATTGCCGGCTCTCAAGGTCAATCCGATTCTTCTTTATCAAGAGCCGCCAACGGAGAACATAAACAGGTGAAACTTAAGGAGGGAGATAGTGTAATTTTTTCAGCAGACCCAATTCCTTCTACAGAATCTGCCCAAAATGCCTTAATTGATTTGCTATCAAGATTTGGGGTCAAAGTTTATTATTCAGCCATCAACTCTGAGCTCCATGTAAGCGGACATGCAGCCTTGGAGGAATTAAGGTTAATGGTGAATTTAATTAAGCCTAAATTTTTGTTTCCTATAGGCGGGACTTTTAAGCATATGAAAGTATTTTCCCAAATGGCCCAGGATATGAATTATAAAAAAGATCAAATACTAGAGGTAGAAAATGGAGATATTTTAGAAGTAAGAAAAGACCACATAAAATTGTCTGGTAATATAGATGTGCAAAATGTCTATGTTGATGGATTGGGGATAGGTGATGTAGGACATGTAATTTTAAGGGATAGGCAAAAAATGAGTGAAGAAGGAGTGGTTGTGGTGGTAGTGTCTGTTGATCAGCATACCGGAAAACTTATATCCGATGTTGATATTATCTCAAGGGGATTTGTTTTTGAAGAAATGGCCAAAGAAATTTTGGATGAAGCAAAACAGGTGGTTAAAGACACTTTGGAAAGACATACCCATAAATCCAGCGACTGGCGGTTTACCAGAAAAATCATAGAAGACGGCTTGGAGAAGTTTTTGTATGGAGCTACTCAGCGCAGACCCTTGGTATTGCCGGTGGTAGTGGAGGTATAAATGTCCCGAAGAAGATCTATTTATAAGCTGCCTAAGCTTAGATTAAGACAAAGAACGATTGCTACTGTTGGATCACTGATTGCTTTAGTTTTGGCTGTTATTTCAGCGGTTGCTTTACTTACGCATTCCCCAACTCTTTCCTTTTGGAGAGATTTTTTAAGAGAAACTTTAGGTTGGATGAGCCTTGCTGCTCCAATAATTTTTTTACTTTCCGCCTTAGTCTTATCTCAGGCAAAATGGAAGTTTGCCCAGACTAATGTGTTGTTAGGTTTTATTTTGATAGTACTATCTATGGCAGGACTCACCGCCGCTTTAAGATATGAAAAAGCCGGATCAATTGGTCAAATATTTTGGACGGAACTTTCTTCATTTGTGACTATAATAGGCGCGGGAATACTAATGGTAATTTTATTTTTAGTGGGACTGGTGGTTTTTTTAAATACCTCATTGGATCAAATTTTCCAAATCTTTGTTTGGATGTTTGGGTTAGTAAAAGATTTTTCAAGGCTAATATTCAAAAAGCAGCGTACCTTTGAGGCAAAACATATCCCTATTAAAGTGTCGGGAGTTGAAGAAAAGCCCCAAGTTAGACCGACCTTGCCTACTAAAGAACCGATTATTGCCGACGCGCTGGTACAAAACGTGGCAGGTCAAACTAAGGTGTGGAAATACCCTCCTTTAAGCTTGCTTTCGGATAAGGTGGGAACAGCAGCAGACAGGGGGGATGTGAAAAGAAGCGCTTCAATTATAGAAAAGACTTTGGACTCTTTTGGTATACAGGCCAGAGTAGCAGAAGTCAACGGAGGACCGGCAGTCACCCAATATGCCTTGGAAATTTCTGCCGGCACCAAGATTTCCAAGATTGCCAATTTGCAACATGATATAGCTTTGGCATTGGCTACTCCAACCGGCACTGTCAGGATAGAGGCGCCAATTCCGGGAAAGTCTCTGGTAGGAATAGAGGTACCCAACAGATCTTTAGAGATCGTTGGGCTAAAACAAGTTTTAGCCTCAGAGGACATGCGCAGACATAAAAGCAAATTGGCCGTAGCTTTGGGCCGCGATACGTCTTCAAAAGCCATGGTGGTAGATTTGGACCGGATGCCCCACTGTTTGATTGCCGGTACTACAGGATCCGGTAAATCGATTTTATTAAACTCCTTTATTACCTCGCTGCTTTTCAGGAACTCGCCTGATGAATTAAAGTTAATCTTGATTGATCCAAAAAGGGTGGAATTGACAAATTATAACGGTATTCCCCATCTGTTAACCCCGGTCATCACAGAACCGGAGAAAATTTTGTCATCTTTAAAGTGGGCAATGGCAGAAATGGACAGACGTTATAAATTATTCCAGTCGGTCGGCGTGAGGAATATTAGCGCTTACAATGAGATGTCAGGGTTTCAAGCCTTGCCTTATATAATTATTATCGTTGATGAATTGGCTGATTTGATGATGTTTGCCCCGGTGGAAATAGAGGATGCTATTACCAGAATCGCTCAACTGGCCAGAGCCACCGGCATACATTTGGTAGTGGCAACACAAAGGCCGTCAGTTGATGTGATTACCGGACTGATTAAAGCCAATATTCCTTGCAGAATTGCTTTTAATGTTTCATCAATGATTGATTCAAGGGTGATTTTAGATGGGCCGGGAGCAGAGAAATTATTAGGCAGAGGAGATATGTTGTTCTTGCCGCCGGATGCTTCAAAGCCTATCCGTATTCAGGGAGTTTATGTGCAGGATACCGAGATAAATAATTTAATTAAATATCTTAAAGCTCTAGGCATCGCGCCGGAATATACTGCTGAAGTTATTCAAATGCCATTAGGCAGATGGGGCGGCAAGGGAGGAAACGGCTCGGATAAAGATGAATTATTCGAAGATGCAGTCAGGACTATTTGCCAATACGACAGGGCGTCAGCCTCACTCCTTCAGAGAAGGTTGAAGGTTGGTTATGCCAGGGCTGCCAGGATTTTGGATGAACTTGAATCAGCAGGCATTGTAGGACCCGGTGAGGGTTCTAAGCCTCGGGATGTTCTAGTTAGAAATGCTGAAGATTACTTTGCCGCCCAAGCAGGAGAGCATACTGGATAATTTACAAAAGTAATACAATGTCAGTATTTCCCCTAACTCCATCTGTTAGATTGGAGGTCTGGTAAAGTTATATATTGCTGCTATAGTAATGATTGTTGTATAATTTATTCATGTCAGGAAAAACAATTGCTACAATATATTTTTATCTGATTTCCGCCGTGTCTCTAGCTTTAATTATTATTGGTGTTTTTAACGGGGTAAATTTTATTATCAATTCTACCCAATACGATAAGTATCCGACAAGATATGGATTGGTACGAGATTGCTCCGTTTATCCTATGCCGTATAAAGTTGCCATACCGGCTGACCGCGGAGAAATAGTCACTCCATTAGATGAGGAGCAAAAGCAACAAAAGGAGCGGTGCGAAAAACAAATTGAGGCAGACAGCAAACAACATCACATAGAGGATATTAAAAATACCATAACCTTTACCTTAGCGGGAATAATCTTATTTGTAATTCATTTCCCCCTCGCCCTCAAAAATTCTCAGTCATGAAAGCATCCAGTCAATTATCGGATATTGTTACCCTATTAAATAGGGGAAAAATTGGAGTACTCCCTACAGATACCATTTATGGGTTGGTTGGATCTGCATTGCGCTCTGGGGCTGTGGAGAAAATTTATAAGTTGCGGAAACGAGCCAAAGATAAACCTATGATTATTTTAGTCTCCAGTTTAAATGATTTGAATAATTTTAATATTAAACTTACAGGGGAACAAAAGAAATTTTTGGAAAAAACTTGGCCTAATCCCGTCAGTGTTGTTTTACCTTGTTCATCAAAAAGGTTCTCTTATCTTCATCGGGGTAAAGAAAGCATGGCTTTTAGAATGCCCAATGATAAAATGCTTTTAGAAGTGTTAAGGCAAACCGGTCCTTTAGTCGCACCCAGCGCTAACTACGAAGGAGAGGTACCGGCAGAAAATATTAATCAAGCAAAAAAGTATTTTGAAAAAAAAATTTCATTCTATATAGCTGGAGGGAAAATTAAATCTCAACCTTCAACTATTATTTCCTTAGATAATGAGGGTAACAGGAGAATTTTGAGACAGGGGATATTCAAACTTTAAGAAACTGCTGGAAATGATTCTAGTAACGATTCTTTGGTAGAATCGGCACTTAAATTTTGTAGAACTTGATCAACCGGCTCTAGAGCCTCTTTTAGTCTTTTTTCTTCTTCAGCCTTCTGTTTTTTTTCAACTTGTTCCAGTGAGACTTTCTTAAATCTGGTAAATTGGTTAGCATCCAAATACATATAAGCCAAAATTATTTTTTGACAATTTCCATCAAGTATGTTTTTGATATTAGTAAATAAAATTACAAAGGAGTCATGACCGGAATTCGGATGTTTACTATGACTTATCTCCAACCGGTAATTGCTTAGATCTAGCTGGTAATGATCCTGTAAGGTAGTGGGGTCAAATTTAGAAAGATCAGTATGGCAGACCTCAAGTTTATCTTGATCAATGAGCTGAATTAGTTGATTAATATACTTTTCAGCTTGAATTGGATCTCCCTTTGGAGGGGGAAGGTTTGGATTTTGATTGTTTTGAGTAAAGTCAGGCATTTACAGTATCATAGAAAGTTCGCTCTTTTATGTCAACTGGATCAAATTGTATAATCTCCCTATGAGAACTGTCGGGCAAATTCTAAAAGAGGAAAGGGAAAAAAAATTTTATTCCGTTGAAGAAATAGAAAAAGCCACCAAAATAAGGAAAGAACTGCTGGAAGCATTAGAACAAGGCCAATATCAAAAACTGCCGCCTCCCACTTTCACCCAAGGCTTTATCAAAAATTATGGAAAATTTTTAGACCTAAATCAAGAAAAGCTTTTGGCTATTTTCAGAAGAGAATTTTCTGAGAATAAAAATCCGCCCAGAATATTAGAGTCTTTTAGTAATCCTATGGACAGAGGAAGATTTCATCTTACTCCCGGTAAGGTTTTATCCACTACAGTTTTAATCTTAATCATAATTTTTTTTTCCTATCTTTGGTTAGAGTATAGATTTTTGGTAGGCACGCCCTTTTTAGAACTGGAACAACCTGTTGATCAACAACAAGTAAGTGCAGAAGAAATTACTATATCAGGCAGGACAGATGCGGAGGCACAGGTAACCCTCAATAACCAGGAAATTCAAATTGATCAAAATGGCAGATTTTCTCAAACGATTAAACTTTCCAGCAATGTCAACAATATTGCGATAACAGCAACATTAGCTGGAAAACAAACAACCATACAAAGAACTGTATTTTTAAAAAAGTGACATTCTAATGTCATTCCATACTTGAATAGATTCCTGATCAAACCAGGAATGACAGGAGTATAATTATTGTGATAAACTACCTCACATGGATTTATTACAGGCAGCCTTAATCTTTTTGATTTTGCTTTTATCAATTTTTCTGGCCATTACCGGTTTTCAGGTATTTTTAATCTTACGGGACTTAAAAAAAGGATTAGATCGATTTAACAATGTTTTAAAAAGCGGTGAGAATATGGCAGAAGATTTAGAAAAGCCCGTAGCTTCCACTGCAGAGTTTGTGACTTCTCTAACCTCCGGAGCAGAGACTGTTGCTGCCAAGGTAATAAGCGAAATTGTGAAAAGAAATTCTAAACCTTCAGGACTCAAACAAAAACGATTCTACAAGCGAACCTTGTAAACTAGTTTGCTAAGGTGAGCTTACAAACTCGTTTATAAGAAAGTTTTGTAACCTTCTTGCGATAACTTATGACTATTTAAATCGGATGTTTTAATAGTAATTATTCTTCACGAGTTCTAAAAATAAGGTCCATTCTGTTATACTTAACACAATGTATTGCTACATGCGACAGAGAAGTGGTTAACTTAATTTAGACTTCAAAATTTAAGCTATGGATGATAAAGAACTACCTCAACCTAATATTGAACAACAACCCCGAGAAAGAGGCTTAAAGTTTTCTGGTAGAACTTTGGCAAGTCCAGAGCATCCTAATAAAAATGATGATGCTATAGCAGTTTCTGAGCAAGGAGGTTTTGTCATTGTATGTGATGGAATGGGAGGCATACCAGATGGTGATAAGGCTAGCAGAGCTGCTAGGAACTTCTTAGGTCAGAGATTGGCGGAAATTAGGCCTGATGTGCATCCTAACGCCGTAGGAGAGAAAATGCAGAAAGCTTTGGTGGGTGCATCCAGAGCAGTAGCGTCTGAAGCTCCGAGAGGTGCCACAACAGCAACTGCTGTTAAATTTTTGGAAAGAGGAAGTCAAAGGAAAATTGTGATTGGGCATGTAGGAGATTCTAATAGTAAGGGTGAGCGTATCGTTATGGTAAGAGCAGGTGATCCGCAAAATTATGCTGCTAGGGTACGTGAAATGAGGGCTACTTGGTTAGTAAATTTAAAAAGATACGCATCTCATAAAGAAATAGTTGAAAATATTGCTGAAGGTATAAGATCAGCGGATAAACAAATGATAGGATTTGGAAAAGCCGCCTTAGATGTAGGAGATATTCGTGCAGCAGCATTAGCTTTTGAAGCAGCTGAGGTATTAAAAAATCCTCAAATAAGAAAGTCACTGTATCCCTTAGCAGCTAGTTATAGGGGTGGGATAAGACAACTTTTTGCGGACTTAGGAATCGCTGAAAGAGATCCCTCAGAGGCAGTAGCAGGGGTCGTGCCTAAAGGACGGCCAACTCCTGAAGCATCACACCAGCCAGCTCGTTTAAGAGAAAGGCCAAAAAGAAGAATTTTACAAGGAGAGGCTCCAACTCTTAACCCTTCAGGACTCTATAGAACACCAGAAACAACTCTAGTAGAACTTAAGCATAGCGGTACGAATAGAGTTTATTTTGTTGGAGGGGAAAATGGAAGATCAATAGTAAAGTTTGCAAATATGGACCAACGAAAATTATGGCGACTGAAAAGAGAGGTCGATTTTCTAAAAGCTGCAAACGGAACTGGAGGACTACCAAGACTGGAAGTTGTCTTACAAGATATTGGGGATAGTCCTAGAGGTATTCAAATTGAAAGAATTCAAGGGAAATCAATGAATGATATTCCAGTTTCGGAATTAACACCTGATAAATTTGGTTTGGATAACAGATTATGGTTTATTTATGACTTAGTTGAAGCCTACAAAGCGATAGGGGTTGTCCATGGGGATCTAATGCAAACCAAAAGAGAGCATGATGGTAGTGTTGTATTTACTATAAATAGAGAAAACATGATATTAGAAAACTCTACTGGAAGAATCAGGGTTATTGACTGGGGCTTAAATGAGTATCCTGTATCCAATATCTTTTATCCTAAATCAGAGCTTAAAGGGGCAATAGAGTACCTGTTTATGGGAAGAGAGGTAAAAGGAATTAATAAATCACTACCTTCTAACCCGTATATACAAAGGATAGGACAACAAATGCTAAGTAAATTAGATCAGGTTCAAAATATCAATGAAATTCTTTCTATAATTCCTCCTGAGGCAAGAATTCCAGGAGAACAACATTAAGACTCCGTCGTTTTTCCTCATAATTACTATACAACGGGGTAAGGTTTAAATGCCGTTATCTAAAAAAAGTTTCTTGAATTTTAAGCACGTGTTAAAATAGCTTCATGACCTCACGTGAACTAAGGCAAAAATTTTTAACTTTTTTTGAAAGGAATGGACATACAGTCATTCCCTCAGCTTCTCTAGTGCCTGCAGAAGAGGAGCAATTAGAAGGTAAAGAAAAGGTTTTATTCACCAGTGCGGGAATGCAGCCGCTTATACCCTATCTAATGGGAAAATCTCATCCTAAAGGAAATAAACTAGCTGATGTCCAAAAATGCTTGAGAACTGATGACATTGATGAAGTAGGAAATGAAGTTCATCATACCTTTTTTGAGATGCCGGGAAATTGGTCATTGGGAGCTTATTGGAAAAGTGAGGCGATAGAACTATCTTTTAAATTTTTAACTGAAGAGTTGAATATTCCTTTAGAAAAGTTGGCTATTTCAGTTTTTGCGGGAGATAATGATGTATCCCGTGATGAAGAGTCCGCTAATAAATGGAAGGAGCTAGGGGTTCAAGAAAATAGAATTGCTTATTTAGGAAAAGAACATAATTGGTGGCCAACTAATCCTGCTGTTTTTGGACCTTGTGGACCGGATACAGAAATGTTTATCTGGACAGGTGAAGGTTCTGTTCCTGAAAAATTTCATCCCAAGGATAAAAGATGGGTAGAAGTTTGGAATGATGTATTTATGCAGTTTAACCGCAAAACTGACGGTTCGTTAGAAGATCTTCCACAAAAGAATGTAGATACGGGAATGGGTTTGAAAAGAACGCTGGCAGTGTTAAATGGAAAAGATGATGATTATAAAACTGATTTATTTGAACCAATCTTTGCAAGGATTGAAGAACAAACCGGTATAAAATATGGGGAAAATGAAAAAGTTACTCAAGATTTAAGGATTGTAGCTGATCATATTAAAGCAGCTACCTTTTTAATAACGGACGGTATTATGCCTTCAAATAAATTACAAGGATATGTATTACGAAGATTACTTAGACGTTCGGCTGTAAAACTAAATCAGATAAGCCAGGGCTCCATGGAGGTACTAGGTAAGCTTGTTGACCCAGTGATTGATATCTATAAAGATACTAACTACTTCCAAGCAGGGGACTGGGATACTATTCGCCAAGTAGTAGTAACAGAAGTGCAAAAATTCCAGCAAACTTTAAATAAGGGTCTAAAAGAAATTGAAAAGATTGAAAAAATTGACGGAAAGATTGCCTTTGATCTTTACCAAAGCTATGGTTTCCCTTGGGAATTGACAGAAGAACTATTTATACAAAAAGGTCAACAAGTTGATAGAAAACAATTTGAAGAAGAGTTTGAAAAACATAGAGAACTTTCCAGGACTGCTTCGGCAGGTAAGTTTAAAGGAGGTTTGGCCGGCCATTCTGAAACAGAGATAAAATATCATACAGCGACCCATCTTTTGCACCAGGCGTTAAGAGATATCTTAGGCCCCCAGGTTTTTCAAAAAGGTTCCAATATTAACTCTGAGAGGTTAAGGTTTGATTTTTCATATGAGCGAAAAATGACTGAGGAAGAAATAAATAAAGCGGAAGATTTGGTCAATAGCAAAATTAGAGAAGATTTAAAAGTAGATCATAAAATTGTTTCCTTGGAAGAAGCAAAAAACCTGAACGCCATCGGACTTTTTGGTGAGAAGTATGAAAGACAGGTTAGTATTTACGCTATTGGTCCAAATTACGGGATAGATCTTAATGCAAAAGACCAACGTAACAGAGGAGGGTATTATTCCTTAGAATTTTGCGGCGGGCCTCATGTAATACATACCGGGGTTATTGGAGGGATTAGAATCACTAAAGAAAAGGCAATTTCTGCCGGTATCCGTCGTATCAGAGCTGTGCTTGTTTGATAAACTTAACTTGTGTTAAGATACCAAATGAATAGGCTTGGCGTCAGGCAATTTTCATATGAGTTTTCTATCAAACCTCAAATCTGCCCTTCCTTTTGTAAAAAAAGAGGAGGTTTTAGAGTATTTCTTTGCCTTAAATATTGCTTCGGAGAATTTAACTGCTGCTCTTTGGATAATTGAAGGAAAAGAGCTTAAAATTTTAGAGACAGCATTTCAGTCTTATTCTTCTTTAGATGATTTAATTTTTGTCACGGATAAACTTTTAGATGAAGTGTTAGGTATCAGAGAAATTGAGCCGCAAAAAATTCTTTTTGGCGTACCCAGCTTGTGGCTCCGGGATGAGAATTTAAAAGAAGAATATTTAATAAGACTTAGAAAATTAGTCAAAGAATTAGAACTTACCCCTATGGCTTATGTGGAGGCAGCTCACGCCTTAACTCACTTTCTGGAAAAACAGGAGGGAGTTCCGGCTACTGCTATTCTGGTAGGATTTGAGCAACATCATTTAACAGTCACTGTGGTCAGGGCCGGTAAAATTGACGGGGTTAAATTTGTGAGCAGGACAGACAGTAGCGGAGCAGATATCGAGAAAGCGCTGCTAAATTTTACCCAGGTTGAAACATTACCTTCAAAAATTTTCATTTATGGCGCGCAAGCAGATCTGAAAAGTCGGCTGTTATCGTTTACCTGGATGTCCAAGTTATCTTTTTTGCATTTTCCTAAAATAGATAACTTGCAGGATCAGATAGAAATAAAAAGTGTTTGTTTGGCCGGAGCTACAGAAATAGAAGGCAATATTTTGTATACGGAAAGACCGGTAAAACAAGCAGCTAAAAAAGGGACAACATTAAGTTTAGAAGAAGACTTAGCAGATCAAAAAGATGATCAGGCCACCAGATCTTTACCGGACGAAGAAGATAGTAAGAATTTAGGTTTTGTAGTTGGGGATGTTTCGGATAAATTAGATGAAGAAACTAATTTGATCCAGATTGATGATTCCGGGTACGAATTACCTGCGCCGGTTTCTAATGAAGCAAAAAGAGTTCAGGCAAAATCTTTGACTAAAGGAATACATCAAAAAAAAAGTTTAGGCATTATTATACTAATTTTAACTATTCCGCTTGTAATCTTTACAGCTTACCTGTTTATATTAAAAGCAGATGTAAAAGTTTTTGTGGAACCAAGGGTTTTAGAAAAAGATGCGCAGGTAACAGCTGACCCTAATCAAAAGCAGGTTGACGAGGATGCCAAAGTTATCCCGGGTCAAATAGTGAGCGTAGAAGTTTCCGGTTTGGCCAAAGCTGCTGCCAGCGGCACAAAGCAAATAGGCGATCCTGCCAAAGGCACAATTGTCATTTATAATAAAATTTCCTCTGCTCAATCGTTGAGCAAAGGTACTCAAATTACCGGCCCCGGCAGTCTGAAATTCACTCTTGATACTTCAATGACAATTGCTTCTCAGTCCGCCACTGACAGCGGGATAGCTTTTGGTAAAGCCAATACTACCGTGACTGCGGTTGCTGTCGGAGCTGATGGCAACTTGCCTTCCGGCGCCCAATTTAGCGTGGGAGGATATTCTTCCGATAATCTGCTGGCTAAGTCTGAGGGTAATTTTTCCGGCGGGAATTCCAAAGATGTAACAGTGGTATCCTTGGATGATCAGCAAAAATTGCTGGCATCTTTGGCATCGGATCTTAGGAAACAGGCTCAACAAAAATTACAAGGTCAATTACCGCAAAAAAAGATTTTAACGGAAGGTTTAAATGAAGAAATTGTTAAAAAATCTTTTAGCAAAAATGTTAATGACCAGGCGGCAGAATTTTCCTTAAATTTAACCGCTCGTTATAAGGGCACTGCATTTGATGATCAGGATTTACGGTTAATTGTCTCAAAACTTGTCACTACCCAAGTTCCGGATGGATTCCAACTTGATTTGCCCAATACAGAAACTCAGGCAGATGTCTCCAAAATAGACAAAGACGGCAAGCTGGTATTTCTATCCCGTTTTAAAGCAAAGCTGTTGCCAAAAATTGATACCTCAACATTGAAAAGCGCAATCAAGGGTAAGAGCGCAAATCAAGCTGTTGATATTATCAAAGGGATGGAAAATATTCTAGGGGCTGAGATTAAAATTACCCCTTCTCTGCCAAAGACATTGCAAAGATTGCCGCTTTTATCAAGAAATATCCGTATTGAGGTGGGATTGAAATGATTTTGACAAAAATCATACCACTGGGGTTTTTAGTAACAGGAGTATTCTTGTTGACGCAGGTTATCCTGCCATTTGTGTCTTTCGAGATATGGCAATTCGGCCAAAAATATGAAAACGCAATTCTAATTAGCCCAAATTCCCGTCAAGATAGCCAAGTGTTGGGAGTTTCAGTTCAAAACAAGGATAACTTCCCTATTTTTTATTCTACCTTGAAAAGAGAAACAGAATCTCCCTATCAGGAATTTATCTTAACGGTTCCAAAGCTTAAAATTAAAGATGCGCTGGTAAAGGTTGATAGTAATGATTTATCAAAAAGCCTAACCCATCTGCCGGGATCTGCCTTGCCTGGCGAGAAAGGAAATGTGTTTATATCGGGCCATTCCGCCCTAAATAGATCTCTGAGTTTAAAAGTAGCGCTTTTCGCCAGTCTCTCTGATTTAAAAAAGGGGGATGAGATAATAGTAGATGCTGCCAGCGCAAAGTTTAAATATCAGGTTGTGAATTTTAGGGTAGTTGATCCGACAGACCTTTCAGTAATAAACCCGCCTGATGACCAGGGACGTTATATCAGCCTGATGACTTGCGTGCCGCCCGGATTAAACTTTAAAAGATTGATAGTTTTAGGTAAGATGATGTGATGGAATATTTAGGGGTGGACTTTGGGTTGAAAAGAGTGGGACTGGCAACTTCTGAAGGTGAATTAGCCTCTGCCTGGAAGATAATCGAAGTTAAAAATTTCAGAGAAGCTCTGGAAAAAATTTCCCAAATAATCGAACAAAAAGGATTTGAGAAAGTCATTATAGGTTTGCCGGAGGGCAAGATGGGGAAAAATGTGGCAGGTTTTATCAAAGCTTTAACGAAAAGGGGATTCGACGTGAATACTGTTGATGAAACCTTATCTTCAAAAAAAGCGCTGGAGACCATGATTAAATTAGGTTTACCAAGGCAAAGAAGACAAGATGTGGATGCTTATTCAGCAGCCCAAATATTACAGGATTGGTTAGATGCGGGAGGGAAAGGGGATACTAGGATATTGTGATAATGAGGAAACTATTACCATTAATTATTATTTTATTGGCTTTATTTTTTATAGGGCGCGGCTGGTGGAATAGCCAACTGGCAGCAGTCTCCAATGATACCTCGACTCAAGTAATTGTTGTTTCCAAAGGCGAAACATTTGGTAAGCTAGCTAGCAAACTTAAGCAGAAAGGTTTGATTAAGTCGCCTTGGGCCTTTACTCTGCTTGCAAAGCAAACTGGTTTGGGAAGTAAAATTCAAACAGGTAGTTTTAAGGTTTCTCCCTCAATGTCTGCAAAAGAAGTATTAGAAACTTTAACTTCCCAACCTTCAGACTATTGGGTAACTCTTTTGGAAGGTTGGAGGATAGAAGAAATGGCTCAAGAACTAAGTTCCAAGTTCCAAGTTCCAAGTTCCAAGTTCATTAAATTGGCAAAGGAAGGATACATGTTTCCTGATACTTACCTTTTCGCTCGTGATGTCACAGAAGAACAGATAGTGCAAAGGTTGGAAAATACTTTTAATCAAAAATATACAGAAAACTTACGAGCGAAAATCAGAGCGTCTGGATTAACAGAGAATCAAGGAGTGATTTTGGCATCCGTTGTAGAGAGAGAGGCAAGGTCTGATCAAGTAAGACAAATGGTAGCCTCGATTATGTTGAAAAGATACAAAATAGGAATGGCTTTGAATGCTGATGCTACTATCCAATATGCCTTAGGTTATCAACAAAAAGAAAAATCCTGGTGGAAAAGACATCTCACTAAAGAGGATTTAAAGGTTAACTCCCCTTTTAATACCTATCTTTATGCCGGTTTGCCTCCCGGTCCAATTGCTAATCCTTCTTTATCTTCATTGACAGCTGTCGCTAATGCTAATCCCTCCACGCCCTATCTTTATTATTACCATGATTCCAAAGGAAATTCATACTATGCCGAAACTTTGGAAGAACACAACGCAAACGTAGCAAATCATCCATAAATATGTATAAGTTTTGGGGGAAGGTGAGATATGACAAACAAAGAGGAAAAAGTTTAGGTTTTCCGACTGCTAATATAATTTTGCGGAAAAATATTCCTGAAGGAATTTATATTTCCAAGACTAAAGCGCAAAAAACGATATATCCTTCAATTACTTTTATCGGTAAGATGAAAACCTTTAATGAACAAGAATACAAATCAGAAACTTTTATTTTAGATTTTGACCAAAATATTTATGATTATTGGATTAGTGTGAGTTTACTTAAAAAAATTCGCTCTAATAAAAAATTTAACAATAAAAAAGAATTGATAAAACAAATGAAAAAAGATGAAAAAATTGCCAGAAAATATTTTTTTTCGGGGTAATGAGCCAGGAGATTGTATCCACCCCAGGGTCCAATAGTAGTTGAGATATTATCCAAAAGCAAGGGTGGAAATGCACAGATATCTTTTGGTATCCAATAGTATTGTTTTT